>Ga0214917_10006174_pt1 | contig 12534 bp, 9 predicted proteins | sample LL_1208_BB_MetaG_FD_177983 | JGI IMG/M metagenome (GOLD analysis project Ga0214917, IMG submission 177983) | Freshwater microbial communities from Lake Lanier, Atlanta, Georgia, United States - LL_1208_BB | ecosystem: Environmental > Aquatic > Freshwater > Lake | place: USA: Georgia | collected...
CAGAAAACTGGGTGATGCTGGTGACCTGCTCGCTGGAAGCGGCGTACTTGTTAACGCCGTCCATGTTGAGCTCAGCGGCCATGGCGCCCATGGGGGCAACCAACCCGAGCGCGGCAGGGGAGAGTAAAACAAATTTGAATATTAAAAATTCGTTAGATATTTTCATTTTATTAGATTGGTGTCGATAATAAGGTAGTTATTTTATTGCCACAGCGGCCAAGTTTTCTTTGGATCTTGGGCCAGTTTGCCTACTGTATGGCTATTATCGGTTAATATGTAATTAGCTATGTACTTGTCAAGAATTGATCCTTGAATGTGTGCCAAAAGTGTGCCGAAATCTGCGGCGGGATCTTCCAGTTGCTGCCATTGCTATGGAGCATAAACAATGTAGTGCCGCTGTTGCTGGTGCTCGAGAACTAAGAGAACTGATTGTAATAGTAGCTTCGAATTGAAGTTAAACCGCAAGTTCCGCCCATCTAGGTGGCATTTCAAATTCGGTGAAAACGTAAAAAGAAAAGAAGACAAACAAAGGTTTTTGCATGAAGCAAGAATGCTTATCCCGGCCGTTAACTTAACCGGCTTGGGCCTCCGCATTAGTAGGCGAGGATTTTGCAGGTTTTGGTGCATCCGTGGTGGGCCATGGGCCAAATCAGGGCCTGATTAAAAAACCCAGGCCTGGCCTGGGAAGTGGGGATGGAGCCAATCGGATTCGAACCGCTGACCCCCTGCATGCCATGGAGCTTGTTTATTAGCGTAAACCCTATGCACTGCAGGGGTTTCGCTAGTTTGTTGCATTATGTTTTGCGTCAAACCCTGAGTCAGGATAGGTGGAAATTGCTGGTTGTTAAGCAGGAGCTAGATGGGCGCAGGAAAGGTCCGCCAAAATTTGATATTTCAAGCATTGTTTAGCGCTTAATTCTGCCTGCTGCGATTCCTGCACCGAACCCAAGCAAGCCAATTCCCCATCGCTCCCTATCTTGGGAATTAACTTGGTTTGATAGCAGTAATATTGAACCAATAATTACTAAAGATAGAACAATTAAACCAGTTTTATTTGAGTTGGGTATATGTTCTTTTTTTGATAGCGGCCCTCCTTTAATTCAATTTCAGCTTCTAGCTTTTGTAGTTTTTGTTCAATTTCAGTCATTTCAACCTCTTGTTCCAGTAGCTGTAGATTAGCCACACTATTGTAAGTAATGAAATTACTATTACTGGTTCATTGTAAATGCCTATTCCAATCCAAATTGCTATTACAATCCAGCCAAGGGTAGTTATTGTTTTATTTGCAGCTTCCCAATTCATGCTGGATATTCGCCTCAAGCTCTGGTATTTCTAGCACTGATTCAATTTTCCCGCCATCGCGTGCCTAGCTCTAAGTAATTGTTCCCCCTTTTCCATGTTCTTCGTATTTATTGAAAAAAGTAATTTTATGGATGCTTCCATTTTTGTACCCTAGCTAGCGCCCCTTCATTTGCATCGCTGTCTATAAATTGTTGCAGTGCCTCTGTGCAGCAGGTTTAGCCAAAACCGTTAATTTTGTTTGTCAACTACTGGTCGATCAACGCACAGTCAGGTTGCTTGATGTTTGCTGGAATGAGGAGAATCGACTGATGGGTCGGATTTACCTTGATATGACAGTAGTTACGCTGCCGATGGAATCGCTAGTGCTGGAAGGGCCGTTTCTGGGATAATTGAATATTCAGCATGCACAGCATTAATTGGTCTGATCCCGTTGCTGTTAGACGACTTGCTGGTAGCTCAATTGCGACTACAGGAAGGGCCACCACCATGAAGACCCCCAGTGCCAGTAAAGATGACGTCTTTTTATTTAATTCAATCCTTGGGGGCTTAATGGAGCAACTTAATGACTGCTTACAGCCTTGCTGTTCAAGCTGATGTACGCAAAAGGATGATTGGTAGCCAGGCAGGACTGGTGCTACACCCATCCTGCACCTTTGCTAAAACATCCAGGCAGGGCCTTCGCTAACGAAACCTAAGCCAGGCAGGCTTGCTGCTTCAGCGCTGCTTGCAGTGTAGAGATGTTCGCCGCTTGATGGCCTATAGAACCTCTGAACAACTGTAGAACCAGTGCTTCCTGAAGAAGGAATAGATAAGGCTCTTCCCGCAACACCTTCATATAAATAGCCAAGATTTTTTGCTGAAGTAACTTCAGCATCGTTCAAGGTAAGAAGGTGATCTTTGCTATTTGGGTTGTAGAGGCGATGAACCTCAGCAATAGTTGAGCTTTCTCCCCCGGCCGCTGGCAGCAGGCTCCATGCATAGCCTTCCTCTTTCCAACCGGAACTCTGGAGGCTGGCGATTTCAGTGCTGTCGGCGGAGAAGGTGTGGATCCCGGTGAGAGGGTCTATGAAACGGTCAAACATCCATTGAGCTTCAGGTGCTGCCAAACGGAAACCGGCATCACTTGATTCGCGGTTCGGTGTGGCGATATTGAAGGTAGATGAGATCGACGATTGTCCTGCACTGAACCAATACCCCCCACGAAGACCTCGCTCGAGGGAGCTATTGGAATCCAGGTCATTCCACTGGTAAACCAGGCCGGTTTGATCATAGGTGCCATAATGGCTTCGGCTGTTAGCAAACAAGCCAACATCAGTTAGATAGTTTGTAGTGGGGTAGTAAACATTGGACTGGGTGTTGTAAAAAACAAAGTTGTTAGCGAGATTGGCTGCATTACTTCCTTCATTAGAAGAAGTATTGACAGGTGCAACATTGCTCTGAGTCGCATAAAGATAATAGCCGCCATTGCTGTTGTTGAGAGCTGGACTGAAGAAGGCCGCTTTGTACCACTCATTTTCCGAAGGAATATAGTAAGTAGAAGGCTTGCTTGTGTTGGGATTGATCGCGTTTTTTGCGGGTGCTCTTGTCGTGTCAACAAGCAGTGAATAGGCTCCGTCCTCGGTGGTTGATCTGCTCTGTATGCCGGTTGGTTGGCCGTTGGCCATCCAGTTAGCGAAGCGTGCGGCATCAAACCAGCTCACATACGTAATTGGTCTGTTGGCACTGCTGCCGGCATTATCAATAACACTGTATTGATATTCGCCAGCTCGGCCGGTGCGTTGGATTCCTGCGACATTCAGATCGCTCTGCATCAATGGATTGAACAGGTTGTTGGCGTCCTCTCTGGCAACCGCATTCAGAAAGGTTGTGTACTGCCCAATTGTGATCGGCTTAGTGCTGACCTGAAACGTGTGATCCACGTTTCCAAAGCCGGTGAGGGGATCGACGTTATTTTTGGCATCACCCACCGTTACCAGTTCAAGCTCGACGATTTTTTTTGCGCCATTGGTGGTCTTTGCTGAATCCGATTGCTCAAATTTGATTTCGCTCGGAGGGCGTGTCGGTTCAGATGGGGACTCTGGGTTCAGATTTGAGGAAGTGGGCGGCTGAACAATGCGAAAGCCGGCATTCACGGCTTCAGTGTCTGTGCCGACACCTAACCAGTAGCCCGATTGCAGCAGTGAGGCCAGTGATGTCCAACCGCCACCACGAAGAGGAACGTACAGCTGATTTTGGCTTTTGTTGTTTGAAATAACTTCCCATACTCCTCCATTCTGATCAAACGTCCCGTAAGCACTCTGTGAGCCTGAAAGGCTGCCGACAGCGCTGAGATAGTTCTGGCTGTAATTAACGGCGTTTTTCTGGGTTACTGAATAAAAGCCGTTCGCATCCAAGATGTAATTAACTTGATTGCTCTCTTTACCTATTTGATTTCCGGGTGCGGTATTACTTTGGGTAGCATATGTGTAGTAGCCGCCTTTGTCGTTATTAAGTTTTGGATTATAGTAAGCAGCTTTATACCATTCATTTTCAGTTGGCAGTGCAAAGCTAACGGGCGTGCCAGTGTTCGGGTTTACGCTGTTTCGGGAGACGGATTGGCCACTCAGTTTTCCATTTAGGTTATAAGCTCCATTCTCTGTTGTGCTTGGGCCGCATGGGCCTAGGGGCTGTCCGTTAGCGAGCCAGTTCGCAAAGCGAGCAGCGTCAAACCAACTGACTCCCGTGATCGGAAATTGCTCTGTTCCGCTCACCGGGCTGTAGCTGTAGCTGCCATCAGTTCCAGAACGATTGATACCGGCGTTCAGGGCGCTGGTCATCAGTCCTGGGTTATAAAGGCGATAGGGATCGCTAGCAGCGACAGCGTTGAGAAATACGCAGTATTGCTCAACGGTAATTTCGTATTTGCCGATGGAATAGTTGGCATCAACTCGGCCATATCCATTGGTATCAGCTTGATTGCCTTCGTCATTGATCCTCACCGTTTCAATATTAATAAACGGAACGTTTGATCCAGTGAGAGGATATTTAATATTCTGCCCCGCAACCAGATCATTTGCAAAAATTCCCAGCACGAGGGTGATGCTGAGATTATTCCCTGTGATCTGCACACCATCGACTGTATCAATCAAGCTATAGCGACTGGATCCAAGCCGAAGAATGTCTCCATCATCCAAGGAAAAATCAAAGATGGTGTTGACCCCCTGCTGACTAATGAAAAAAGTGTCCAGGCCTGCACCACCCCATAGGCTGTTGTCTCCCTTGCCCGGAATTAGGAGATCATCGCCATCGTCTCCCCAGATCCGATCATTTCCTTCTACTCCGATCAAAGTGTCACTTCCTTGGGCTCCATACAGTTCTTCGCTCAGGCTGGTTCCGAGGATGCGGTCGTTTTCATTTCCTCCTGACAAGGCAAGGCCTGGAATCTCGCGGGCAATCCCCTTGCCATTGGCCGCAAAACTAATCTGAAAGTAATTATTAGTGAGGTTATCTCGGAATTGATTATAAATCCTTCGATTGCCATCACCATAGGCCGGATAGATAGTTAGATCTGCATTAAGGGGTTCAATGCTCTTGCTCCAACCATTAGGAAAAACCGCATCCCCAAAAGGCACTGATGGGTCTTCGGCATAGGCAGCATCAATCGACCCGAGGATGAATTTATTGCCGTTTTCATCTGTGGCAAAATAATAATCAATGGAGGAGCCATTCTCATTTTTGGCCAGGAACGTCTGCGACTGGTTTTTGTCATTAACAATAATTTGAATGCTCCCTTCAGGCGGTGGGGCGTAAAGCGCTGCCGAATAGGGCGTAATGCCAGCCGGATAGAGTTCTCTCCTAAATGGAGATACGGCCATGTAATTGAAGGTATTATATAGCCAGTAATAGCCCTGACTGTCTACTAAGTATTCGTAGCTCCCATTAACAAGCAATGGACTACTGATAAATGCACCTGTAAATAATGGCGTTCGCAGGCCTGTGTTCTTAAGATACCCGGGATCCGGCTCATAGCTATCGAATAGCGAGTCCGGAAGAGTTTTGTAACCTTCTGGCAAAGGCTCATAGCCAATATTCACATAGACCCCAATAGGTCCATAACCCGCATAATTAAGCTTTGTGGTATCACAAATCTCGATCTTGGCCGTCATTAATAAGAAATCGGGCTTTGCCGGCACAGTAAGATTTTAAATCTTATCACTGCTCCAGTCGCTCTTCTTGCGGTTGAATTCCACGGTGGCGGATCAACTCCACGCCGCGGCCCAGCTCACGGATGGTGACTGCAGCCAGAAACAGCGAGGCGTCCTTTGCTGGCCTCCCGCGAAGACATAACTGAGCTGAAACCGCTATGACGTCGGCCCCTACGAACTGGGTTTGGATCGTTCTGCATGGTGCAACCGAGCAGAGGCACTAATTGAGCACGTGGAAACCCAGATCATTTAGTAATAGCCACCATCTGTTACTTGGCGCTAGATCCATCAATTAGAAGAAGATGGCCCTAGCGTCTTAACGTTCTGACGTTATACCGCTACTGTAGTATGGATAACTCAAAGCGAGCCACCATCTATTTTGATGCAGAAGTGCATCGGGCTTTGCGCATGAGAGCTGCTGCGTGTAATCGCTCAATATCAGATATGGTTAATGAGTCAGTTCGTATCACGTTGGCCGAAGATGCAGACGATTTAAAAGATGCTGATCAGAGGCATGCTGAAGAGAGTTTTGACTTCGAAGAGTTTGTTTCGAACTTAAGGAATAGTGGAAGGATATAGGCTCATAATCAAGTCATCGGCATCGAAGGAACTTCAGGCCATATCAGATAAAGATACCCTACCTTGATTGATCGAAATGATTAAATTACTGCAAGCTCAACCACGTCCATCTGGATCTGAAAAGCTTGCGGGCAGATTGAGCCTCTATCGCCTACGTCAAGGTAACTATCGAGTCATCTAATCCGTTGATGATCAGTCTCGTGTCGTCGATATTATTAAAGTCGGCCATCGAAGAGATGTCTACCGGTGAGATAATCCTCTAACATCATGATATAGAAGATGGGTGTGGAGGTAGTCTCCTAAGCCATGCTTCTCATTAGAATAAAAGTTTGTAGCTTTAAAAGCCCTGGGGACGCTTACGGACACTAAAGAGTTCCACATCATCGGTTGAGCTAACGGGATTTACATCTACACGTTTGGGTGTAGCTATCACATTAAACGCTAAAGACCAACGTTCGCCATCTCCCCGAAACGGAGCCACTGACCCGCTTGCTTGCTCGCTATGCAAATTTATACCCATGAATGGGGAAGTTTTGCTATGATTAGACGCCAAAATTAGATAAGATTAATTGATCTTTTGTTAAATTCATATGAGCACAATTAAGGACCTTTCAGTGCTGACGCTAGCGGATCAAGGGGGTTCGAAATTACCCGTGACCGATAACACGGAAAGGACCCTACTTTTTCTGAATAATTATCATTAACTGATGCTGCTATAAAAAATTATTTATTTCATGATCTTTCCTTTTATTCGTTTTTTGGAGTTGTTGCTGGGGGTAACTGGTGCTGGAGGGCGTCTTTGCATTGATAATCTCTCATCCTGTGGCGACCACAGCACTGACCACACAAACCAGACTGCTCAGCGCTTTAACGGCATGTTTCTGATTACAAGCAAAGGAACGTGCAGTACTCCATCCGGCTGTCCCTCTCCTTGGCTGGCAGCTCAGCTCTAGCGCTTGCCTCTACTCCCTATCTTGCTGCGGCTGCTGGAGCAAGATGAACCAAAGGCAGCCCTGGATACCCCAAACATTTCACTTGAACTGATCGATGCCTACCTTTGTGGTTCCACAATCTGGTGGTCCAGTCTCGATTTCTTCGAGTGCGGCAGGATTCACTCAGAATAGCAATCCCTATCAATATTACTTAAACGGCGCTGGCGGATCCAATAACTCGAACCGTTTTACCTTCACATTTGCTGATGGTGGATCTTTCTACCTTACTGATTTTAATCAGATAGGATTTGGTTCTAGTTCTAGAGAAAATGTTGTTGGCATTCCCGGCACTGCCGACCCTGGCTTTAATAGCACTATTAACGTTATAGGCGGTGTTGGTGACGCCGCTACCTATGATATTTACGATGCGACAAGCAATACGCAGTTGGTTGATAATTTTCGGCCACAAGATTTTAGTACCGGATTCAATGAGCCTATTGCCAATTTTGAATATTCATCAGGACTCCTGACTGTAAGGACGCCTACTGATGCAGCCTTTAATAATGCTCGTATCCTTTCGACTGGTTCGGTCACCTATTTTTCTCCAGTAACTGACTATCGCGGTGGAGCTGGATCTGCCACGCCGCTTACCTTTAACCTTTCAGGCTATGTGCCTGCATCTACAAGTGTTCCTTGCTTCTGTCAAGGCACGCAAATCATGTTGGCTAGTGGCCAAACTATATCCGTAGAAGACCTTAATATCGGCGACCTAATCCATACCCATAAAGGGCCATTGCCGCTGAAGTGGTTGGCACGGCGAAAAGTGACCAAATCTGTTAGGCAAGACTATCCCCAGCAACTTCCGGTTGTCATTGAAAAGGGCGCCTTGGGTCCAAATATGCCAAGCACCGACCTCATTGTTTCCCAGGGGCACACCATCCTTGTCGATGGTCACTTGATATGCGCCGCCTTACTTGAAAACGAAATCAACTGCTACAGGGCCAGATGTGATGATCTCCCAGACGAGTACGAATACTTTCACCTTGAATTCGAGCAAGAAGAGGTGCTTTTGCTTTCCAATGGCGCCTCAACAGCATCATATGTCAATACTCAAAGCAGGATGATGTTTGACAATTACCAGGAATACGTTGATCTCTATGGTGACCTAAATGCAGAAATCAAACCACTTGAATATAAGCATCGCCGCACGGCATGCTTCCTTGATCCCTATAAAGCAGTGGTACGGAGAAGCTTTCAAGAACCAACACAGGTATAGGTAAAAGCAAATTGGTTCTTGGGCTAAAGCGCGGGTATCACTAAAGCAAGGCCACAGCTACCTCGATGGCGCGGTGATGGGGAAGCCTGTGAGGGGTTGAGGTGAACCAAGGCCTTGATTTGCATAATCACCATGTTCCATAAGCATTTACAGAATTACTCATTGCAGCAGCAGAGGCATCACCTGAAGTCATTGATTGAATTTGAGCAAGTGTTAGATCACCACCTGTATAAAGAGCTTCAAGTATTCCTTTACCGTAAATACCAATACCAGTTACACCTTTTGTTGCTACATCTGCTGCAAAAGAAATTTCACTAGTATCAATACCAATGATCCTAATCTTATCAATCAAATCCAACCCTTCTATAATATCTGACTTCTCACCATTAGGACTATTACCTGCCTTTCCGTATAACCAATTCACCAGAAACTGGTCAGACTTTATGGCAATCAGATCGGAGAAGCCGTCTTTTTCTGACCTGTAGGTGTTCCGGCCGAAATCACCGTGTAGTTCATCACGACCTACTCCTCCTGTTATGACGTCAGCGCCAATTCCACCGTGGATTAGATCATCACCCCAGCCGCCACTGAGGAAATCCGATCCCATGCTGCCAAACAGCTGATCATCACCCCAGCCGCCATACAGACTGCTGCCTTGCCTGGCTGCAGTGAGCTTGTCTCCGGCTCCTCCACCAAAGACCGTATGAATCTCGGAGGAGTTAGCAATAGGAATGAATAGATCAGCAAGCTGCGCTTGCGTATCAGAGAGATCTACTATTACTTTCTCACTGGAGGCTGCAAAATTTAGAGCTGCATTTTTTCCGAAATCGCCCTCAAGTTTATTAAGCCTCTTTGGTTCAAGTTTTAGCAGCTCAGCATAGCGATCCGTATAATAATAAGTTGGTGTATTTTCATACGATGAGCCTGGTTTTTCACTGCCAAATAAAGACAGCTGAAGGCTTTTAAGAACACCGACGCCACCACTACCTCCTTGGTTTTCAGATCGTCCATTGATTTCTAACTTCCATTGGCCAATACTGCTTTCGCCACGACTAACGGTGCTGGCAAATGCCTGGTTGAGCTCTCCTGTGCCTTTCAGCCCAAGTAAGTTCACTCTGTTCGTATTTGGGTCCAGCTGCTCAACAAAGTCTGGGGTTACACCAATGCGATTAAGCAACGTATGTTTGGCACCAGACGGGGAGGTAAGAGTCATGTCTAGATCGCCCCACCAAGAATGCGTTATATCCGCCTGCAGCTCTACCCATTCAATAGTGATATCAGAAGTAATGTTCCAAATATAGGTTTGTTTTTTGTCAATGTCGGCTTTGATGTCTGCCGCCAGCACGATGGGTGATGTTTCTCCTTGGAGTTTTTTTTCATTGGCACTGGTGCGCTGCTGCTTCCAGCTTTCAGAGAGTCGCACAGCTGCAGCCGCATCAACAAAACCAAAGCCATAGTCATGGCTGTAGCGGAATCCTCCACCGTTGTAATAGTTTGCACCATTGGTTTGCCATGGGAATAGCTCATATTCACCCACTTGCCAAGGCGATCTCGAGCTAATTGCAAGAATCTCTTGCACATCTCGATAACCAAGCGATGGATTTGCATCCAGCATCAGGCTGACCACACCACTCACCATTGGCGCCGAAGCCGACGTTCCATTCATCGCCGTCGTATAACTGTAGTCAGGCGGCAGACTTGCCTTCAGCAGGTCATCTTCTCCCGAAAAACCATTTTCCTTGCCAGGTATATCTGTCGTTGTTGATTTATCAAGGATGCGATCTGGAGTTGTAACTTTTCTCTCCCACTGTGGGTACTGCGGTCCAAGGATTTTATTGACATCGACTGGCGCGGTTACCAATACAGTGGGACCGGGAGTCGAATAGTTAATAATGTCTCCAAGATCAGAACCTGCTGCAACGATGATATTTTGACGCATGTTGTTAGCTGTCCAGTCCGTTGTGAAGGCCCCCTCTCTCCGTCCATTGCCTGCTGAAACAACTTGGAGAACGCCAAGCCCGCCTCGCCCAAGCTCTATGCTCTCTATCCATCTCTGTTTTTGTTCAGTGGTTAGAAGACCGTTAAATAGCTGGCCACCCCAGCTGTGATTAGCAACGTCGAATGATATAAATTGTTTAAACGGTTGCATCCTTAAAATATTATCTATGTAATTCTTCGCGCCTTCTTCACCCCCCATGGCTGCGACTAATTTAATGGTTCCCACTTTCCCCAAAACTACCGTCATCGCGCCGAATTTCGTTTCTGGGGCGACTCCGACTACCCCGATGCCGTTGATTGGTGCAGCTATTAAGCCTGCCACAGCCGTGCCATGTGCACTTGGAACTGGTTCGCGGTACGGATTTAATAATGGATTAGGATCGAATTGAATTCCGTCAATAATTGGCTGCAATTTATTATTCCAGTTTCCAGCCAAATCTTCATGTAAAACATACGTTCCATCGTCATATACTCCAACATTAATCCCAGCCCCGCGGTAATACTCCCATACAGGTAGTACGTTGAGATCTACTCCTTTGCGGCCTCCAGTCTGGCCATTATTAAACAAATGCCACTGCTTCTTAAAGTAGGTATCCGTCGGAATTTGAAAAGTCATCAATCAATTGTGGTTAAGAGTAAGTTAAAATAGCTCCTAATTCTTCCCTGGAGGCGCAGATGACTGCATCACAATGCAAATCTACATATTAAGTATAAATACTTAGCTAATTCATTTTTATCAGGCCCGCTCGCCTGCATCGACTTATCCAGTGCTTGCCAACTGCAAATCACCATGGATTAAATTCATTCCATGGCTGATTAATCCCTTATTTACAAGTTATGCGGCAAGAGCTGATATTTGGTGGCGGCATTACATGCACCATCTGCATAAGCTGCGCCAAACATTAAAATACCCAGGCCTGGCCTGGGATCTCTTAATGGAGCCAAGCGGATTCGAACCGCTGACCCCCTGCATGCCATGCAGGTGCTCTACCAGCTGAGCTATGGCCCCGTGTGTTTGAGCTTACACCTCAGACCTGCCTCCACACAGCCACCAGTTTTCCTTGCACAGTTACCTGTTCTGCCGGCAAGGTGATGGGCGAATAACGCTGGTTGGCGGCCTCTAGCCGCACCTGATCACCATCAAGGTGGAAATACTTCAGGGTGGTGCCAGTGCCTGCCACCAAGGCGCTAACGATGGTGCCAGCCTTCAGCCGGTTCAGCTCCCTCACGGGTTCCATCAACACCACATCACCATCGGCGATATGGGCATCTTCCATGCTGTCACCATTCACGGTGAGGGCAAATAAACCGCGACGTTCCAGGAGCGGCTGTAGGTGGAGGTGTTCTTCCACATCATGGAAGGTTTCCACTAGGCCGCCCGCGGCAACACTGCCAAGCACTGGTATCCCCAAGCTCTGTTGGGCCTCGCCAAGCAGTTGCAGGGTGCGGGCCTGGCCTTCATTCCAGGTGATCCAACCCTTTTGCTGCAGATGCCGCAGGCGGCTTTGCACAGGGGCAGGGGAACGCAAGCCCATGGCAGCCATCATCTGCCGTATTGATGGGCTGTGGCGGTGCTCATTGATGAAGCCACTCAACCAGTCGTAGAGCTCCTGCTGGGCAGTGGTGAGCTCCTGTGGTGCCGAATTAGCCAAGCCATGAGATGTAGCTAATACAGATGTACCGTGCTGTGGGCGATTTGTCTAGCCTCCCAGCAGTGCCGCCAGTAGGGCCTGTTGGGCGTGTAAGCGATTTTCGGCTTGATCAAAAATCCGACTGGCCTTGCATTCCATCGCTTCTGCGCTGATTTCAAGCCCCCGGTAGGCAGGTAGGCAATGGAGCACGATTGCCTCTGGATTTGCAAGTGCAAGTAATTCTTTATTCAGGCACCAACCACTAAAAGCTTGTTCCCGTTCTTCTTTTTCTTCCTCTTGACCCATCGATGCCCACACATCGGTGTAAATCGCATCTGCCCCTTGCACAGTTGCATCGGGTTCATGTAGCACCTCAATGGAACACTTGCCGGCTGCCAGTTGTTGAGCATGCTCAAGCACCCCTGGCTCCGGTTCAAATCCTTCAGGGCAGCCAATTCTTACGTTTACACCTAACAGTGCACCACAAAGCATTAATGAATGGGCAACATTATTGCCATCGCCCACATAACTAAGCGTTTTTCCATCTAACGGTCCGCAATTTTCTTGCAGGGTTTGGTAATCAGCTAGGGCTTGGCAGGGATGTTCGAGATCCGTTAGGGCATTGATCACTG
>Ga0214917_10006175_pt1 | contig 12531 bp, 9 predicted proteins | sample LL_1208_BB_MetaG_FD_177983 | JGI IMG/M metagenome (GOLD analysis project Ga0214917, IMG submission 177983) | Freshwater microbial communities from Lake Lanier, Atlanta, Georgia, United States - LL_1208_BB | ecosystem: Environmental > Aquatic > Freshwater > Lake | place: USA: Georgia | collected...
GCCGGGATCCGCTAGGAAACCTGGCTTTCCGAATGGGGGAATTCTTTTCCGATGGGGGAAAGTTGGGAAAAGCGAAGGGATATGAGTCGAGGCCTGGGCAGGCCCGAATGGCGGAGCGGGTGGCGGAGATTATTGAGGATCGGAAGCATCTGGTCGTGGAGGCAGGAACGGGAACAGGCAAGAGCTTGGCCTATCTTGTGCCGGCGGCTTATGCGGCGGAGGAGTTAGGAAAGAAAGCGATCATTAGCACCTATACGATTCACCTGCAGGAGCAGCTGTTCGGAAAGGATGTGCCGATTGTTCAGTCGCTCGTCCCATTTGAGTTCTCGGCGGCTTTGCTTAAGGGAAGGCACAACTATCTTTGTCCGCACCGACTGAAGAAGGCGCGGCAGCATCAAGGGGATCTTTTCGCGGCTGGGCAGGCGGAGCAGTTGAGGGGATTGGTGGAGTGGGCGGGAAAAACAACGGATGGGACGCTGTCCGATATCCAATTTCAGGTTGATGCGACGGTGTGGGCTCAGGTGTGTAGTGAGGCTTTTGCTTGTACGCCAAGACATTGCGGAGGCCCGACGGGCTGTTTTTATCAAAAGGCTCGGACCAAGATACTGGATGCCAAGGTGGTGATTCTAAACCACGCGCTGCTTTTCGGATTATTGGCGGGAGCGGAGGAAAGTGAGGAGGAGCCCAGCGAGGGATATCTTTTTCCAAACGATTTTTTGGTTCTGGATGAGGCTCATGAGGTAGAGGATGTGGCGGCGAAGGCGTTGGGCCTGGAGGTGAGATTGGGTTCGTTGAGGTTCTTGCTGCAACGGCTGGTTCATCCGCGGACGAAGAAGGGAGTCTTGGCTAGGATTGGAGATGGGAATGCGGTGAAGTCGACTTTGGGAGTGTTGGGGATTTTGGAGGCGTCTTTTGAGGAGATTTTGGAAAGTGCGGGGTTGAAGGGGCCTGGGCAAAAGAGAGTCAGACAAGCTCTGGGGGTAAAGAGCGAGTTGGGGCCGAGATTGATGGATGTGCGGGCTCAGTTGTTAAAACTGGCGGAGGATGCGGGGGATGGGGAGGAGAGGAACGAGTTGAAGGATCATGCGAGGAGGCTGGAGGGAAGTGCCTTTGGGTTGGGAGAGTTTTTGAAGATGAGTCGGGAAGGGCATGCGTATTGGGTGGAGAGGAGAGTGGCGGAGGATGGAAGGGCGCAACGAGGGGAGATGAGTTTGCATGCTTCGCCAGTGGAGGTGGCGGAAAGGTTGGAGGAGCTGGTTTTTCGGCCGGATTGCACCACGATCATGACGAGTGCGACATTGGATGTGGGGAGGGGATTAGACTTTTTTGCCAAGAGAGTAGGGGCGGGGGAGGCGGAGACACTTTTGGTGGAGTCCCCCTTTGATTATGAGAGTCAGATGCGAGTTTATTTACCGAAAGGAATGCCCGAGCCGTCGGAGGGAGCGAGATTTCAAGAGGCGTTGGAGGGGTGGATTCAGCGTTTTGTGGGGATGACCAAGGGGAAGGCGTTTGTGCTGTTTACGAGTCGGGCAATGTTGCGGAAGACAGCGGATGGAATGGCGAGTTGGTTTGAGGAGGAAGGGATTCGATTACTGGTGCAGGATAAGGGAAATTCGAGGACGCGGTTGTTAAAGGAATTTAAAGAGGATCGGGATAGTGTGTTATTTGGGACGGACAGCTTTTGGCAGGGGGTGGATGTGCCTGGGGAGGCGCTGTCGAATGTGATTTTGACGAGGTTGCCATTTTCGGTTCCGGATGAGCCGTTATTTGAGGCACGGTGTGAAAGGATCAAGGAGTTGGGTGGGGAGCCGTTTCGGGAGTTGCAGTTGCCTGAGGCGATTTTGAAGTTTCGGCAGGGGGTGGGAAGGTTGATTCGAAGCCGGGAGGATCGGGGTCAGATTGCGGTGCTGGACGGGAGGATCTTGAGTCGGACCTACGGGAAGAGCTTTTTAAAGATTCTCCCCGAGTGTCCGGTAGAGATCCTTGGCAATGAGGATTAGGTTGTCAGGAGAAAAGTAATCCCTTAAATACTGTTCATGTACCGAGCTCTGTTTCTTGGTCTATGGGTTGGGTTGGGGGTGGGATGGGCTGGGGCACCGATGGATTTGGAGTCGCCCTTCCTAAAAATCGCGGTGGTCAGAGGGGCTACAGGGGCGCTTGAGGATAGAGAGGTTTCCAAAGCAAAGATTATTGGGGATAAAATAGAGTTAAGTAAAAGCCAAGGAGGGGTCGCTTTAATTCCGATGAGTGATGTGGCCGGGCTGCTACCCAAATTTCCTGATGTTGGGGTTGTTTATGAGCTGAAGGATGTGAATGAGGCGATTCGTTTTTTGGAAGCTCTGCCAGAAGAACTCAAACAGAGGCCAGATGCTTCGATTGCGGTTCTTCAGAAGTGGAAAGATCTAAAAAAACCTGCGGAGGAGGCCGAGAAGAAGCGCAAGCAGGAGGAAGCAGAGGCAGTCGCCCAAAAGGCAATCGAGGAGAAAAAAGCTGCTGAGGAAAAAATTAAAGTAGAGCTCGACCGGTTGAGTTCCTGGTTCAAGGAGGCTGCAGACTTTCAGAAGCCAAGAAGCGAAGAGGAGTTGGAAAAGCTAAGAGTGGAAGGCCAGAATTTCTTGCGAAATAAAACGGGAGATACCGCAAAGGTTTATGATTGTTTGGCTGTTCTTTCCCAAGTCTTACCAAAGGAAAAGGGAGGGCCACTTCCCGACTTGGCAAAATTAAGTGAAGTTCAACCAAACATCGCCCCTGATGATCTCCTTGTCTGGGTAACTGCGGGTATATTGATTGTATCTTTTTTCGGATTACTCATGGGCCTTAGCTTCACTTCTTCAGGGATGACTCGTTTGCGTGAAGGAGCTGTCCTAGGTGGCGTCGTGTTTGGGGGGCTTGGTTTAGCGATCTTGACTGGTCTTGCGGCAATTTGGTGGCCTATGAGCGGAGATGGCGAAAATATTTCATTCGCGATATCCCCGAGTATGGAAAGAACGATAATCTTTGCCAAAAACAGTGTTAAGCCGGCTTATTATTTGCCGAGCAGTGAATCCAAGGCTTCTGGATTGGAGTTTGCCTTGTCCCTTTTGGCGTCACTTCCTCCTTCAGCTGATTCGTCTGGAATGCTGAAGGGGAAATTAAAAGAGGGGACTTTTTGGATTAAGGCAGATGCCTGGATGTGGAAGCAGCCCGTTACGGCACTTGGAATACCGATTCCAGTAAGCTTTATGTTTCAAGGAAAAATACCTAAGGCAGCAGTGTGGTCCGATGTTTCTATAGAAAAAGTTTCATTGGGTCGGCTCACTCTTCCCGAATCTCTTGGATCCGTTTTCTGTGATGGGATGAAATCCACTCTACAAAGTGGTTTAAGTAGTGGGGGTTTTGCATCGATCAAAGCGACTCAAATGGACGATGGGCAGCTACTCATTTCTACGCAGGCCTCTGGGACAAAGCCAAAGGTTGAGATCAAAGAGGAAGCTAGGGAGAAGGCGAAGGAGGACTTGGTAGAGGTGGTTGGGGAAAACTACCAAAAAGAAATCACCGCTGAGGCATTAGGGAGGATTTGTAAAGAGGGAAAACTGGATGCTTTCTTAGGAAAATTTGTACTACTCGACGGAATAATTGAGGAGATCTCAAGCGGCTCAGAATTGTCTGGAGGTGTTGTCGCAAGCAAAGGACTGGGCCTGAAAAGCCCCCAAGGCAGAATCAGGGATGATGATTTCGATATATTCTATTTAAAAGGAGTAGCTAGGATAAAATGTTTTATTAAGTCGAAAGAGTCTTTTGCTAAAGATAGTAACGGGGATATTTATTTAGGACCTAGGGTAAATACCGTTCAAGCCGAGCCGATTATTAAAAGTGGATTGAGGGTAAAGTTTCAGACAGAGGGGCGTGTGCAAGGAATTAATAAATTTGGTGAAATTGAGGTTTACGGAATTAGACTCGATACCCCAGGAGATGTTAAGTGTTACGATCCGAATCAATCTATACTGTTCGCTAAGTTAGATATTAAAGCTGTTGGAGATCCTGATTTTGATTTGAAGGCTGATGCCTCCTCAGGCTTGCCAATAGTCTTTATCAGCAGCAACCCATCGGTCGCATCTATAAAACGAAACCGAGTCACATTACTTGCGCCAGGAACCACCACGATTACTGCAGAGCAGAAAGGGGATGAAATCTGGTCAAGAGCAACCGCCAAGCAGGTTCTGACGGTCGATCCAGCGCCCGCAAAAAAATAATTATTTTGATAGTAAGGGTAATTCAATACATGTTTTTACGTAGTCCGCGCGGCGGTTTTGGTGTTTGAGGTAGTAGGCGTGCTCCCAAACATCGATGCCGTAGATAGGGGTGCGACCGGTCATTAGGGGGGAGTCCTGGTTGGGGAATGGTTCGATGAAAAGTTTTCCGTCTTTGCTTCGACCGAACCAAGCCCAGCCGCTTCCGAAGATGCCCATCGCGCATTTGGTCATCTCTTCCTTCCACTTTTCATAACTGCCAAAGGTATCATCGATCTCCTTAGCTAGTTTACCTTCCGGTTTCTTGCCAGGGTTGGAAAGGGTTTTCCAGAGGATGGAGTGGTTGGAGTGACCACCGGCGTTATTGCGGACGGTGGTACGGATCTCGGCGGGAACGGCATTTAGGTTTCCTAAAAGTTCCTCGAGCGATTTTTTCTGGAGATCGGGATAAGGGGCGATGGCTTTGTTGAGATTGTTGACGTAGGCGGCGTGGTGTTTGTCGTGATGGAGGGTCATCGTCTCGGCATCGATATAAGGTTCAAGGGCGTTGGGTGCGTAAGGGAGAGGGGGTAGGGAGAAGGGCCCTCCCTCGCTCAGTCTCGGCGAGCCTTGCTGAGCTACGGAGGGTTCCGCCGCAACGATAGAGAATGGCAGGAAGCGGGAGGCGATGGAGGAGCCAAGTAGGATTTGAAAGAAGGTGCGTCTTTTCATAGCCTGATTATCCTGGTTGCTGATCGAAGCGAAAGCTTTTCATGTGCTGGTATTCAGCGAGTCACCGAGTAACGGGGGCTTGAGGGAGCAGGTGTCTTACGATATGATCATCAGTTAGTTCTATGAAATCGGCTGAAGTCAGAAAAGGGTACTTGGAGTTCTTCCGTGGGAAGAGCCACACGATCGTGCCCTCGGCCAGTTTGATGCCGACTTCACCGAATCTCCTCTTCACCAATGCGGGGATGAATCAGTTCGTTCCGATTTTTCTGGGGCAAGGCAAATTTCCACACTCGCCTGCCCGTGCGGCCGATACCCAGAAGTGCATCCGAGCGGGCGGAAAACACAACGATCTGGAAGATGTTGGCTTTGACACCTATCACCACACTTTTTTTGAGATGTTGGGGAACTGGTCGTTCGGGGATTATTTTAAAAAGGAGTCGATCGACTGGGCCTGGGAGCTTTTGGTCGATATCTGGAAATTCCCGCCCGCTCGCCTTTACGCCACGGTTTATAAACCTGGACCTGGGGATCCGGCCGAGTTTGATTCCGAGGCCCACGGATTCTGGGTGGAGAAGTTCAAGAAAGCGGGGCTGGATCCGGCCATTCATGTGGTGATGGGAAATGCGAAGGACAATTTTTGGATGATGGGAGAAACGGGTCCGTGCGGGCCGTGCTCTGAGGTGCATGTGGATTTGACGCCGGAAGGAAAGACGCAGGGGAAGCTGGTCAATCAGGGCGATCCGCGCTGTCTGGAAATCTGGAATCTGGTCTTCATTCAGTTTAACGCTGAGCCGGGCGGGAAGTTTAAGCCATTGCCCGAACGTCATGTGGACACAGGGATGGGACTCGAGAGGGTGGCAGGAATTATGGCCACTACCGATGGATTTAAGAATTTCTCACGAGAACCTTCGAACTATGACAGTGATCTTTTTGCGCCGATCTTTGCCGAGATTCAGAGAGAGTCGGGTCATCCGTATGGCGCGCGTGTTCCTAAGAAAAGGAGTGATCTGAGTGGGGAGGAGATGAATGACTGTATTTTTCGGGTGCTGGCGGACCATGTGCGGACGCTCTCGTTTTCGATCGCCGATGGGATTATTCCAGGGAATGAGGGTCGAAATTACGTTTTACGGCGAATTCTGAGAAGGGCGGTAATGTTTGGGCGGCGGCTGAAATTGCCAGAGGGATTTTTGGCAGAGTTGTCGGTGACCTTGATTCGGACGATGGGGGAAGCCTTCCTCGAGCTGAAAAGGCACGAGAAGGATATTCGGGAGGTCTTGGTAGCGGAGGAAGCTTCGTTTTCGAGAACATTAGAGAGAGGGTTAGCGATCTTTGACAAGTTGACGTTGGAGCGTGGGAAAATGATCAAGGGTGAGGATGCCTTTGCTTTGTACGATACGTATGGGTTTCCTCTGGATTTGACGCAGTTGCTGGCGAGAGAGCGGGGAATGGAGGTAGACGGAGCGGGATTTGAAAAGGCAATGGAGGCTCAGCGTTCGCGGGCTCGTCAGTCGCAGAACAAGACGACGATCAAAGTCGAGGATGAGACAGGACCGGATTTTTCGACTGTCTTTACTGGGTATGAGAAGTCAGAGGAGGCGAAAGTCGAGAAGGTGGCGGCTGAGGCGTTGAAAGAGGTGGGGCCGGCTGGTGCGAAGGGTCGGGTATTCTTGGGGCAGACGCCGTTTTACGGCGAAATGGGAGGACAGGTGGGGGACACGGGATGGATCGAATGGGATGGTAAAAAGGTGAAGGTGGTGGCGACGATCCGCGGTGCGGGTGGAGTGCCGGTACATTTGACGGAGAGCGTCGTGGATGCAAAAGGTCCGGTGAAGGTGACTTTGGATACGGAGAGACGGGCAAGGATCGAGGGTCATCACTCTGCGACCCATCTTTTGCACTGGGCGTTGAGGAGTGTCTTGGGAGAAGGAGTCAGGCAAAAAGGTTCCTATGTAGGGCCGGATCGGCTGAGGTTCGATTTTTCCCATCTGAAAGCGATGAGTGCAGAAGAGCTGGCGAAGATGGAGTCGCAGGTGAATGAGAAGGTGAAGGCTGATGTGGCGGTGAAGTGGGGGGAGAGGCCGTATTCGGAAGTGAAGGATGATCCGACGATTTTGCAGTTTTTCGGGGACAAGTATGGTGCCACGGTGCGGGTAGTGGATATCGGTGGTTTTTCAAAGGAACTGTGCGGAGGGACTCATGTGCGATCGACTGGGAAAATCGGAGCGATTCGGGTGGTGGGGGAGTCGGCGATCGCGGCGGGGGTCCGGAGAATCGAAGCGGTGTCGGGAATGGCATTGGCCGATTGGTGCCGGGAAGAGATGAAGAAGCAGGATGAAAAGGCGGTTGCTTTGGAAAAGAAAAAAGCTGGAGCTGGACAGCTTTCTAAGATGAGTGGAAAGGAGACACCGGAACAGCTTTGGGATCTAGTGAAGAAACGGGATGAAGAAATTTCGAATGCGGATGAGTCGTTGCGGGAGGGGGACAAGCAGGCGGCCAAGGATCGGATGGCCGAAATGCAGAAGAGGGCGGAGCAGGATGCGAAAGATTTGTGGGCGAAAGGAACAGTTTTGAACGGGATCAAGTGGTTGGGGGTGGATCTGGGAGAAGTTCCAAGCGGCTATTTGCCCGTGTTGGCGGATCGGTTGAAGAGAGAGGGGGAAGCGGTTCTATTTTTGATCGGAAAAGAAAATGGGAAGGTACCGATGGTGGCGTTGTGCACAGCTGAGGCGGCGAAGAAGGTTCAGGCGGGAAAGATCATCCAAGCTGCGGCGCCGGAAGTGGGGGGGAAGGGTGGGGGCCGGCCCGATATGGCTCAGGGTTCGGGGGCGGATGCATCAGGAATCGGCAAAGCGTTGACCGCGGTGGAGAAGATGGTGAAGGCGGCGCTGGGGGGTGGGGCATGAAAAAACCACAGGGAGCGGATAGGATCGAGGAGGTGATTTCTGCCATGCGGAGGGGTCGGATGGTGATCATGACGGATGATGCCCAACGGGAAAACGAAGGGGATCTGGTGTTGGCGGCGAGGAGCGTGACTCCAGCGCTAATCAACTTCATGGCTCGGGAGGGGCGGGGTCTGATCTGTGCTCCAGTTTCACAGGCGCGGGCAGAGAAGTTGGGGCTGAGTCGGATGGTACCAAGAAATGAGGAGAAGTTTGGGACTGATTTCACCGTTTCGGTGGATGCGGCCAAGGGAATCACCACCGGGATCAGCGCTCATGATCGGTCGGCCACGCTTCGGGTTTTGGGCAAAGCGAGTCCGAAGGCTGAGGATCTGGTTCAACCGGGACATATTTTTCCGGTGCGTGCTAAGGAGGGGGGTGTGCTGGTACGGGCGGGACATACCGAAGCGGCGGTGGATCTGGCGAAACTGGCGGGGTTGGGGGATGCGGCGGTGATTTGCGAAATTCTGAATCCGGACGGATCGATGGCGAGGTGGACGGACTTGATAGAATTCAAAAAGAAACACGGGTTGAAGCTGGGGACGATTCAGGATCTGATCGAATATCGTAGGAGGAAAGAGCGGTTGGTGGTGCGGGAGCAGGTGGTCAAGTTGCCGACGGAGTACGGAATGTTTGATCTGTATCTGTACCGGACGGTGACGGATGGGAGTCATCACTTGGCTTTGGTGAAGGGAAAACCGAAGGCGAAGGATGCGGTTTTGGTGCGGGTTCACAGCGAATGTCTGACGGGGGATGTATTTGCCTCGAGGAGGTGCGATTGTGGAAATCAGCTACACGATGCGCTGAGGAGAATTGCGCAGGAGGGAAAGGGAGTGTTGGTGTATATGCGGCAAGAGGGTAGAGGGATTGGATTGCCTGCCAAGATTCAGGCTTATCGGTTGCAGGAGAAAGGATTCGATACGGTGGATGCAAACAGGAAGTTGGGTTTTTCGGCCGATTTGAGAGAGTACGGAATCGGGGCACAGATTCTGACCGATCTGGGGGTGAGAAGGATGCGGCTGCTGACGAACAATCCGAAGAAGGTGGTGGGGTTGGCGGGTTACGGATTGGAGCTGGTGGATCAGGTTCCGATCAAGACAAAGCCGAATGCCCACAATCGAAAGTACCTTGCGACGAAAAAAAAGAGAATGGGGCACCGGCTGTGAAAAAAGGGAAATTCATCATCGTGGTAGCTGACTATCACCAGAAGTATGCCGATGGGATGGTGAAGGCGGCGCGGATGGTTTTGCAGGGGCATAAGGTGGAGGAGGTGCGGGTGCCAGGAACGTTTGAAGTCCCGCTTGCGGTGAAGCGGGCGTTAAGGAAAAAGCCGGATGCGGTGCTGGCGTTGGGGTTGGTATGGCAGGGGGAGACGGCGCATGCGGATCTGATTTTAAAATCGGCCACGGAGGCTTTGATGCGGATGATGATCGAGACAGATATTCCTATTTTGCATCATCTGGTGGGAGTGAAGACGGAGAAACAGGCGAGGGAACGTTGTTTGGGGAAGTTGAATCGTGGGGAAGAGGCGGCGAAGGCGGCGTTGCGGATGTGGAAGCTAAAGGGGGTGGGTCGTGGCCGGTAAGCGAAGGGAGGGAAGGATTCTAGCGGCCCAGTTCCTGTATCAACGGGAGGTGGGGATTTCGAGCATTCCGTTGGATGAAGCTCTAAAAAATCTTTGGGAGCAGACCGAGGCAAAGCCCGAGGCGTGTGCTTTTGCAGAAAAGCGGATCCGAGCCGTCATCGAGAAGCAGGTGGAGGTAGATGCAGAGCTGAAGAAGTTGGTGACGAATTGGGAGCCGGGTCGGATGGCTCCGGTGGATCGGGCTATTTTGCGGTTGGCGCTGTGGGAAATGAAATTTGCGGATGATGTGCCTCCCATCTCGGCATTGAATGAGGCGATCGAGGTAGCCAAGGCGTTGAGCACGGAAGAGTCAGGAAAATTTGTGAACGGAGTTCTGGATAAGGCGCGGCAGGGGTTGAGCAGGCCAGAACGTTCGATTACTCCCTCTGGAACTTAGGATTCGATAAGAATGAGGATTCGGTTGGACGAAAAGTGGATGGGGATGGCGGTAGAGTTGGCAAAACGGGCAGGGAATTCAACGAGGCCAAATCCACGGGTGGGTGCAGTGGTGGTGAAAAACAAGAAAGTAGTTGGAGAGGGATTCCATCGTAAGGCCGGAGACGCCCATGCGGAGGTGGAGGCATTGCGGAAAGCTGGAGTGAAGGCCAAAGGAGCGGATCTCTACGTGACTTTAGAGCCGTGTTCGACCCATGGAAGGACGCCTCCATGCACCGATCGGATCGTGGCATCTGGAATCCGGCAGGTGATTTATGGTGCGGGGGATGTGGATCGGAGAAATGCGGGATGTGCGAGTCGAATTCTTTCTCGAAAAAAGATCCGGGTCGTGAAAGGGATTTTGCGTGAGGAGTGTGAGAAGTTGAACGAGGATTACCGGCACTGGACGACAAAAAAGGAGCCATGGGTGATTCTTAAGTTGGCGATGACGATGGATGGGTATCTGGTGGTGCCAGGAAGGAGGTGGGTCACGGGAGATGCTGCGCGAGCGGAGGTTCAGAAGTTGCGGGCGGGGTGTGATGCAGTTTTAGTAGGGGCCGAGACGGTCCGAAAAGATAATCCACGACTAACCGTCCGAGGAACATTTCGACATTCTGCAGAAAGTCGAAATGTCGGTGAGGGGCAGCCGTGGCGGGTGGTGGTGACGAGGTCGGGAAAGTTACCCAATGGGGCGAATCTTTTTCGGGACCTACAGAAAGAGCGGACATTGGTGTATCGGAGAAAGAAGTGGTCTGAGGTTTTAAAGGATCTGCACCGGAGGGGAGTGTCGCGGTTGTTGGTGGAGGGTGGAGCAGAGGTGGCGGAGAGCTTGGTGAAAGCCGGGAAAGTGAATGAGGTGGTGATTTATCTGGCTCCGATTCTTGTGGGGGAGCGTAGGAAGGGACTGCCACAGATCGAAGGATGGGCGGATTGGGGCTGGAGGGAGGCGGTCACTTCCAGCGCGGGGGAAGACCTGTGCTTGCGTGGGAAGCTGGGAGAGGCGAAGTAAGAGTATGTTCACGGGCATTGTCGAAGAGGCGGGGGTGGTTCAAGCGGTGACGCGCCGGGGTAAGGGGTGGAGCCTGGAGGTAGAAGTAGGGTCGATAGTCGTTGGGATCAAGATTGGAGACAGCGTGGCGGTGAACGGTTGTTGTCTAACGGTGACGGAAGTGAGGGGAAAGACGGTGGTTTTTGATCTGCTGAATGAGACGAAGGAAAAGACGAATTTGCAGTCGGCTCAAGTAGGGGCACGGGTGAATTTGGAGAGCTCACTCAAGGCGGACGGGAAGGTGGGAGGGCATTTTGTGACGGGTCATATCGACGGGACGGCCCGGGTCAGTAAGTGGGGAAGATCGGGGGAGGATTGGGAATTGGAGGCGGAGGTGCCCGAGGGTTTGGAGCGGTATCTGGTGCCGAAGGGATGCGTTGCGATCGACGGGATCAGTTTAACGATCGGGAGGGTCGAGGGGCGGAAGTTCAATGTCTGGATCATTCCGCACACCTATGAGGTGACGACCCTGCGGGACCGGAAAGAGGGGGATAAAGTGAATCTGGAGTGCGACCTGTTGGCCAAGTATGTTGAAAAGATGAGCGGAGTGAAAAAATGAGCGGATTAGCGCCGGAAATGGAGAAGCTGCTGGTTCTACAGGAGCGGGAACAGAGGCAGATGAGGTTGAACAAGGAGCTGGCGGCGTGGCCGAACGAGGTGAAGGCTTTGGAGCAGAGGAGATCGGAGGTGCGAGCTGGGGCGGAGAAGAAAAGGTTGGAGGCTCAGAATGCCGAGGTGGAACGGAAGAAGTTGGAGCTGGAGGCTGAGTCGCATCGGGCGAAGGCGGCGAGGTACAAGCTGCAGCAGTTTGAGACCCGCAAGAATGAGGAGTTCACGGCCTTGGGAACCGAGATTCAGCGGGAGGAGAAGGAGGTGCAGGAGATCGAAGATCGGGAACTGGATTTGATGGCTTTGGGGGAGAGAGCGAAAAAAGAGGCGGCGGTGGAAGCGGAGGGAGCGAAAGTGAAAGAGGGGGAGTTGGCGGTGAAAGAGGAGGAGTTGAAGAAAAAGAAAACCGAGTTGGAGACGCGATTAGCGGACTTGATGAAGGAAATTGAGACCTTGGCCTCGGGAGTGGAGGAGGGGTTGCTGACGAAATATCGGAGGATTATGGCCAACAAGAAGGATGTGGCGGTGGTATCGGTCGAGCACGGGACGAACTGCGGCGGATGTCACATGAAGCTGACCCAGGGATCGGCTATCGCGGCGAAATCTGGAAAAGCGGGGGCAACGTGTGAGAATTGTGGGCGTCTACTTTTCTGGCCGGTGAATTGATTTAGCTTTTCGCGGGTGAGTTCAGACGGCTGTGGCGGATGCCGTAGAGGAAGTAGATAGCTAAGCCGATCGCCAACCAGACGATGAGGCGGATCCAGGTGTCGAAGGGCAGGGCGATCATCTGGGCCAGGCACACCAAAGCGCCGGCAATCGGGACCCAAGGAAGAAAAGGGCAACGGAAGGGGCGCTCTACGTTGGGGCGGGTTTTCCGAAGAACCAGGATGCTGAGGCAAACGATGGTGAAGGCGAGGAGGGTGCCGATGGAGACGA
>Ga0214917_10006176_pt1 | contig 12527 bp, 37 predicted proteins | sample LL_1208_BB_MetaG_FD_177983 | JGI IMG/M metagenome (GOLD analysis project Ga0214917, IMG submission 177983) | Freshwater microbial communities from Lake Lanier, Atlanta, Georgia, United States - LL_1208_BB | ecosystem: Environmental > Aquatic > Freshwater > Lake | place: USA: Georgia | collected...
TCCTGCTGAATTAGCTCGCCCGTCCAACCATCATACGGGCCCGTCATATTCACAACGTCCTCAAAACTAATGGTACGATCACCAACAATTAGCAACATTTCCTCACCTTCCTTGAGGATATGAGTGAGAACACCGCTAATCTTCCTCACATTGTTTCCCATCTTAACGTGGAATTCGTAGATTCCGTTGATCTTAGGCATATCCATGTTTTTTGTTCTTTCAAATAACTCGGGCAACACCCGTTTTGCTGCCACAATGAAAAATGCCCCTTGAATCCTTGTACCTACGAGGTGACACCTTCGTCAAAAACTCTTGCTCGAAATCTGGCTTGGCTTGAATAAACGGGTTGAACCAAACAAACGTTTCACCAACGGCGATGTCACCGAACGTCATATACATGGCACTATTCATTTTGATTGTCTACCTTTCAGCCGTTAAGCTTTTGTGCAAGCATCTTCATGCTGATAACAGGAAGCAAATCACTGTTACAAACAGTTTCAACCCTTGCAAACGTCTTTCGAGTGCTGCCATACTCAATACCAGCAGCAATCTTAATCCGATACGGATTGAGAATGTTAACCAATCCCTGACACTGATTAGGGGCTACCCAACCACACGCAAGAGATCGATCAGTGGGATACTCACACTCGAACCAGTTCATCGTCTTCATACACCTAGAATAGCATACAACCACGATAATCTAAAGATAATTAATTCCCGCCTAATTCCCTTGGTTTCGCACAACGCTTGTTATCTACATCGTATCGATCAACAAACTTGCTAACGTCAACATCTAACTGCTCGCCAACAACAGCCCCATTCGACCATTTAATCGGTATCGCAATCAATACGTTGCTAATGTTATCATAAGCAAGAATTCTTATGCCATAATATCTGTTGCTTGTTAATGGTACTTCATATCCAACCAAATCATATAACATATTATTGGCTTTCAATACGGGAAATCATCGGTTTCATCAATAGTAACAAGAATGTCAATAGGCTGATATTCTTCACAATCTTCCCATGAAGGAAACTCTCCCTCACCCGGAAGAATAATCGAAATGTCCGCAACCTTGCTTGTGTTGTTTTCCATATCCTTATACTATCAGTTACCTTTGGTTTTATAAAGGTATTGTTTTCTTTAATGATATCAAACACTTATAACAAGGGGGCTAAATCCCTCCCCTGTTTGGGTTTGGTTTGACGGTCGCTGCCCTATTTGGCTTTGTTTTTATAGTCTTTCCCCTGTTTGGCTTTGTTTTTATAGTCTTTCCCCTGTTTGGGTTTGGTTTAATGTATGGTATCATATATTGAGTTATGGTAACGTATGTTACCATATGAATTAAACAGTTAAAAGAAATGAAGTGACACTATGTTTTTTTCACAAAGATTTTTATGTTTGTGAATATTTACCATATTGCCAGCATAACACACACACTAAAACTATTGATTTAGTGGTATAAAAGGGCAGTTTTAGGAATTGGCGATAGCGTTAGTGCTACAAGCATTTTGCATCAGCCGTGTGAATAGCGATATTCTGAGGGGCAATTTTAGGGTTTAAGAGTTAAGGTATCTGATAAAACTCGTTAACGGAGTGCAAGTTAGGGGGAACAAAGATCCAACCTAATCTATCTGGTGTAAGGATATTGATTTTAGTGTTTTGTGGATTTAAGCAAACAAAGGTAACATTAGGAGCAATGAAGAGGACGTTGTAGAAGTTAGCCAAGTGAGTAGCTTTTGATTGATCTAAGGTACCTGTTGGAAAGCTAGGTTTGATAAAGTCTATAGAAGGATAAAGAAACCAAAATCTGTTAATGGAATGATAAAGTTTGTTAACTTGGAACCAAGGTACGAACATAATGTTTATAACTATTCGACTTTGTTCTTTCGATTGTTCTCGGCTGTTATGGCTTTAATGAAATTCAATTCAAATTCTTGAACAGACAACCAAAAAACACCTTTTGGAGTAAGGATGTTTATTCTAAACACGGTTGTTTTAGGATTAACCAAATCAACTTTTAGCACGTTTAACACAACGAACAATTGGTTTCGTAGCAAGATATCGATACTTGAATAACTTCGATCATTTGTTGGATCATTAAAGGAAAAAAGAGCTATGTCATCATCGGGAAAAGAGTATAAGTTACCAAGTTGTATATCATTGATGTTCATGGTGTTGCGGGTTTGATATGTTTTAAACTAAACTTGCCTACAATTAGCCAACCAACGTTACCGTTGTTTGTAAGCACTTTAATGCGATAAAGGTATCGAGGGTTATATTCACTTAACCTTATTTTTTCCAGTACAACAAAAGGTTGAGAAGCTTTGATTTTGATGCTTTTTCCGGTAAACCAAAAATCTTCTGTAGGAAATTGCTGCAAGTCTATATCAAATTCTGGGAAGTGGTATAGCTTTCCAAGTTTAATGCTTGATATTCTCATGGTTTTATGGGTTATATTCTTTAATGATTTCGTCTTCCCAGAATCTAAGATAACCAACCAAGCCTGTAGGTGTTAGCACTTTTATAAACAAAGGAGCTAAAGAACTTGTTTTGTTTTTGCTAAGAACTTCCAAGACAACAAACGGAGCTTGTTCTTCTAACCTACCAATTAGTTTTAGTTTTTCAAGTTTATCGCTGACGGATTGTGGGGCAGCATACACCGCTTTAGGTAGATCGTAGATATAAAGCTTACCAACGTTTATCACGGCGACGATGCTTCCTCGCTTGTTTTTGTTGCATGAAAGGTTGGTTTCATAACAACTGTTACCTTGTAAGAATGCAGCTCTGCATAATCGTTGTTTACTTGTTTGACGTTAACGTTGGTTTCGTAAAAGCTTTCTGACGTAAGAGCCACAAGTTCTTGAGCAAAAAGTTCTGCGGCTTCTTTTGCGTTGCGTGCGTATACGATGTTTGAGTGTTCAAAGGTTTTGTTATAGCACTTAAAGGGTGTGTGATAAAAGTATTGATGATGACTCATGGTGAATTTCCTTTGGATTGTTGAAAGAGTTTGCGAGCTTGAAACAATTCAACGTCTTTGTGGCAGCGTTCTTTTTCTTCCGGCCCCAACTCCAACGTAGCTTTGTGCAAAGTTCCATAAGGGCAAACAGCTTGTTTGCGTTCAAACATATAATCAAAGCTTGAGTTTTCTGGAAACGTTTCAACGATATCTTGATCGGAGTCCAGCAGGACATACAAGGTTTTTGTATCATTCATGTGAATAGCATATCAAATTGAATGTTGAGATTAAAGCATATTTCTTGCGATATGCCTTGCGCCGGATGTTGACAAATGAATGCCATCAGAAGCTCTAAAAGATGGAACAAACGTATTGTTAAACAACATAAAGCAATCAAAAAACACAACGTTTGGATTGTTGATTGATTGAATGGTTTGTCTTACAACGGTGTTAAGATGTTGAACTCTGCTTGAGAAGTTTTGATTTCTCATTGGAGGAGCACCAATCCAAACAACCTTGTTGGAATATCTTAAAGCGATATTGATGATAAAAGTTACACGGTTGGCGTAGGTTGTGTTCCACCGAGATGATTGAAAGGGGATATGTGGACTTATGTTGTTGGCATCATTTGTTCCCAGCACAACAAAGGTTATAGAAGGATTATAGCGGCGAAGAAATGATTGAGATTGGGATTGCCATGTTTGGTAATTATAAACCAAGCCTGTGCCTGCTAAAGAGTTTCTGTGAACGGTTACAGATGGATGTAACCGTTGCAATTGTACAGCGATTGGATAAGCTAACGAATCACCGATCACGGCGATATGTTGTGCTGTTGCTGATTTCGGCAACAACAAAACCAACATAAAGCACAAGATTTTAAGATTGGTTGATTTCATCAAAGCGTTTACCTACATCCCAAGAGCACCAACCAACCTTACCGTTTGAGGTAAGGATTTTTGTCCAATTAATGTTGGAGTTTGTTTCTCTTGCAAGCAGCACAAAGAATTCATCGGGTCTAAAAGAGCTGATATAGTGTTGTGGATCACCGTCGCCACGAACAGGATTTAGATACAATGCGATTCCTGTGCGACGAGGAATAGAGGTATTGTAAATCTTACCGATTTCAAGACTGTAGAATGACAGATCTTCGTTCATTGACAACCATAGAATACCATATGTTTTCGATATTCTAAACATATTGTTTTCTAGGGTTTCACCAAGGTTTTTCCGAGTATTCTCTAATTTCTGTAAGATCATATTCTATCCATCCAACAGTACCTTTTTTGGATAAAACCTTTGCGATACTGTTTTCTTTTATTACTTCCAATAAAACAAAAGGTTCATCCCACATGATTCTACCTACTCTTTCGTCAAGTAGCTCCCATCCAACGTCACCAACAATGGTGAACATTCTTCTTGAATAACGATATTGGTATATTTTACCCAATTTCAGTTTCATCAAGCAACCTTTACTTCTTCTAGCATATAATCTCTACAATGAATCCAACCAACAACACCATTGGTTGTAAGCACTTTGTAAAGAGTCCACACACCAATATTTCCTTTTTGTTTTAGAAGCACGAATGGTTCTTTAGCTTTCACTGTATCAACAGTTTCAGTTTTGATTGAAAGCTTTCGATCAAAAGGATAACAGTAAAGCTTGCCGAAATTCATTCTTTCCAACCCACAAGTTTTTTTAATGTTCTGATATGCCCGTTGAAGCTGCTGGCCTTCTCTTGGAGGATGTTATGTCCCATTCCACGGAATCCATCGTCCAATTGCTTTCTTGCCTCTAATGAGGCTAATAGCTCTTCTACGGTGGATTGTAGCTGGACATATTCCGAATGTAAACCTTTGTCTGTTGGAGATTGTTGTGCTCGACAATAAGAGCATTCAGCAATATCCCAATGATTGTGTTTCATGTGTTTAATTCCTTAAACCAGTGAGTACCTGTTGAAAAGTGAGCCCAACCAACTTGACCATCATTTGTTAGAATCTTGAAGCTCCAAGTTAATTCATCTCGGTCTTCTACTTTATCCAGAAGCATGAAACAGGTTGTTTGAATAAGAGTGCCGTCTCGTTGAAGAATGCGGGAAATGCGGGATGGGAGGAAATCCTTATCCAACCAATTATCATGTCTTTTATCTCCAGAAAATGTAGTCCAATAACCTTGATATAGTTTACCGATTTTTAAATCATCTGGACGTAACCGCATTGATAAAAACCTCTGGTTGAGTATTGATCCATCCCACGACACCCTTTGTTGTTAACACTTTAAACGAATAGTGAGGATTTGGTCGAACTGCTAACAAGACGATGTGGTCATAAGGGTATAAAACACCTAACACATCCATTGTTTCGTCTTCATGAAATTTATAAATGCAACGTTTTACACTGGAGTTAAATGTGTAAAATCCACCAACCTTTAAATCCGTATCACTCACGATCTGTCATTTCCTTTATTTGATCTAAAGGAGACACGTAAATCCAACCCACGATACCTTTTGAGGTAAGAACCTTGCAACGTTTTGATTTCATTCGGTGATTCACCAGCACATTCTCATAATCCAACAAGAGCAACCATTCATTGTCTTCGATTGAAGATATGAATTCATCTTTGTCGGTGAATAGGTTGTTGCGATTAAATGCTGCAACGTAGGAATACAATTTGCCTATCTTCATGGTTTCAATATATCACACCAAAAATCGCTTATAATGTTAGAATCTTGAAGTATTGACCCCATACTTGTACGGTTTTTCATCTCCAATAATACGAAAGGTTCATCACGCTTTATTGTCGAACGAGGTTGGGGCAACGTTCGTGGGAATGAGGACGGAACTTGGTTCCGTAGCATTGACAATCAGCATCAACAGTTGTGCCGATCAACACTCCATCCTCATAATGCTTGGTGACGATCACCTTGACACCCTTGCGGCTCTGATCTTGCCTTTCAAACGTCTTCATGAGTATAGAATACCATATACTTCTGGAGAAGTAAAGGTATTGTTTCGCAGCCACTTTTTTGAGAAAAAATTACATTCGTTACGTTGAAGTCTTACCCAACAAACTTCGCCGTTACCTAGCAAGATCTTGCCAAAGTTACCCCACGGTCTTGATGGAAGACCTTTTGGTACGTTCTCTGAACATGGACGCTCAAGAAGAACAAAGTGTAATTTACACTTGCCATAATTGCATCTATTCCAATCAAGAGAATAAAAACATACAGTTACATCCTTTTCAAAGATGTACAACTTACCTTCTTCCCACTTGTTTACCATAACTTTCCTCTTGATTCTTCTTTGCGTTCATGTTTCTACTCTATCACAAGGTTTTCAAGAAGTAAAGGTATTATGGTCTTCTAAATATTTGCAGCAATACATCTCTTGGCTCAACCAAGATTTTTCTTCCATCATGGATAAGAAAAACTAACTTTTCTAGTGAAAATTCTGATAGTTTATCTTTTCCAAGATAAACAACAAACGATTCTAGTCTAGGAATAATCGCACGTTGCTCTTCAATTTGCAACCCATATGCTATAAATTTGTTATTCACAATATACAGCTTTCCAACTTCTAGATGATTGGCACTGCGAATGATCTTGTTCTTCATATCTATAGCTTTTCAACAATCTCAATACATTTCAACGATCTGGCAACCTGTGGCAGAGTTATAGAACCTTGTTCCATTTTGACTGTGCTCCATTGGTTTGTGATGATGAATGTGTCCAAAGAAATGATGAGTAAACGTATGATCTTTGTACGTCATGCTATTAGCTAGAACGCTGCAACCCCACGGTCCAGCAAGAATACCAGCAGGAGGAACGTGTGTTACCAACACATCAGCAAAACCATTGTCCCATACTTGATCGACAATATTGGTCATTTCTGGGATTCGAAGTTCACCCCGCCATTCTCCATTAATCCAAGGAATGTAGCCGTGTCCGGCAAACTTCAATCCATTAAATTCAACAAGCTTGTTCTCGGCAATCTGCAACACTTGTCCAGCATAGGCATATTCGTTAAGCAACGCACCTAGAGAAACAAAGTCATGGTTTCCATCAACGTTGATTACTGGCTTGTCTCCAAGAGCCTTGAAGATCGTATCTCGTTCGTTACAAAACCAATCCGATTGATAGTTGATTTCGGTTTGAATATTGCCACGGGTAATGTTAGGAAAGAAGTCTCCAGAAAGTATCCATGCATCAATCTTTGTTACATCCACGTTTTTCAGCGGCAAGATATTGCCGTGAAGATCGGAAGCATGAGCGACACGAATATGATTCATCTTTCCGATCTTCATACATACAGTATATCACATCAAAAACGTTTTATAAAGGTTTTATTTTATGTGTTAACCGCTTTAATGTTATCTGGATAACCAATATGAATCCAACCAACAACTCCGTTTGCGGTTAATACCTTGCAAACTTCACCCCACTTAACATCTTTACCTTTTTCTAGAAAGATAAAAGGTTGATGATTGCTAATCATATCGATTTGATGACCCAAAGTATGTTGCGTTTCATCGCTATAAACGCTCCTAGAAATATAATATGAGTAAAACTTTCCAACAATCATATTAAAAATCTTTGAATGGCAACACTTGCCACGGTTCTTCTGAATATTCTCTAAGTTGTTCTTGGTTGTTGTTTACATCAATCCAACCAATGATTCCTTTGGAAGTTAAAACCTTCAAGATAATCTCAATACCATTACGGCTGTATTCGTATTCAAGCAACACAAAAGGTTTTTTTGCTTCAATCAACCCATCTGATCCAGCAATAAACAAAAGACGTTCATTGGTTGCATTTTCAAACAATCTTCTTCGTCCACAATATTGGTATAATCCACCAATCTTTAACTTTTCAATATGTGTCATTGGTTTACTTCCTCAATGCAACCCTTTGCCCAATATTTATTTTCTGGGTAAATAATCCAACCACATTCGCCGTTGCTTGTTAGAATCTTGCAAACCTTATCCGTCTGTTCCAACAGCATAAACATGCTGTTTTGGGAAATAAATGAAACATTGCAGTTAAATCGTTTGCTCCAATAACGAGCGGCGGCGGCTACGGCGACGGCGGTGGCGTCGCCGACGTTTCCCCAGCAACCGACAGGGGAGGAGGCTTCGGCAATATCCTTTATTGGGTAAAGCAACCAAAACCACTTCTTAATCTGATACAATCCACCAATATTCATTGGTTTACTTCCTCAATGCAACCCTTTGCCCAATATTTATTTTCTGGGTAAATAATCCAACCACATTCGCCGTTGCTTGTTAGAATCTTGCAAATATTTGCAATGCAAATATTTGCATCTTGCTCCAAAAGCACGAAAATGCTGTTTGGAGAAACAAAAACAATATTGCAGTTAAGTTCCTTGCTCCGATATTCAGCACAACGGACAGCGGAGGGACGGTTAATGTTAGCTTCCCAAGGAGTACCAGAAGCAAGAACGGCTTGTCGCTTTGAAGGATAAAGCATCCAATAGCGTCTATTGATTCGATAAAGCTTTCCGATATTCATGTTTCTACTCGATTACTTCATACTCTGTGACAGACCATTCTTCATCTTCAAGATAATCGTTCATTGGACCGTACAGCCTTTGATTGGTCTTGGATAGAGAATTCCATTCAGCTTGACGCTTCGCTTTATAGTTGGTGTTACACCGCAAAGCTTCTGCATCTGCCTTGCTTTGTGAAGCATAGATTGCTACCACATTAGAGCCCTCGCCCATCACGCCCTGCTCAAGAATGTAAATCTTCATAGTTCTTTTGCTTCCTTATGATTCTATAATACCATAGCTTTTTGCAGAAGTAAAGGAATTAAATTATTGCCATTCTGAAGAAAGATCGGAAAGGCTGGAAATAACATATTCGTTCCAGCATATCATCTCGGTCAAAACGATGAAGATAAATCATGTTTCTACTCTTTCACAAGCTCTTGCACTTCATCATCTCAAACTTTGCACATTTCTCGCTTGGAACAAATCAACACGCACAGACCCATAGCGAAAAATCCTAGCGTAATAATCATCGCACACCACCAATGTTCGTGTTGTTCATACGCTTAAAATAACAGATTATATTCCGATTTTAAAGATTATTTTACTTCTTCCCAATCGTGGGTAGAAACATATACAAATCCAGTTGTACCATCTGGAAACAATGCATATACTCTTAATGTGTATTTACCTTTTAAAGCACCGCCATAAAGAGTTGTGTAATGGAATTCTAACGGCACAATGTATATGCCAAGATCATATGTTTGATGCGACTGAGGTGCAGGTTTATAGACGTTTATTCTGTCCAAAGAAATGAGTCCATTACCTTTTGTGATAATATCTTGTTTTGCTTTATCTGTTAATCGATATAGTTTACCGATTTTCATGACCGCAGTTCGATTTGTTGTTCGCCATATATGTTTTCGCTGTATACCCAACCTTGAGCATCTTTGTACTTCATCATAACGATATTCATTCCAGCGTGAATATGAATAAAAACAATATCTACAACTTGATTGTGGATTACAACTTTGTCTCCAACGTTTAACATAGATGCTTTTTTGTACATAACGGTTTCAGCCTATCATAGCTTGTTGCAAGTTGCAATGATTTCTTCCAGCTTCTTTTGCCGTTGCATTAGAGCAAAATAGAAAACAAGAGTGTTATACGCATCTACGTCAGCACGGTGGGGCTCTCCTTTGAAACTCAGCTTATATCGTCCCATAGAAGAACGTAGACCACCTTTAACACTATTTCCCCTCGACATTTGAAGAAACGTAAAAATGGTTTTTACGTCAACGCATCGATTACCAAAGTAAGGAAACTCTACGTTGTTTTCTTTAAACTCGGCTTTTAGTTCATCTGCATCACCCATTCCCCACTGCACCGGATTAACGAACGTATTGTGCTGCTTGATTAGCTCACCAAGGTCTTTAGCTACTTGTTCCAGAGGAACAGCTTTGGTATCGATATCTTCTTGTGTGATACCTGTGAGTTGTGTGATAAACGGCGTTAGTGGTTCTTTTGGATTAACATACCATTTAAACGTTTGAATGTTGTTAACGTCGTTAGGCGTCCCAATAGCAATACCAACTTGAATGATTTTGGTAACGTTTCCTTCACCATCGCTGTTAAGCTCTAGGTCGAGTGCCAGATAGTTTTGCGTATTCATGCTTTAATCATAACATATGTTAATTGTAATTTAAAGGTTTTCGTAATATTCAAGCTCAAAAGGTAACCATCCAACGTCGCCGGTTGGCGTGAGCACTTTGACGAACTGTAGCATTGAAGAACGTACCTCGTATGGTTCTGAAAGAAGAACCACCAAATCGTTGATTTTAACTTCTGGATATGTTTTTGTGGGAAATCTGGTATCGAACGCATCAACAGCGTATTCATGCGCTGATTCAAGCGTTGGCAACAAGATATACGGAAGCTCTTCAGAATACTTTGGTTTAAACTTGTATATTCCACCAATAGCAAAGTTCATTTTATGTTTCCTTTACTTCTTCCAGTACCTTGCTTCATATACTTCTAAACCGCCGCAAGACTCTAAGTTCCAATCCTTGATTACTTGCTTCATTCCTCCAGAAGCTTCAATAAGCTGATAAACTTTATCTGCGGTAATCTCTCCAAGACCTTGTGTTCCATCTGGATAAAGTTCATCTTCTGATAGAGTTACAGTTAGCTTATAGTGGATTGTAAAGTGTTTCATGCTCTTATCCTTTTAGTGTTACTTGCTTGAAAAATTCCATACAAAAAGAAAAACAGTTATAAACACAGATATTGCAAATATTTCGCTGGTCATGATTTAGTCTCATATGGCTTGAAATTCATCGGAATAACAAAAAAGATAACATATTTGTCCTGTTGGTGACAATATCTTTAAATCCACATATCCACCACGCTCCAAATACTTACTAAGCTTTTTGTTTTCTACGGCTTCTAGGATTATGAACAAGGAGTTGGCTTTCAGCATACCAATCTTTGTCCACGCCGTTTTTTTAGTCGAAAGCGTTTTAGGATAAAACAGTTCTCTGTCGAATGTGCAGGTATACAAACCACCTAGCTTGATTTTGTTAATCATCTATGGCTTTAAATATAATGTCCGAGAAACAGAAAATATACCTTATTTCACCTTGGTTCGTTAATATCTTGATATCCAAATAATCGCCACGTTTTGACTTATGGTTTTTAAGCCTGACGTTTTTGTTTATTTCAACAAGGACGAATGGAGTGTTGGCTCTCATAACACCAACTACTTTCCATGTAGTTCTTGACGAAGGAGTGCGAGTCCATAATTCTCTGTCAAACGAACAAACATATAAGCCCCCAAGCGTTAAATTCATCTCGCTTCTTTTAAATATTTTGGAATACAAAGAACATAACTCATCTCTGCATCTGGAGCTAGAATCTTTAACCAAAGATGAATCTGTTCTCCTGATGGACGAGGTTCTGATGAATCAGATATTTCTAATGCAACAAAAGGAGTATAAGCTTTTAGAAGCTTTTTGATGTTGAAGTCTATTGCTGGTGACCTTCTCAAGTTGATATCAAAAGGATATTGATATAGCTTGCCGACTTTTACATCATTATCCATGCTAAATTACCTTTTGTAGAAGGCTTGGAACATGACCAATATATCCAATTTCACCTTTTGCAGTTAACACTTTTAAACATTTAATACTGGACCATTTGGGTGTTATAAATTCCAACACAACAAATGGTGTTGCTTTTGGAATGGTAGGTACTAGTGTTGGCTTTCCATCATCAGGCCATAGACTTGCGTCCATAGTAGGATAACAATACAAACTTCCAAACTTGATATTGTTCATGGCACAACAACCTTTTGTGTGCAAGGTGTTTTATCTTCAATTGGATTCGGTCCTCTTAAATCGCTCCAATAACAAAAATGATCGTTGTTTGAAATGGTAAAACTTTCTTGACCATCAGAAAAACTAATATCACCATTCATATGAAGAGTTCGTTGCCAGCATCCAAAACGTTTCGTGGCAAGAAACTTTTCAAACTGATTGGCAACCGTTCTATGGTTCTGTGCTGTGAGAACAAGAGCTAGATCACCATCTCCCCCATCGCTAATAACAGATTCGTAGATAAACTCAAAAAGCTTTGTGTTGTCTTGCATGGTTTATAAGCTAGCAGCTTATAAAAAAGAAGTCAAGCCTTATGAAACGACGCCCAACGAACAGCTTGCTTTAGATCTCTTCCAAGCTCTTCTATATTCATTTTTCACCTGACTGATTTTTTTGGTAATATTCTTTACCGAGACTTGATAGAGTTTCTCTCCACTTGATTTCTTCAAGGCATTCATATGAACATACCTTCCAAAATCTTCCTAAAGCATTCGGCATTTGGGAATATTTTTCTTTTCCGCAACAAGTACAAAACCACTTTTGACTTGAAAAAATCATTCGTCATCATCCTCTTTTGGATAAGCTTCCTTTTGATATTGACGAAGTGTATCCTCGATAAAAGATAGAGCGTATAGCAACTCTTCTTTTGACATAGAGCGTGTCTTGACTTCCTCAATCAAGTCAGTCAAAT
>Ga0214917_10006177_pt1 | contig 12526 bp, 9 predicted proteins | sample LL_1208_BB_MetaG_FD_177983 | JGI IMG/M metagenome (GOLD analysis project Ga0214917, IMG submission 177983) | Freshwater microbial communities from Lake Lanier, Atlanta, Georgia, United States - LL_1208_BB | ecosystem: Environmental > Aquatic > Freshwater > Lake | place: USA: Georgia | collected...
ACGCGCCGCCGGTCAGGTCTTGGATGATGGTGATGAGCGGAAGGAAGAGCGCGACGACGATCGTTCCGACCACCAAGGCGAGCATAACGATCATCACCGGCTCGAGCAGGGAGGTCAGCCCGGCCACCGCATTGTCCACTTCCTCTTCAAACACATCGGCCACCTTGGTCAACATGTCGGGAAGTTGCCCGGTTTCCTCGCCGACCTGCACCATCGAGACGACCATGGGAGGGAAAATCCCGCTCGCCTCCATCGGGGTCACCATTGATTCCCCTTCCTTCACGTTGTCGTGAATGTTTTCCACCGCGGTGCTGACCCGCAGATTTCCGGCTGTGTCCCGGGTGATCTGCAGGGCCTGAAGAATCGGCACACCAGAGGAGACTAGGGTGCCCAAAGTCCGGCTGAAGCGGGCGACGGAAGTTTTCGTCAGCATGTCACCAAAAAGAGGTATCTTCAGTTTGTAACTATCGAGAGTTGATTCTACCCCCGGAACGCGCATGGCGAGCCTGAGGGCGAAAACAATCGCGGCGATCGCGCCGGCAATCAGCAAGAAGTTCCCCTGAATGAAGCGGCTCAGATCCATGATGATCTGAGTGATGAACGGCAAAGGACGACCTCCGAGCATGTCTTTGAAGATCGCCTCGAACTTCGGAACGATGAAAAGCATCAGGAAGGTCACGATGCCGACGGCGATGGTCAACACTACGATGGGATAGACCATGGCGGAGGTGACCTTGCCGCGGATGCGTTGACTCTTTTCCGCAAATTCGGCCAAGCGGGTGAGCACGACTTCCAGTACGCCCCCCAGTTCCCCTGCCTTCACCATGTTCACATACAGCTTGTTGAATGCCTTCGGATGCTGGGCCAACGCTTCGGAGAAGGTTGTGCCTCCCTCGACCGATTCGGCCAGACTCAGCATGATTTTCTTCAGGTTGGGATTTTTCTCCTGTTTGCCCAACGTGCGCAGACTGCGGAGCAGGGGTAGTCCCGCGCTGATCAGGGTGGAAAGCTGACGGGTGAAAACGGTTAGTACTTTTGCGGGCACCTTGCCGGTGCCTCCTCCTCCGCCTCCCAGCGAGAACTTGAAGGAGAATCCCTTGCCGGCGGGTTTTCCGCCCCCCGCCGCGGCGGCGGTTTCGGAAATGTTCGTCGGGAACTGCCCCTTTTTCTTAATGGCGGCGGCGGCTTCGTCCGGCGTGTTGGCTTCGATCGTCCCCTGATGGGTTTTTCCCTGGGCATCGACCGCGGAATAGGCAAAGAGAGGCATGGCGGTTAGGTGTACTTCAACACTTCCTCAATCGTGGTGTGCCCTTCAAGCAAATTGCGGATGCCGTCCTGCCGCAGGGTGGTCATGCCCAGCTCGATTCCTTTTTGGCGGATGACAACGGATGGAGCCCTCTCGTTGATCAACTGTCGGATGGGTTCACGGACGTCGAGCAGTTCATAGATGCCGACCCGACCCTTGTAGCCCGTCCCATTGCAGGTTTCACAACCTTTTCCGAAGTAAAACGACTGGTCGCCGATTTCCGAGGCGCTCAGCCCTAGCTGCGTCAGTACCTCCTCCTTGGGGCGGAACGGAGTCCGGCATTCCTTGCACACCCGGCGGAGAAGTCGCTGGGCGAGCACCCCTTCCATCGTGGCGGACATCAGAAAGGGTTCCACCCCCATGTCGAGAAGACGGGTGACGGCTCCCGCCGCGTCGTTCGTGTGCAAGCTGGTCATGACCAAGTGCCCCGTCAGGCTGGCCTGAATCGCAATCTGCGCTGTTTCCAAATCCCGGGTTTCTCCAACGAGAATCTTGTCGGGATCTTGCCGGAGAAACGCGCGGAGGGCCCGGGCAAAGGTCAGGCCGATGCCCTCGTTCGCCGGGACTTGGATGATTCCCTCCAGTTCGTATTCCACCGGGTCCTCAACCGTCAGGATCTTTGTGTCGATCGTGTTCACTCGGCCCAGACAGGAATACAGCGTGGTGGTTTTTCCCGAACCGGTCGGCCCGGTCACGATGAAGATGCCGTTCGGCTTTTCAATCGTCTCGCAAATGTAGTCGAAAATGTGTTTCGGAATCCCCAGCTTTTCCAGATCGAGATTCACCACGCTACGGTCGAGAACTCGGAGCACGACGCTTTCGCCATACTGCGTGGGCAGGGTGGAAACCCGCAAATCCACCTGGCGTCCGGCCAGTAGGGTCTGAATTCGGCCGTCCTGTGGGACCCGACGTTCAGCAATGTTCAGATTGGCCATGACCTTGACCCGGGAGGTCAGCGGGATGGCCAACCGCCTGGGCGGCGGGGCCATTTCGTACAGCGCGCCGTCCACCCGGTACCGGATCTTGAACTCTTTTTCGAAAGGCTCGAGATGGATGTCGCTGGCCTTTGCATGAATAGCCCGGGCGATGATCGTGTTTACATATTTGATGATCGGGGCGCTGCTGGCCTCATTCAGATCAACCCCATCGCCGGTGGCGGCGGTTTCGGGGGCGTTTTCCAGCTCCTTCAAAACACCGTCGATGTCGATGTCGGCCGAGCCGTAGTGTTTGTCCAGAAGGGGTTGGATCTGTTCGGGAGGAGCGATCACCTGGGATATTTCCCGGCCCGTGACAAAGCGCAGATCTTCCAGCGCCTGCGTGGCCAACGGGTCGACCAAGACAACCGTGAGAGTGCTTTCATCCCCCGCCACCGGAAGAGCGCCCAGATTGCGGGCTGTGTGGGGAGGAATGCGGGCCAGCAGCTCCGGGCTGAGTTCGAGGCCGGACAAATCGGGAAGGAGCGGAAGCCCCAAGCTGTCGGAAATCTTTTCCAGAATCTGCGCAGGTTGAATGATTCCGAAGTTCGAGAGGACGGCCTCGACCGATTTGCCCGTCCGGCTCAATTCATCCGTGATCTCCCGGGTCTGATCCTCGGAGAGAATGTTCTGTTCCTGCAGAAAGGGGAGAAGATGGCGTGCGTCCATGGCGATTAATCCTTATCCGACATCGTGGCGGAGATGACTTCCTCCGGAGTGGTCATGCCGGAGACCACTTTACGGATGCCGTCTTCCCGCAGGGTTCGCATGCCCAGATCCCGCGCCCGCTGACGGATCTTCGAAACGGGAACACCTTCGTTGATCAAATGGCGGATTTCGTCGTCCACAACAAAGATTTCGAAAATGCCCGCCCGTCCCCGGTACCCGGTTCCGCGGCAACGGTCGCATCCATGCCCTTTGGAAAAACGGGCCTCCGCCAGATTTGCGGTCAGCAGATTAAGCGCACGCAGTTCCACCTCAGTGGGAGTGTAGGGTTGTTTGCAGTCCGGGCAGATCTTCCGGATCAGACGTTGGGCCAGCACGGCCCGGATGGAGGAGGAAACCAAGAACGGCTTCACCCCCATATCGACCAGACGGGTGATGGCGCTCGGCGCATCGTTCGTGTGCAGGGTCGAAAAAACCAAATGCCCCGTGAGCGAGGCGTTGATGGCAATCGAGGCCGTTTCCACGTCGCGGATCTCCCCGACCATGATGATGTTCGGCGCCTGCCGCAACATCGCCCGAAGGGCCGCGGCAAAGGTCATGCCGATTTCCGTGTTCACTGCCACCTGATTCACCCCGGGCAACTGGTATTCGACGGGATCTTCGACGGTGATCAACTTGCGGTCGGGCTTGTTGATCGTGTTCAGGCATGCGTAGAGGGTGGTCGATTTGCCCGAGCCGGTCGGACCGGTGACGAGGAAAATTCCGTCGGCATAATTGATCACCCGTTCGAGGATCGCCTGGTCGTCGGCAAAGAAGCCCAGTTCGGGTAGGCCCAGCATCAGGTTCTTTTTGTCCAGAATCCGCATAACCACTGATTCGCCGTGGATCGTCGGCACGGTCGAGACACGAAGATCGAGCGTCGGTCCGTCCACTGTCGCCAGCGCAATGCGACCGTCGAGCGGGAGCCGCTTCTCCGCGATGCTGATGTTCGACATGATTTTGATGCGGCTGATGATGCTCGACTGCAATCGCTTGGGCGGATCGCGCATCTCCTGCATGTTGCCGTCGATCCGATACCGCAAACGCAGACGTTTTTCCAACGGCTCCAGATGGATGTCGCTCGCCCGCAGACGATGGGCTTCGAGGATGAGTCCGTAGACCATCCGGATGATCGGGGCATCTCCTTCGCCGCCTTCGTCGGCTCCGGGTTCGCCCGTTGTTTTGATCTCCAGTTCGCTCCCGTCCATGTTGGCCATGAGGGCGGCGAGGGATTCATCGGTTTTTCCAAAAAACTTGATGATGGCGTGGTCGATCTTGACCAAAGGCACGACAACCGGTTCGAGGTCGGTCTTCAGCAGATAACGCAGGGCATCCAGCGTCTCGAAATCGAGGGGATCGGGAATCGCGATCCGCAGACCGGAAGGGAGACGTTTGAGCGGCAGGGCGTGGTAACGCCGGCTTTCAGCAGGAGGGATGGTGGCCAGAACATCTTCGTCCACGTGTTCAATGTCGGCCTCGAACTCCATCCCGCAATCTTTCGCGACCACTTCCAAAATCTGTTCCTGCGTCAAGAGTCCTCGTTTGGTGATGCTCTCGAGAGTCGACTGTCCGTTGATCGCCGCATCCTGCTGGCATGCGGTCATGTCTTCCAGGGTGACGACCCCGGAGGTTTGCAGTAGCTCCAGCACGTAAGCTTCGTTGGAGATCATGGCTTTGGGGAAAAGATCGCCTAAGGAGGGAAGAAGAGCAACCGTCTACGCAGAGAGTTTCGCTTTAAGGATCTCGTCGATCTGGACGGGATTCGCCTTCCCTTGGCTCTTTTTCATCACGAAACCCTTTAGGGCGTTGATCGCATTGGTTTTTCCCGCCCGGTAATCCTCCACACTTCGAGGATTTGCTGCGATCGCCTCATCGCAGTACGTCCCGAGGGCCGAGCTGTCGGAAATCTGTTCCAGCCCTAGCTTTTTTACCAGCGCCTTGGGTGAGGTGGGGTTCGCCATCAGTTCGGCAAAAACTTTTTTGGCCTGAGCGCTGTTGATCGTTCCGCCCGCAACCAAGTCGGCTAGCTCGGCGAAAAATCCGGCCTGAACCGGCGTGGTGGCCGGATCAGGCTGGGTGGCCAGAAAGTCGTTCAAAATCCAGTTGGCGACAACTGCCTTGTGGGTCGTCCCAGCCGCCGCCTTTTCGTAATAAACGCAGAGGACGCGATCGGAGGCGAGCACGCTCGCCTGATAGGCGGTCACACCAAAATCCTTGACCAGTCTCGCTTGGAGAGCCGCCGGCAACTCCGGCAGTTCCGTCCGGGCCCCTTCCATCAATCCCTGATCCGTCCGCACCGGAAGAAGATCGGGATCGGGGAAGTACCGGTAGTCGTGCGCCTTTTCCTTCGTCCGCATGGTGAAGGTTGCGCCCGTTTCATCATCCCATCGCCGGGTTTCGTGGGCAATGGCCTCGCCCTTTCCGCAGGCGGCGATCTGCCGAGCGATCTCGTAGGTCAACGCCCGGCGCACCCCGCTGATCGAGTTCAGATTCTTCAGCTCCACCTTCGTGCCGAACTCCTTTTGTCCAACGGGTCGGACCGACACGTTGACGTCGCACCGCATCTGGCCCTTTTCCATGTCTGCATCGCTGACGTTCCCGGACAGCAGAACTTGGCGGAGGGAACCGAGGAAAGCGAACGCCTCACCCGGAGTGCGGAGGTCGGCCTCGGAGACGATTTCCATCAAGGGCGTTCCCGCCCGGTTGAAATCGATTCCGCTGCGATCCTCGAAATGGAAAGACTTGGCGACGTCCTCCTCCAGATGGATCCGGGTCAACCGAATCGTCCGTCCGGCCTTGGCCTCGTCCGTGTCCTGGATTTCCTTGGGGAAAAGGAAGGGATCGAGGCCGACCCCGCCACCAGCGCAGAGTGGATCGTCGAACTGGCTGATCTGATAATTTTTCGGCATGTCGGGGTAGAAATAGTTTTTTCGGTCGAACCGCGCAACGGGTGCAATTTTACAACCCAGCATCAGTCCGGTGAGAATCGTTTTGCGGATCGCCTCCTCGTTTGGCACGGGAAGACTTCCCGGTAGGCCGAGGCAGACCGGACAAACATGGGTCGTGGGCGCATCGCCGTAGTGATTGACGCATCCGCAGAACATCTTCGTCTGCGTGCGCAGTTGCACGTGGACCTCGAGTCCAATCACCGCTTCCCAGTTTCCGGACGAGCTCATGAGGGCGGCATCCTTTTCCAGAAATCGTGGGCCTGTTCGAACGCATGGGCGGCGCGGAGGATGGTTTCCTCGCCGAACCGTGGGCCGATGAGTTGGAGCCCAATCGGTAGGTTCGATTGGGTGAAGCCACAGGGCAGGGAGATTGCCCCGTTCCCCGCGAGGTTCGTCGAAATGGTAAACACGTCGGCCAGATACATTTTGAGCGGATCCTGATTCCGTTCCCCGAGCCGGAAGGCGGGTTCTGGGCTGGTCGGAGTGAGCAGAAGGTCGCACTGGGTGAATGCCTTTTCAAAATCCTCCCTGAGAAGTCCGCGAACCTTTTGCGCCCGGCGATAGTAGGCGTCGGCATAGCCTTGGCTTAGGACGAAGGTGCCGAGGATGATCCGGCGTTTCACTTCCGCACCGAATCCTTCCGAGCGGGACCGGTGATAGAGGTCGAGGACGTCCCGGGCGTCCGTGGCGCGACGTCCGTAGCGGACACCGTCGAAACGGGCGAGATTGGCTGAGGCCTCGGCCGTCGCGAGGATGTAGTAGACCGCGATAGCGGCGGGGGTGTGCGGGAGGGAGACTTCCACGATCGTTGCCCCGTTTTTCTTGAACCATTCGGCGGCGGCCCGGACGGAGGCCTCAGTTTCCGCATCCATTCCGGGCAGGAAATATTCCTTCGGTAGTCCGATGCGGAGGCCTTTCACCGAGCCGTTTGGCTTGGCGAGAAAAGTTTCCGGTTTGCGGAGGTCGGTCGTGTTGTCACGCGGGTCGTGTCCGGCGAGGGCGGAGAGCAGGAGGGCGGAATCCTCAACTGTACGGGTGAGGGGTCCGATCTGATCGAGCGAGGAGGCGAAGGCCACGAGACCGTAGCGGGAGATGCGGCCGTAGGTCGGCTTCAGTCCGACGCAGCCGCAGAGGGCGGCCGGTTGGCGGATCGAACCGCCGGTGTCCGATCCGAGGGCGGCGAGGGCGATCCGACCGGCCACGGCGGCAGCAGAACCTCCGGAGGAGCCGCCGGGGATGCGGGTGGGATCCCACGGGTTGCGGGAGACGCCAAGGGCGGAATTTTCCGTCGAGGAACCCATGGCGAATTCGTCCATGTTCGTCCGACCGAGAAAGAAGGTTCCCGCTTGGCGGAGGCGGGCGATGGCCGTCGCATCGTAGGGGGCCTTGTATCCTTCGAGAATTTTTGAGGAGCAGGTGCAGGGATCGCCGAGAACGTTGAGGTTGTCTTTGATTGCGATCGGAATTCCGCCGAGGGGCAGGGAGAGGTCGGCCTTTTCGGCGGCGGCGAGGGCGGATTCGCGGTTGAGGTAGGTGTAGGCGTGGAGGGTTTTTTCGCGGGCATCGATCTGGGTAAAGAGATCCTTCACGATGTCGCGGGGATGAATCTCCTTCGCGGCCAGGCGGCGGCGCAGGGAGGCGAGGGTTTCGTGGGCGAGGCTCATTCGACGATTTTGGGGACGAGGATGAGGTCGTTCGCCTGGGCGGGGGCGTTCGAGAGTGCGGCTTCAACCGAAAGACTGGGGGTGGGGACGTCCTTTCGAAGGGCGGGTTGGGCGGGCGGGGTGATTTCTGGGACGTGACCCGTGGCGATCTGGCCGAGGGTTTCCATATGACCAAGGATTTGGCCGAGCTGGGCCGAGAACTTTTCTGTTTCTTCGGGAGTAAGCGTCAGGCGGGCCAAAGCGGCGACGTCGGAAACATTGAGTTTCGGTGAGGCCATAAGCCCAAAAGCCTACGAAGAAAGAAGGAGATTCGGAAGGAAGAAAAGGAGAGCTTGGGAGATTGAGTTTCGAAGTGAGGATTGGCTTGGAAGATACAAGTTTGAAGGTTGATCAATGGGACGGACGACTGTCCCAGTCGTCCTAGGATGAGCCGGAGGCTCATCCGCACCTACTTTAATCCCCGGCAATGACTCTTGTGCCGACGGGCCGGCCTTGGGCGGCGGCCCGCAGGTTGCCCTCGCGGAAGACGTCGAAGACCACGATTGGGATTTTGTTGTCCATGCAGAGCGAGAAGGCGGTGGAATCCATGATCTGGAGCCTGCGCCGAAGGGCATCGCCGTAGGTGATCGTTTGAAAACGTTGGGCCCGGGGATTGGTTCGTGGATCTGAATCGTAGATGCCGTCTACCTTGGTGGCTTTCAGGAGGGCATCGGCTCCGATCTCGCTGGCGCGGAGGGCGGCCGTGGTGTCGGTGGAGAAGAAAGGATGGCCCGTTCCGGCTGCGAAGATGACCACGCGGCCTTTTTCCAAATGACGGAGGGCCCGGCGACGGATGAAAGGTTCGGCCACGTTTTTCATCTCGATAGCCGTGAGAACCCGGGTTTCGACTCCGGCCTGTTCGAGGGCGTCTTGGAGAGCGAGTGAGTTGATGACCGTCGCGAGCATGCCCATGTAGTCGGCCGTGTTGCGGTCCATCTGACCTTCGTCGGCAGCGGGGGCGCCCCGCCAGATGTTGCCCCCGCCGATGACGATACCGAGTTGGAGGGAGGGAGAGAGGATTTCCTTGATCTGGTGGGCGAGTCGGCGGATCACCGAGTGGGAGAGGTGATTCGAGGAATCGCCGAGTGTTTCGCCGGAAAGCTTAAGGAGGAGTCGGCGGGTTTTTTCCGAGTGGGCGGGAGAATAGGCAGCGTCCCGTGGACGTTCTCCTTCGCTCGGACTGCGGAGAGAGGGAGAGAGAGGACGGGAGGATTTCGCCGGGTTTTTTTTCTGGGGGCGACGGGAGGGCACGACCGAGTGTGGCGTGAAAAGGGCTTCGAGCGGAAGTAGAAATTTTTTTACTTTTGCAAGATAAACACGGACAATTCCGACAACATCGGGTTTACGCATCCCTCTCTCCATCTCCATCACTTTGCGCGTCCCCAAGATAAAAAATAAAAAATTTGTTTATAACCCGACTAGCGCAATCCCTTTAAATTCATAAATATAAATGTATAAATTATTGCCAGTAAAAGTCTTATAACATATTCGAATCGCGCTAAACTCTAATGTTACGATTTAATGGCAGGAAAAAATTCCCCCTTGATTTATGGTGGAACCTGATCCATGTTATCCCTTGTGAAGGAGATAATGAATATGAAAAAACTAAATGTCGCTCTCGCAATCTTTGTAGCCGCTGTCATGGCGGGGAACGCTCAGACAACCGTCAATAGTGATATTGTCGGGTACAACACGATCACCGCCTCAGGGAATGGTGGTTCTGGGACAAAGTACTCATTATTGGCTGTTAACCTTTTGAATGCCCCATCATTTGTGGGAACTGTAAATGGGAGTTTGACGGCTGCAGCTAACTCCTTTACGGCTGGCCAGTATAACCAAGGCACAACCTACCCGAAATACTACGTGGAAATTACTAGTGGATCTAGTGCTGGTTCACAGGCTGACATAGTTAGCAACACAACAGACACTTTGACTGTTGTTGGTAACTCGACTTTTCAAACTGCGGTTGGAGCTGGATCAACTGTTGCGATCCGCAAGCACCGGACACTGGCCGATGTATTTGGTGGTTCAGCGGGTACGGCAGCTGCAACGGATGTTGTGATTGCAAAAGGTGCCACTCTTGGTGCAGCGGATAATGTAATTATCAAGGAAGCTGGAGTTGATAAGACATTTTACTATTCTTCCTCTACTCTTAAGCCGGGTTGAGAGATTCGAGCTCAGTCCTTTCGACAGATCGGCCCATCTACCCCAATCAAGGCCTAATGATTGCGAGGAAATCCAATTCTGATGCTCCTATCACTGTTGTTGGAAGCGTCAAAACTGGTGTATCATTTATTGATCTTCCTGCTGGTTACAATCTAGTGTCATTGCCGGCGCCTTCGGACATGACGTTGCCCTCTCTTTTTGGTGGTTCGGCAGGAACGGCGGCAGCTACAGACGTTAAAATCGCCAAAGGAGCAACGCTGGGTGCTGCTGACAATATTTTGGTGGCAAAAACTGACGGCACTTACGAGACCTACTACTATTCTTCTTCCACTCTAAAACCAGGGTGGAGGAATTCTGCCTCAGCGGCCTCTTCGACAGTTGCTATTAGTGGCAATGCATCAGTTTTTATCAAAAAACAAGCGAACGGAAACCTGTCTGTGACTCAAATAACCCAGTAAACAAAACAAAAAAGGAAAAATAAAAATGAAAACAAAAATGAAAACAATTGCTCTGGCGATCGTTATGCTTGGCGCGGTCCCATTCGCGCACAGTCAGATTGCCATCAATGCGGATATTGCTAACGCAGCTGGTGATTTTTCAGTTATCTTTACCAGTAGCGGAGTCCTTGCGCCAAAAACGGCTTTGGTGGACTTCTTTTGGTACGACTCCTCAGTCCAAAGCACAATTCAGGCATGGACGAAGGCATCTGATTGGTCTACCTCAGCTCTATACAGCCAAAAGTTTGGGAGTTTAAGCATGGGTGCTGGTTATGACTCTATTGCTCCGGAGTCCCAAGGATTGTTCAGCGGGACAGTAACCACTGGGGCTATTTCCACATCTGCCGTAGGAAAGAATCTTGCGATAGTTGTGACTTCTGGGACTGAGATCGGTGTGTTTAAGGGAACGGAACTTGTTCCTGCTAACACTCCCGCGCCCAATCCTGCGACCCCGGTTAATTTTTATTTGGCTGATGTGAATTCAGCCGGTGTATTGGTTGGAACTTTCCTTCCCTCTGTGAATGTGACTGTGCTTGGTGATGTGCCTTTGCCTGGAGCTGAAGGTTACAGATTATTGTCCGGTTCTGTTGTTAATATCCCAGAACCTTCGGTTGCCTCGCTGTTTGCGCTTGGCACGGTTGGTTTAGTCGCTCTCCGCGCTCGTCGGAAAAGCTAAGTAGGGAGCTACCTTTTTTGTTGGCAAGGGGCGGATCCTTCGGGATCCGCCCTTTGCTTTTGTGGCAGTGCGTTGAATTGCATGCCGACTGGTAAGGGCGGTTATCCATAACGGACCGTGCTGAGGGGTTGTGCGAGATGGACTCAACAAATGAGCACGGGCGGTTGAGGCAACCGCCCTTACCGATGGTTCAAGGCTGATGACGGGCCAGTTGCTCGATCTATATTACTTCGCTTGAAGGATCTCGATCTTAGCTGGATCAGTCGTGCCCGCTCCCACCAAGGCGGCGCCCGCGATGTGGGGAACATTCCCTATCTTTGGAATCGGAGGAATTCCTACCCCGGGATTCAGGCGCATTTTTTCGAACCTGACCAAAGCCATCGAATCCATGGCTACGGGATCGGTCGAAGCAAGCAGTAATCCGGGTGCACTCGAGTAATTGGCATCAAATTCCTTGCCCCCCGCAAACTTCAAGATTAGGCCGTCGGAAATATGAAGAACCGTCTTGGGGCGGAGAAGAGGATCGCTCATCAGGATCTCACCAATGGTCGTATCCTGATCGGCGTTGGGTTTGATTAGGCGCCGGGCGTTGTCGACACTACCGAGGGCCAACGAGGCACAACAACCGTAGATGCCGAGGTCGGGATCGCTGGTCATCGAACCGATATTCACCACCTTGGTCTTCGGAGGGGTGATTAGCTTGGTGAAATAGGACCAATAAGGGATCTTGTCACCTCCCGAGCCACCGCTCGAGCCGGAGGGAAGACCATCCATGAGGGAAGGCTGGAATTTGCAGTCGCCATAGATGAGCTGTCCCATGGTCGGGTTGAAGTAGGGGGTGGCATCGGGATCGAAACCGAGCCCCGGGATATCCGAAGCGGCCGAGGCGATGACGGCCCGGACCTGGACTTTTTCCGACTCTTTGCTGACCGGATAGCCAGACTTGGTCATATCGACTTCCCGCTTGTCCCAGACGGTAATGTGGTCGGGACTGACCCCGGCGGCGATCAGGCTGGCGGTGACCGCATCGGCCACCTGACGACGGGTGCCGGTGCGGGGATCGCCACGGGCGGTGACTTTGACGGCTACCGTGTCGTCGGCCGTAATGCCCAGGTCCTGCCAGGCCTCTTTGGCGGTGGATTTGCCCGTAAGGGTGGTGAGGAGTGCGGCGATGGCGCTTTTGACCCCTTCTGGCTTGGCATCGAAATTCGAGATGAGGGAGGGATCTTCCACCATCGCCACGCGGGATTTCGAATCGGCGGCAGGTAGATGATGATGAGGCGTGAGGAGAAAAAGGAAGGCTGCGAGAAGGGACAGGGGGAGAGAGTGTTTTACATGAGGGGAAACATGCCGCATGGGGTGGGGGCTTGTGCTGGAATAGGAGATGAGGGGGGTGGGCATGAAGTTATTAAGATGCAGGAAAAGGGGGGGTTGAGCAACTGGGGGGAAAGGCTTGCGGGCTGGCGGTGGAGAGAGAGAACGGAGATGTATGGGGTTTTCTGCCGAAACGATTGAGAAGGTCAGGCGCGCGAGCGACCTGGTCGAGGTGGC
>Ga0214917_10006179_pt1 | contig 12524 bp, 11 predicted proteins | sample LL_1208_BB_MetaG_FD_177983 | JGI IMG/M metagenome (GOLD analysis project Ga0214917, IMG submission 177983) | Freshwater microbial communities from Lake Lanier, Atlanta, Georgia, United States - LL_1208_BB | ecosystem: Environmental > Aquatic > Freshwater > Lake | place: USA: Georgia | collected...
AGTTATGACCATGATTGGCCTACTGAGTGGATTTTTATTCTATAAATTCAAAAAATCTAAGTGGCTATGAGCAAAAATCTTGGGTTTAATTGATCTAATCTGCTGATAGGGTCAGCCAGTAGTAAAGAGCCGGGTTGTTAGCTCAGTTGGTAGAGCAGGTGACTCTTAATCACCGGGTCGGGGGTTCGAGTCCCTCACAACCCACCAGTAATAAATTTATTTCCTACAGTCCATAGCTTGTATATCAAACCAAATGCTTTCCTAGTAAGTCTGAATCCAAGTCTTAGCTAAATTAATACTCAGACTCCTTGGCCGAATTTCTACAAGTCCACCGTTAGGATAATTAGTTAATTCACCAAATATTACACGTCCATTTATTGCATATAAATCAACTCTTATGAAATCAATTCCCTGCGATAAATCCTTGGCTACTTTAAGCATCTCAGGGAGTGAAGATGGAGGATGCAAATATTGAGACACTGGTGGATGCGGAGTTTTGGCATTTAAATTAACCCATTCCTCAGAATATAAATTTCGTTGATGATGGCCATATCTAGCAACATCCACCTGAATAAATGCACATTTTCCATGGATCATTTGAAACTTGTAGTCTGAAGGCAGATTATTATTATCAATTAATAATTCTTCTGCAAATAACATCGGCCTTATATCTTTGTAAGCCCACTCCGGAAATCTCCCTTGAACCCAATAATAATTTAGTGTAATCCATTTCTCTGCAAGGTTCTTCAGATCTACCCAATCCAAATCATCCGGATGGACTAGAAACTTTTCCCAAGAAACATTAGAGAGATCTTTTGGTATTTTTACGCCTCGGGGGGCACCTTCCCAGCATATTACAGATCCTCCGGAGCCATGATTTGACTTGAGAACAAAATTTGTTGGAAATTTGCTTCTGTTAAAATTTCTTATACTTCGGAATTCTCCAAGCGAAGTTGTCAAATGTTCTTCACCAGCACGTTCTCTGACAAAATCACGAACTTTTACTTTATCAGCATAAATCGTCAGCATAGGATCTCTATCAAATGCCATTTTGCGAATAATTTTATCTTCAAAAGCAATTGGCGTTCTAAACGCCTTAACTTTTAAAGCACATTCAGCGACCGGTTCAAAACCTTTAAATTGAATATACGCTTTAAATTTCCGAAATAGACGCCATACGCCTGAAGATAATTTTGACTTAAAAATTATCTTAAAATTTGCCAGCATCAATAATCGTTTCATATATTAAATTTTACACTATAGACCAAAGGAATGTAGATTTATCAGGATAAGTCATCGGCCATTTAAGTGGCACCCGATTCTTTTTGTCTGAAGAAAACTCAACCCGCATTGAAGTCGATAAATTGAATCCTAATTCTGATTTATATTTGTCCAAGTTTCCACTTAAATCTTTCAAATGCCAGACTTCGACATAGCTGGGAAACGGAAATGAAGGGGCTTCTAACTGTATATTCCAGTTTTCAGGACAGGTATCAGTTGCCGCAATTGAATAATCTGTTGATCTAATTGAAGAAAACAAAAAAAGTAAAGAAAGCGAAATCTGTTCAAAATCTAGTAAATGTTAGACCCCATCTCTAATATGGGTTGTGGATCAAGATTAATTGAATCCATATGTGGCCAACGAAGGACATGTAGTTCGAGTCCCTCACAACCCACGCAATATAAGCGTGAAAATTATCTAAACCTTGTTTAATTGTGCCTTTCTATTGGTGCCCTAACACTTTCCCTAGCACCCTACTTAATTACCCATTTGCCTCTAAAGAATTTTTGCGAACCCGGCTATTGAAATCCGCTTGAAATCCATTTCCCTTCAATAATTTTCCCCCAAAAACAAGTGATAGGCGGAAGACAATTTTCAAAGCAATATATCGAATTCTGCTGAATGGTCTGCCTCTTGAAAGTAGATGAAAATTGCCAATTCGAAAGTATGACATTTCAAATAGCTCTGCCAAATGTCTAAAAGTTTTTTCAGAATAAAAGGAGATGTGTTGGCCTGCAAAAGGAGCCAGGTACCACCAATCAGTGGTTATAGATTCTGGTAAGAGCTCTTGCGTCATAACAATTAAATCTGGAGAAAACTTAATAATTTCATTGAGAGTATCTTTTGGGTTTTCGAGATGCTCCATAACTTCTATCAAACATACGACACGAGGTCGCTCCTTAAGATTTATAACATCATAACCTGGAGCAAATACATTCCTCTCATACTTATCATAAAAATAGAAGTCGTAGCCCATGTCTCTCATTAATCGAACAAGCAGGCCTGTTCCCCCAGCCCAGTCTAGAAATTGTCCTCGGTTTTTTAGATGATTTAAGAGTGCATTTAAATGAATGGCAACTTTAAGGTTTCTTCTGGCAATTCCTGTATCGAACTCCGAAATATTTTGACTATAAGCCTGATCGAGCCAAAAGACTTCCGAAGTTTGCACAAAATCACAATGGCAACATTGAAAATACTTAACTTTGTGCTGATTCAGTATGACTAAGTCAAAAATGAAATTACTTTTGTTCGAACAGATTTTACAATTAACTTCTTGCGTGCTCAACAGGTGGCTAGACAAAATCTCTTCCAACTCAATCTCTCAAAACTTCTTAGCAGGCATGCCAACAACAGTTTCACCAGGGTTAACATTTTTGGTCACGACAGCCCCCATTCCAATAACTGAGTTCTGTCCAATAACGATTGGATTATTTCTTGTGCCATTCCTAATAATTGCTCCTGTTCCAACAAATACATTATCCTCAATTATTACATTGCCATTACACATGACTCCAGGAGAAAAGGTTACATAATTTCCTATTACACAGTCGTGGGCAACATAAGAATTTATATTCGCATGGAAACTACTTCCGATTTTTACATTTGGCATAATCATCACTCCGGGACACACTGCAGAACCAGCGCCAACTATCGCACTATTCGCAATTCGCGAATTTTTGCTGACTATGCTTTGAGGTAGACTTCCAGCCTTTGAGTACTTTGCATCAATACTGCTCCTTATACGAGGGTCAGCCACTGTTATGAAATGTGAACGGGGGTTAGAAAGAGAAACAAGAAAATCAGTTTCAGCAATAACCTCAAATCCCTCGAAGAAAATTTCATCGGTTTTTTCAGCAGAAATGTAGTGAACCTGAATAGATTTGTTTATTTCACTAATATTGATGTTTGATTCTAAAATGTACCAGGCAATTTCTTTTGCAAAACCGCCTAATCCGACAATCCCCAGCGTTTTTGCTTCAGTATTCACGTGATAAGTCTTCCATGCGACTGAAATTTCGGCTAGCAAACACCCGGCTTGCGGCGATAATTGAGTAAAAACTTTTGATTTTATTCGACCAATATTCCAGGCGAGATCAATTTTACCAATGCAGTATGGTTGTCCTGTGGTCAAGATAATTTATCCCGTCTCCCGCCCAACTATTTCTGAACTAGAGATCGAATACGTCACTCAAGCGGTTAAATCCACATGGATTGGGCCAACTGGACCATTTATTACCAGGATGAGTGAATATCTATGCGAAGCAGCTAACACAAAGTACTCACTTCCGGTATCTAACGGCACTGTTGCACTGCATCTGGCACTCCTTGCGGTTGGAGTTTCACCCGGGGATGAAGTCATAGTTCCAGCGTTCACCTATATCGCTTCTGTTAATGCAATTAGTTATTGTGGCGCTAAGCCAGTATTCATCGATGTTGAAAATGATAGTTGGGGTATCGACCCTGAAGAGCTAGAGAAAGCAATTACCCCTAAAACAAAGGCAGTTATCGTTGTTCATCTTTATGGAATGCCAGCTTCAATACTTGAAATCAAAGCAGTATGCGATAAGTATAATTTAAAGTTGGTCGAAGATTGTGCGGAATCTATTTTCGCTAAGAATAATGGGATTATTTCTGGCGAAGTAGGAGACGTATCTACATTTTCATTTTTCGGTAATAAACTCTTATCTACTGGCGAAGGCGGAGCAGTTGTAACAAATTCAGAGGATACGGCAAAAAAATTAGAATTGCTTCGAGGTCAAGGAATGGACCCTCATAGAAGGTATTGGTTTCCGGTAATCGGTTATAATTATCGTTTAAGCAATGTGTCAGCAGCAATTTTCTGCGCTCAATATGAACGAAGAGAAGAGATACTTAAAACAAGAAATAAAATTTTTAGGGAGTATTCAAGAAATCTGGCTGACGATCCACATCTTAATTTCCAGCCTGAAATAGAAGGAAGAATTAAATCTCCTTGGTTGTATTGCGTTTTAGTAGATCCAAAAATCAGGGAATCGCTAATGTTTGAATTGGCAGAAGTGGGGATTGAAACTCGTCCTTTTTTTACTCCAATAAACCAAATGCCACCCTATAAAGACGAATACGCAGATATCAAACTTTTGAATAGTGAAATAATCTCCTCGTCAGGCATTAATCTACCCACTTATCCTGATTTGTTACCTCAAGAAATTAAATACATAACCACAATGCTCAAAACTAACCTTGAAAAATTACTTGGGTAGTAGTTGAATGACTTCTAGTAGGCAGCCCGATTCAAAACAAATTAAGGTACTAATTGATGCTCGCATCGAGCCAGGTCGACATGGTGGAGTTGAAACAGTAGTAGCGAATTTAGCAAACGTATTTCGTTGCGAACTCAATCACGATATTTCTCCTATCTGGCTTGTTTCACCAAGAAGTAAAAAATGGGTTCAAAGCTTCATAGAAAAAGATTGGGATATTGTGGTAACTGATGATGAGCAATCACCTCAAAGAATTTTTCTAAGAGTACGAAATCTGTTAAGGCGACTCAAGTTTCTAGATCCATTAGTTATGGTGCTTCGCAGGTTAGGTATCAAAAAGTTTTCAGTCCCAATAATTAAGTTGAATAATCAAGAATTGGGAATAGATCTAGTTCATTTCGTCACGCAAGATGCGTTCCAAACGAGTTTACCGAGTATTTATCAGCCTCATGATTTGCAACACGAACACTTCCCAGATTTTTTTTCGAGGAGAGAAATAGACACTAGACGCCGTTTCTATAAACTTGCAATGGACCAATCAACATTTACAATTTTATCAAGTAATTCGGCAAAAAATGATTTTCAGGCATTTTATCCAGAATTTGGTTCTAAATTAGGAATTGTTCCACAACCAGCTAACTCCTTAGGTTCTAAATCAGAGAGGCCATCGAAAAATTTAGCTGAACTCTTTGGTGAGTATTATCTTTATCCAGCTGCAGTTTGGCCACATAAAAACCATTCAAATCTATTGGCGGGTTTCAGTCAATTTCTAGAGGCGTATCCAGATCGAAAATTGATCCTATGTGGACCTAGAACTGATTCAGATGTTGGATTAAGTAGAATTATTCAGGATCTAAGTTTAGAAAATCATGTTGCTCTATTTGGATACGTAGACTCTGAGCAGCTGAAACAACTTTATCATGAGGCCAAGGCGGTAATCATTCCAAGTTTATTTGAAGCCGGAAGTTTTCCTATTTGGGAAGCTTTTAGCTTTGAGAAATTGGTAGCGGTGTCTAATATTCAATCTCTAAAATCTCAAGCTCAAGATGGGGCCATATTTTTTGATCCAAATATCTCGCAAGATATTTGCAGGGCACTTGAGGAAATTGAGGATATTTTTTTAAATATGCAGGAACATATTTACATTCAAAAATCGATGCAAATCTACTTAAAATTTAGTCCATGCAACACATTTTTAGGTTATCGATATTTCTACAGACGTTCCTTAGGCATGTCAATTGATGCATCTGATGAAAAATGGCTTAAAAATGGAGAAACTTTCTAATGAATTTTAAATTCATTCAGCGGAAGCTACATACCCAAGAATTGAATTTTCCCATAACCAAGGCTCTACAACTATTTCAAACTTTGTCTGTATTTTCATTAATTGAGCATTACTTTTCAGTAGAGGATCTCGCTATATACTTTGTAATTGTTGCCTTAGGTTCCATAATGAGTATTTTGGATTTTGGGGCTATGTCGACTGTGGTGCGTTTTAGGCATCAATTGATTGATCAAAGAAACTTGAGAATATATGTTGTAAAAACGTTATCTAGTTACTTCAGAAATGTAATTTTGACTGGCTTCATATTTCTAGGTATTTCGAATTATACAAATATAGATAACCGAATTCTTGGATCGAACTCTAATGATCTATTAATACTCGTAATTCTACTTGTATATATGATTTCTCAAGGCCCTATATTATTGGCCGAAAAACTAGATGTATCAATTCATAATGGCGCACTAAGTGCAAAGTGGGCGCTGATCACAACTATATTTATACCCTTAACTTCTTCTTTGGCTCTATTTTATGTATCTGACATAAGTGTTTTTCTTTTATTTCTTTACCTAGGAATTGGATTGCTTGGCTGGTTGCATCTATTTGAATCAATAGTCAAATTTAATTCAGGTATTCAAACTTCAGTTAATATAAATGCGACAACTATGTCGAGTGAAGGAGAAAGAAATTCCTTAAGTCCTAATTTTGAAAATGAGCGCAAACAAAAAGGTTTATTCGCAATGTTGCAGATATTTGCTTACATTTCTAGTCAAATAAGCATACCTATGATTGCATATTTCCTCACCTATACTGAAGTTATTCAGTTTGGAATTATCTCTAGAATTATCACACCCTTAGCTGCAATATTAAATTCTACTAATTTACATTTATGGACTAATTTGTCCGTCGGAATTGAGCCTTCTGGTAATAGATACTTCGTACCAGAAAATCTCAGGATGGAGATCATTCGCGCTTTTAGAAAAAGCTTTTTGATAAGCGCAATTTTGTCATTGTTTATTCCAGTCCTTTTAGTTGTTATCTATAGATTCTTTAGTCTTGAATCTAATTTTCCTAGTTTGTTTCTAATAACATCTTCTATGGTCTGGTTAATTACTATTTGTGTAGCAAGTGTTATGGACTATTCATTGAAGGGTTTAGGTTGGATCAAATTCACTATTTTATTAGGGCTGCTTTTATTTGTATTCTCAAACCTACTCTCAATCATTTTGTTGAAGAATGGACTAGAGTATGGTCCATTAGTTGCACAATCTTTTGCCAATATTGCTGGCCTTATTTTTTTTGCATTTCGGTTGGGATTCGTAGCAAAATAGGAGTTCACCTTGGGGGTTATATGAAGGTAGTCTTTGTTACCGAATGGATTGAAAAAGTTGGAGGGGCAGAGTCAGTCCTATCAGCTTCTCTCAAGTGTTTTGAAACAAAGGTGGATATCTTCGGACTTTGGAATAAATCTCAAACTATTGAAACAACAAAGCAGTCATTTCTTTCAAAAATAACCGGAATGCCACGTACCCTACTTGCCATCCTGTCTCTTTTTGTCCATAGATTTTGGTTTGGGAAATATGATTTAGTAATCACCTTTTCACACCTATTTGCCCACGGAGCGAAGATTTATGGTTCAAGCAAAGCCCTTCGTATAAATTACATTCATACACCAGCTAGATATTTATGGTACCCAGAAATTGACAGCCGGTATGAAGGTTTTGGCAAAAGTGGAATTTCTGGGATTTTAAATTTCGGAAAATTTATTGATAAAAGAATCCACCCTCCTAGATCAATTAATGTTGCAAATTCCAAGTATGTTGCTAATAGGATTGAAGAATGTTGGGGCGTGAAAGCGAGTGTGTGCTATCCGCCCGTGGATACCAAGTATTTTGCTAATTTCGTAAACTCATCTACCAAATCAAAAAGATTGATATCTGCAGGCAGATTGGTTTCCTACAAGGGTTTCGATAACGTAATTCAAACCGCTTCGAAACTCGATTGGCCAGTAACCATTATTGGTGATGGTCCCGAAAGGGACAAAATACAAGCGCTTGCCCATAGTTTAAATGTAAATCTCACCCTTATTCCTTTTTGTACTCGAGAACAATTAGCTGTGGAAATATCCAGTGCTTCAGTTTTTGTTTTTGGCGGTATTGAAGATTTTGGCATACTCCCTGTTGAATCAATGGCTTGCGGAACTCCTGTTGTTGGTCTCAATAAAGGTGGCCTCAAAGAAACCGTTCAACCTGGTGGGGGATTCCTGGTCGAAAACATTGCCGACTTTCCTAAAGCGTGTACTGCTGCTTCAGATTTATCACCAAGTAAAGTGTCGGAATTAACTCAGATATTCTCAGAAGAAAGATTTATTCTAGAGTTCAAAAAATTGATACTTGAAATTCTTCCAAGCCAGAGATAACGGGAGTCTATGATGGAAATTGTAACAATAGATGTACTGATGACTTGTCATAATAGACGTGAGCAAACAATTAGTTGCTTAAATTCACTATTCCAGTTTGAAACTGATTCTCTTAGATTTGAAGTCTATCTAGTTGACGATGGGTCGCAGGATTTAACAAGGGAAGCCATAAGCATTAACTTCCCAAAAGTCAATATCATTGAGGGATCTGGGGAACTTTTTTGGGCTGCCGGTATGGCGTTAGCAGAAGCAAGTATTAAAAACCCATCTGCGTGGACTCTTTGGTTAAATGATGACCTTATATTAAATCCTGAAACCTTAAACTTTTCTAAACTGCTTGCAAATACTGGCCAAAATTGTATTTCGATAGGGCAAATTTCTGATCGACTAGGGAACTTCCTATACGGAGGTACTTTTCAATTTGGCATTCTTAAGGACAATCTAAAATCAGTTCAACTTGAGTCGTGCAAAAATCGTGAGCCTAGAACTTTTCATGGGAATTTTGTTTTAATGCCATTAAGCGTTAGAAAAAAAATTGGTCCGATTGATGGTGGATTTAGTCATGGATATGCCGACATGGATTACGGACTACGTGCAAAAAAAATAGGCATCAAATTACAAATTATTCCAGGGTATATAGCGCAGTCTTTAGGCACCACAGAATACGGAGTCACACCCGAAAGAACTTCTTTCAATCAGCTAATTAAATCTCCGAAAGGCCAGCCTTTGAATGATCAAATAAGATTTTTTAGACGCCACGCTAAATTTGTTTGGATAATCTATGTACTAATTCCATTTTTAAGAATTCTAAAATATAAACTGTTAAGATTTTTCACGACCCACTAGGTATTAAATTTTGTTGGCACATGGCCACCTGAAATTGCGCAATAAGGAGAATTGACATAGGCGCAAAATATTCCCAAGATTCTAATGTTAGAAAACTAAAGGTTATAGCAATTACAACAAATTTGTGCTTAATTTGACCTTTGACTAAACCAAACAAACAAATTAAAAACAGAACTAGACCTATTACTCCAACCTGAGCAAGAATACTTAACAAATAGTTATCAACTATAACTTTGGATTCTTCACGATAAAAATTACTGCTAGTTGCTCCACCAGCTGATCCAAGTCCATTGCCAAAAAATATATTGAATTTGCTCAAAATTAACTGCCAATTATCAAATCTAGAATAGACACTTGCTGATGCTGTTAGGCTTGGAAAAATCAAAGTAATTATAAATGCCAATCCTAAAGCATTGATACTTTTAGTAACTTTCCCCTTTAGAATCTTAGATCGTGAGTTATCGAGTTGACTACTAAGCACGTACGCAACTAGCGCTATCAGAATTGCTGTACGAGCAGTACTTAACACTACGCCTAGACCTGAAATGAAAAATCCATACTTAACCCAGCGTTCATTTCCGAGTGAGGAATATTTCCTATAACCAATACATGCAACAAATATAGCAGCAGAGAAAAGTCCATATTCAAAGTGATTCATGAAAAGTGCTGGCGGGCGTAGTTGACCTTCGATTAGTCTCAATTCTGATCCATATTCAAGCCCAATTGAAATTAGATAAGATACGCCTAACCTGTATTGAATAATTGCAAAAAAGTTCTCGATTCCTAGAATTGCAATTAGGATTTTCAATGAATTTTTCCAGTTAAACTTAGGGTTAATACAGCCTATGCTCAACATTATTGGGAGAATTAAAATTTTTATTGCCTGGAGTTGAACTATTTGTTCCACCCTTTGAATTCCAATTAAATAACCCAGCACACAAATAAACAAAAGAATTATCAAGGAAGACACAATTGGAGCGACTAATCTATTTGTGCCTGCCTTTAGGAGCAATACCATTGATGAAACAATCCCAATCAATTGCAAACCTAAGTTTACCAGGCTCAAATTTCCGAATAAAATAGATATTGGGAGCGAAAACATTACTCCATAAATTGGTGCAAGAATGCTCAAATGTGGCTTGATAAAGATTAGTAAAACTACTATTACTAAACCTAATATTAAAAACGCTAAAGAACTGAAGTCATTAACCATTTAAGATGGCATTAATCGCACTGGTTAAAAAATTGGAATCAATCTTCAGGAAATTCTCGTAGTCGGTTGGGATTTCTTGCGATTCTAAATTTAGAGACCCTTTGAATATCTTGGAAATTGACTCGTGGCTGAGAGGATCAAAAACAACTACACGAGCTCCTGGTACATCACCCATTTCTTGGAGGCCACCAAATTTACTAACTGCCACAGTGCAACCAGATCCAATGCCTTCTCGAACAATTCTGCCTGCAGGCTCCTCCCAGATTGATGGAACGACTAGAAGTTTCACTTCTTTCAAAAATTCCCATTTATCCATATATCCATGAAATTTCGCATGCGGGGATAGATCCTTCAATTTTTGAATATATTTAAAATCGCCAGTACCTGCAATGTGGAGAATTTTGCCTTTTGATTCAAACACTCTCAACAAATTTTCAAGCCCTTTTTCCGGCGAAATTCTGCCGATATAACCATAATCATATTTCCTCTGATTATTTTTTATTTTTGGTAAATCTAAAAGAATTGGGTATTGGATTACAAATCTTGAGGTACTCTTAAATGCTCCAGCACGAATATGCAAATCTCTCTGGCGTTTTGATACAAAAGCAACTATTCCATCTCTCCACAGCAACTTGGTCAATAATCTTCTAGGTCGACATCCAACACAATTTCCCCCACAATTACTTTTACTTTCATCACGACTCTTTAAAGTTTTCTTAAAACAAATGAATCCATAATCGTGGACAACTTGAATTTTGGGAATATTTAATAACCTAGATACCAACCAGGGAGTTATACCCCAACCTGTAATATTGCCACAATAAATTATATGTGGTTTAAATCTTTTCAAATTCCGATAGATTCGAAAAAAATGCGTTGGTCTGGCAAAATGAAAAAGATGCCAAAAGATCCTAAGCAGACGAATTGGTTTCTTCTTTAGATAAGCAGGGTGGTAAGGAAAATCCGAAAATTCCTTGATAACTATTCCACTTTTCTTGGTGCGAGGATTGTTTTGTTTAAGCCAGGAGCGAAGTGTATAAACTTCTAATTCGTAACCTAAGTGGAGGAATATTTCACTTTCTTGTCTAGTAGTTTCTTCAGCGCCACCCGTGTACGGTGGTGGAAAAACGTCAATAAACATAGCAATCTTCTTCGGCATACTGGATTATAGCCTGACATACTGTGCATCCTTCGATTCAATTGCAGATTCATTCGAGCACCAAATCTTTAACCTTAAAATCCTACTCAAAACGTAAAAACCGATCGCGAATGATTACTTTAGATGAACTAACCTTTAAACTTTACTCCTAACTCCTAGGAGAATAATGTCCACCGCTTTCAAAGCACCCATTCTTATTGCACAGGATGAAGAGTTCACCCTCAACCTGCTGCGAGAGGTTTTGACTGCGGCAAATTTTCAGGTAGAGGCTGTTACAAATGTAGCAGATGCGATTGCCAAAATAGGTAGCTTTGATCCGCATGCGGTTATTACAGATTTAAACTTTGGTATTTCCGGGCCAAGTGGAGCTGATCTATTGCAATATATAGAAAAGGAGCACCCTTGGGTTGGCAAGGTGGTCTTAACCTCACATGCCTCACCTGCCCTAGTAGTTCCGAATGGAATGGCTCCTCCTGCTGGTGTGACTTAACTAGTTAAGTCAGAGATTGGATCAATTTCAGATCTGGTTATAGCTGTTGATAACTCCATCTCGAATCTAGCTTTGGAATCTGTTAAACCTGTTGTGGAAAATAACTGAAGACTTATTAGCGCTACACAGGTTGAGATTTTAGAGCTTGAAGTAATCAACTTGGATATAAATGAATCCTATTCGTAGGAGTGACTACAACTTGGCAGTCCTAAAACTTACGGAAAGATGCTGACCTCCATGGTTGCTCATTAAATAAGAGTCTTGACGCCAAATGAGTATTGCCCACCTAACTGCCTCAGTTAGCGATAATATTTCCTATCAAGGGAGCCTATGACAAATTTGTTAACAGATCTAACTATTCGTCTGAAAGAAAACAATAAGCTTGCAGTTGCAAGTATATTAATTCTTTCAGACTTTATATGCATTACTCTTTCAGCAATTACTGCATTCCAGTTTCGATTTCCTGACAATAATTTAGAAGCTGATTCAAGGCCAGCGATTGCTCAATTTGATTATAGGGGAATCTTACTTGCAATTATTCTAAGTTGGCTTTTCATATTCATAGTAAGTGGAATATATAAATTTAAACATGCA
>Ga0214917_10006180_pt1 | contig 12523 bp, 11 predicted proteins | sample LL_1208_BB_MetaG_FD_177983 | JGI IMG/M metagenome (GOLD analysis project Ga0214917, IMG submission 177983) | Freshwater microbial communities from Lake Lanier, Atlanta, Georgia, United States - LL_1208_BB | ecosystem: Environmental > Aquatic > Freshwater > Lake | place: USA: Georgia | collected...
GCAGGCATCGCTCCAGAAAAGGCCCGTGGTTCCGGTTCGGAATGACGACAGAAATCACAAGGCCAATTAGGGGTGCAAACCTTTAGACCGGTAGGAAACCCCAAGCCCATAGAACAACCTGTAATACAACATCCAGATGAAGACCAGAAATCGGAAAAGGTTTCGGTTTAGTTTGTCTACCCGGAGTTTTTGGGCCCGGCGCAGTAGATTCCAAATGGCACGAACACGAATATCCTGGGGGGCAAGCTCCCGCGCCCGCACAGCTAGGGGCAGGGCAGCCTTGACAAAGATTTCTTTGCTGGTTATGCCGTGAATCAGATCCCAAGCAGCTTCTGCACGGATTTCCGTTATCTTTCGATAAGCCGCCCAGACAAAGCCATCTTTAATCAACCGTTTTTTATTGGCAATCCTTCGCGCCAGGTGAACTTCAAAGGTGTATCGGGCTTCCGGCACCACCGCTTCAAAAGCTTCGAAATATTTATTAAGCGAGCTGGATGAACTTGCGCCCTTATGTCGTTTAATCTGTTGAAGAAGGGCGCCGGCAAAAGGATCGAGATTTGAATTGGGCATGTCCTTCGCTTTGCCTTTCTTAAGCCAGCTTCTTGACCTAATGCTGCGGATTGGAAGTATTCGCCTTGCTGTTTTTAGCATCCCCTGCAGGTCCTGATCTGAGCTGCTCAGCAACTGTTGTTTGCGTGCAAAAGGGAGTTTTTCTTCGGTTGCACGAATCGCATAGTTATTATACCCGGATGGGATCACATTAAAGATTGCGTAGGGGGTTATCGAGAAGTTGGCTGCTGTCGCGAAGCCGGAAGAGCTGCCCAGAAAAGCTCTTGCCGATAAAATGGAGGCCAAATCGTTTTTTAGGGTGCCACCGCAAGTGCGGAGGGAAAGAACGCCGGGAATTTCCCGAAAGCTGGCGGGATAATTGGCGATTTCCCCCATCAAAAGGATGGCATGTGTGCGTTGATAGTGAGCCGCGATTGCCTCCAGAAGTCCGAACCAAGCCACCGGATCTGCATTTCGATCGGCATCACTCAGATCCCACCGTGTATCATAGCCCCGGAATCTGATATGGACGCAGATCCAACGGGTTTTCCCTGTGACTCGACGGATTAGTTCGCTGGTTTGCTTGGTGACGGAAGAAGGCGCTTTTAAAAGGGGGATCTGGCCATTCTGCCGATAAAAGTGATTCAGTTTTTTGTGACTTGCCACATGTTTCTCAAAAAACATCGTCTGTTGTTTGGGGTCAACGAAATCTGTGCTCGCCAGTTGTAGTTTTTTTAGATCAGCCGTGTATTCCGTTTTGAAATGCTCACGCAAGGATTGACCTGCCTTCGCTGTGACCCGAAGTCCGAGGGGATTAAAAAGAAAAGCTTCGGGCAATTCTCCTAGATATTTTTCCCCTTTCCCCGCCTTGACAAAGGGCTGCATGGGATGGGGAAGCGTGATCCGACACCGGTAGCCTATCTCCTTGGGTTGCCAATCGGCCTCTTTCGCCTGCACGGCCTGGTGCACCGACCAAGTGAGGATATCCCCAAGGCTAAAGGGCAAGTACTGGAAATCGTAGATCATGGGGATGGGTTTGTTTTCGAGAAGTGACTTGGTTATATTATTACAGAAAGATGACACGTATTCCAAAACTTTTGCCGGGTCCCCTCCAACGCTTTTTCCGGCACCGCCGCCTGCAAAGGAAGCTACACCAAACACCCTACTCCCGCTCTGCCGTGGGTGAATTGCTGGCTGAATTAACCGGCCATCCGCGCCTTCTGTCTCCTTCCCGGCGGCCCTCCCTCATTTTATACGCCACCATCTTTCCCCGTCTTTCCTGTTCCTTCAATCTGGTGGAATACCGGGCTCTTTTGGATCAGTTCCCCGAGACCTTGTGCTATACCTCGGGTACGGATTTCCACACCGGCTCGGACCGCCCAACCTTTGCAGGGATTTTGAAGGATTATTTGGACCGGCATCCCCAGCATGCCGGTCGGATTCGGAAGGTTGATCTGTCCACTTCCTTCTCCGCTTCTCTCTTCTACACCATCTTCCTGAGCAATATTCATGACTGTCTCCCGCTTTTGGAGGCTTCCCAAACCCCTTTTATTTTTCGCCTCTATCTTGGGGGAGAGTGGTGCGTTGGGAATGAGGGATCTGACCGGATGCTGGACCGGGTTCTTCAAAGTCCCCAGTTCCGCCATGTCATCACAGTCGACCCCGCGACGGAACACTACGTTAGGGAGAAATGGAAATTGAGCCCCGATCAGCTCAGCTATCTCCCTGGATGGATGGTCGACACCATGACCCTTTATTCCGCTGGGGCAAACCGCCCCTCGGCACCGACCCATCAGATTTGTTTTGTCGGAATGAAGTCAGCCCCTGGCGGGAAAAATAAGGGATTCGATGTGTTCGTGGAAGTGGCCAAACAATTAGCCATGAAGTTTCCGGCGATGGTTTTCCATGTGGTGGGATCCTGCGGCCCCGAAGACGCCGATGTCACCTCCCTGGGTTCACGCATGGTTTTTCACGGGGTCCAGAATCAGGATTTTTTTCCGCGTTTTTATCCGAAAATGGATTTGATTCTTTCTCCCAATCTACCGAACTCCCTCGCCCCCGGTCATTTGGAGGGCGCCCCAAACGTGACCAACGTGGAAGCCGGCCTCTGCGGTTGCCTCGTTGTCATGACCGATCAATCCCGGTTAAATGTGCTTTTCGAGCCGGATCGACATCTCGTGGTGGTGCCCCACGACGCCCAATCCATCACCCGTCGGTTGGAATCTCTTTACCGTGAACCTGACCTGCTCCTCCGCTTGGCCGCTGACGGTCGGGAGCGATTCCGGGAGGTTTGTGATTCAAATCGGATTTTAAAACCGCTGTTTGACCGGTTGGCCCCTTACCTGCCTCATTCCTCCTAACTGTCCACCGGCAGATTTTGCAGGATCCGCTCGAGACTCCAGATCACATAATCACACTCTTTTTTCCCCAGACCGGGGTAGAAGGGCAGGGAAAGGACCCTTTCTCCCAATTTTTCGGCCACCGGAAAGGAGGCTCTAGCCCAACGCGGTTGACTCCGAAAATAGGAAAGCAGATGAACCGGCCGATAATTGACCGTTGTCTCCACGCCCTGTTCCCGGAGTTTTTGGATAATGATTCCCCGATGCCGTGCAGACACCAGAATCGGAAAAAGATGGTGCGCATGAACACTTCTCGGGACGGAGGGAAATAATTCTATTCCGGGAATCTTTTGCAGTCCTTGCCTGTACCAGTGGGCCCGCTGGCGGCGACAAGCCGCGTTTTTTCGAATTTTACCAAGCTGGGGAAGCAAAAGAGCCGCATGAAGGTTGTCCATGTTGTATTTCCATCCGAAAAGCTCCACGTCCCATGGCTGAAAGCCCTCCTTTTCACGGTCATAGGAAGTCTTGGTCATTCCGTGAAGCCGGAGGAGACGGAGTTTTCTCGATAATGATGGGTCGCGAAAAGAGACGGCCCCTCCCTCCCCGCACGCCAAGTTCTTGGTCGCAAAGAAAGAGAAGCATACCGCATCGGATAGCTGTCCCGGTCGAATGCCGTCCCGTGATCCTTCCACGCAGTGGGCTGCATCCTCCACGACTTTTAGCCGGTGCTTTTTTGCGATTCGCGCAATCGCTTTCATGTCGGCCATTTGGCCGTACAAGTGAACCGGAAGAATCGCTTTCGTCCGTCGGGTGACGGCCGCCTCGATCAGCGAAGTGTCGAGATTCCCCGTCTTGGGTTCGACATCCACAAAGACTGGGGTGGCTCCCGCCTGGAGAATGGCAAGGGCCGAAGCAACAAAGGTAAAGGGGGTGGTTATTACTTCATCCCCCGGCCCCACTCCCAAGGCGGTTAAAACAATATGCGCCGCCCCCGTCCAACTGGTGCAGGCCACGGTATCGTGAATTCCAAGGTACCTGGAAAATTTTCTTTCGAATTCAAAGACCTCTGCCCCCGTGGTCAAAATCGGGCCGCGTAAAACCTTGGCCAATCTTTCCAGTTCAGCCCGTCCAAGGCCGTGACGGAAAAAAGGGACCTTCATGTTCCCCTTAATGGAGGACTTTTTTCCCGTCCTGTGTCTCAATTTCGATATGACGCATCCAAACCTGTTTCCCCCACCAAGGTCGGTTCGCATCGTACCAGGCCAAAGTCTTCGCCAGCCCCTCTTTCCATGAGGTTTTCGGGGTCCACCCCAGGGTCGTTTCGATTTTTCGAATATCCGCGGTATGCCGGAAAACCTGGCCCGGCCGGTCAGCCACGATAGTTTCCCCGGGGAAGTTCTTGGGGCAGAGAGTCCGGATATCGGCGGCGATCTCGGTAATGGTCCGGTGCACGCCGGTGCCGACGTTGAAGATTTGGCCATCCACTTTTTCGGCGGGTGCATGCATCACCCGGTCGATCGCTTCGCAATTGTCCCCCACATAAACAAAATCCCGGGCGGCGGACCCGTCCCCGTGCACAGTCAACGGTTCCCCCAGGAGAACGCTGGTCAGAAACCGTGGGACCAGTTTTTCCAGATGCTGCCGGGGACCGAAGTTGTTAAAGGGGCGGATAATCACGGCCGGGATCTGGTAGGTCGTGTAATAGGAAAAAACAAGGCGGTCCGCCCCGCATTTGGCGCTGGCATAGGGGGAAAGCGGTTTCAGGGGGTGCTCCTCGCTCATTTTTTCCTGTTCCGCCGTTCCATAGACTTCTGAAGTGGAGATATGGATAAGCCGTTGGATTTTTTTCCGGTACTTCAGCACGGCGCTGGCCACCGCATGGGTTCCCATGACATCTGTTCGAAAAAACGTGTGGTTGTCATAGATGGAGCGCGTGACATGACTCTCGGCGGCAAAATGGACAATGTAATCACTGCGACTGACCAGCGTGTCGACCAACTCGGCATTGCAGACATCCCCGTACCAGAATTCAAACCGGGGGTGCCCGCCTCCCTGCACCGGAAAGTTCTCGGGATTCCCCGCGTAGGTCAACAAGTCGAGTACCAGGATTTTGTAGTCCGGGTACTTGTTCCAGAGGTGATGGACAAAGTTGCTGCCGATGAATCCGGCCCCACCAGTCACAAGGATTGTCTTCTTCACAGACCTTCTAACCTAAGAAGCTCAGGCGGTTGGGGCAATTGAATAACCAGTCCACGACGGAGAGATGAGATACGAAATTCCCGTGAAGCTGGGGGTAGGCAGCGGGTTGAAATTCTTGCCATCGAACTGCGATTCCCGCCTGTTGAAATCGTTCTTCCGCCAAATAATCCTTGGCCGCCTGTCCCGAGTAGTACGTTTTCGCCCCTAGCTTTTGGCAAAGCTCGATCAGCCGGTCATTCTTGTCTTCCGGCAAAGGGAACTCCCCCGAACGGCGGATCGTTCGCTCCAGCCCCATGAATTGCGCCAAGCGAAGGAAAAGAGCCGTGTTTAAATCAGAAAGGCGCCTCCATTCTTGACTCAGGACAGGAACAAGTTCCTCCATGATGGGAGCCAAAAGAGGCGCTTTGGCATAGGCTTGGCGCAGGGTTTCCAGATGTTTTCGCGGCCAGGGTTTTCGGTTATCGATCAAAACGTCGCAAATTTTTTGCCCGAAAAGACCTTTGGTCAAAACGGGGACGGTCAGCCATTGGACTCCCTGGGCCGTTTTGATCCTGTTTCGGTTTCTCCAGCCATCCCGGTCGTACTGAACGTCGTCGTAGACGACAAAGATATCGCTTCGGGCCAGTTGTTCGAAGGCCCCCAGCCAGGGAAGGTAACTAGGCTGGAGAGCGGCCAGAATGGGACGGGGCCAGTCAGCGGACATATTGGTCATGCCAAAGGGAAAGAATGAGCAGGGAATAGATTTTGTTCGCGAGGCGATAATCGGAGGGATCCCCTTTTTCCCAAATCCCCCGCAACGTTCCCACGGCGGCCGGATCCAGGAGTCCCTGACGACCGAGCATCTCCGGGCGCAGGTACTCCTCCACCAAAGGGCGGAGGGAAGTTCGCAGCCATTGGGCAAGCGGCAGGAAAAAACCCTCCTTGGGGCGCGACACCATTTCCTCCGGAAAATACCGACGCGCGGCTTCCTTCATCAGGAATTTGGTTTGTTTCCCGCGAATTTTCCAGCAAGCCGGAAGAGCGCTGACAAATTCAACCAGCGGCCGGGACAAGTACGGGCTCCGAACCTCCAAGGAGTGGGCCATGGAAAGCCGGTCGGCATACTTGAGGATTTGATCCGGCAACAGCGTCGTGAACTCCGCCGAAAGCATCCTCGGCAAAGATGTCCGCCCCGCGAAGGGTCGCAGCGCTTCCCGCCATCGCCCTTCCGCACCTTGGTCCTCGTCCGATGACTTTTTCCATTCAGGAGAAAGGAGCTCGGATATTTCCGAGCCCTGAAAAACCTCCAGTTTGCTCCGCCAGCCCGCCGGATCCGCGGACCGGATCCTGGCAAGGAGTTTTTCTTCGTCGGGAGTTCGGGGGTAGGCCCATTCCCCCTGCTCCAAAGAGGCGGCCAAACGATGGGAGAGATAGCTTCCCAAGAGCTCGTCGGCCCCATCCCCGCACATGGCAACCTTCACATGCTTCACCATCGCCCGGGAGAGAAAGTAAGGGGAAATAACCCCTGCAAAGGGCTCATCAAACGCACGGAGGACATCCCGAAGCTGCCCGCCCAGATCGCGTACTTCAGTTCTTTCTTCCTGGTGGTTTGTTCCAAACCGCTTGGCGACCCACCCCGCCCATTTCTGGTCGGCCTCCTTGCCCGGCGTCACATGTTCCGAGTCGAGCGTGAGGGTAAAAGTCCGCACAGGTCGCGAGCTCCCTTCGGCAGCTAGGGCGGTCACGAGACTCGAATCTAGCCCACCGCTCAAAAAGAACCCGACCGGGACATCACTTAAAAGGCGTTGTTGAATTCCCCTCTTCAGTAGCTCCAAAAATTGGGGCACAACTTCGTTGGGATCGGCCGGTTCGGCTTCCTTGTCTGATAACTGCCAGTAGGGTCGGCAGGAGAACGGATCCCCGGCTCTCCAAAAAAGCACGTGGCCGGGAGGAACCTGCCGAATATGCAGAAAGATGGAGGCCGGCCCCGGGACATGCTTGAGGCCTAGGTAGGCATGAAGCGCCTCTGGGTCGATTTCCCTGGAGCACCCGGGAACGGTTAGCAAGGCCTTGATTTCTGAAGCAAAATAAATTGCCCCGCCGATGCGGGTGTAATAAAGAGGCTTTTTCCCGCAAGGGTCTCGGATCAGATAACCACGGCGGTTCTCCCGATCCCAAATGGCCACAGCGAACATGCCCTCCATTTTGGGCCAAGCGCCCTCCCCATATTCCCTGTATAAGGGCGCGAGAATCTCCGTGTCACAATGCCCATGGAACCGGTGTCCTTTTGCAATCAGGTCCTTTCTCAGCTCGGGGGAATTGTAGATTTCACCATTTTGAGCGGCGCAAATGGTGCCGTCCTCAATCCACATGGGCTGTCGGCCATGGGCCATATCCAAAATACTCAGCCGGCAAGCGCCCAAACCAAAGCCTGCTCCAGACTCCCAATGAGAATCATCGGGACCACGATGCCGGATCGTTTCCAACATCCGTGGAAGGACTTCAGCTTTTCCCTCTCCAAAGAATCCGGCAATGCCACACATCGCTAAGGCTAAGATTGGATGGCCGGCTCCAACGATCCGGGGCGCGTGCTTTCCCGAACAGGGCTAAACAACGCCGGAACGGATGGATCAAAGTTTTTATCAAGCACTTGCCTGGAAATCTTTAGATCCTTTAAGTCGGCCAAACAGGAAAACGCGGGGTGGAAATCCCAACCCGTGGGGGTTTTTCTGATGGCCACATACTCAAACTCCATCTGGGAGCACGGACTGGCGAGGCTGGCGGAAACTGATTGGGCGTACCGGAGCAATCTCTCCTCAAAAAGCAAAGCTTTGGATGGAAAATATTTTAAGGTGGTGAATACACTGACCAGCGCGATGGATTCCGTCACATGGAGGAATCTCAGCTTGAACCACGGGCGCTTCCACTTGTGGTAGGAGTAAACGTTATCTTCGCCAACCACCAGGGTTTTTCTTCCATTTTCCCACGTATAGATTCGTACAAAGAAATTGATTACGTCCGGGGTAAAGACCCGCCATACAATCACGGGGATACGATCGGCCATTATCGTGACCAGGGACTGCAAGGGTTCGGGAATAACCCGGTTGGCGAAAAGGTTATAGTACTGAGTCACCTTAATCAGAGGCAGCATAGCCATAAAAGCCCAGAAGGGAATGGCCAAGAAAAACAACCAAGATGAAGGTAGCTGCGCAGTTCCTCCTGCCCCGATCATGGCGCTTTTAAGGATTCCCGGATGATAAAGGAGGGGGAGGAGCACCATGAGGGCGGCCAGTCGCCCCAAACGAATGAAGAAGGAGACATAAAGAAAACTAAGACAGACCAGCAGGGCGCCGGGAATCTGACTCCACGGATGGGGCACGAGCAACAGGATCCCCGCCACAATCTCCCCGCTGGCAGCAAGAACGTTCATTAGTTTTGGATAAAAGCCTGCCGGGTTCTTTTGGAAGAAATATTTCCAATGGTATCCCCAAATAGGATTTACCCGTCCGAATTCCATGCCGTTGCCCCGCAAGAAACCCACCGCGGCCTTGTAGGTTCCCGCACAAATCATGATGACCGCAAAATCCATGCGCAGGGCCATAAAGATCTGTTCCCCCAACCATCCCGTGCCGTCCACTTGGCGACCTAACTCCACAAGGAAGATCCAAAGAGCTGTCCAATGGGACATAAAGCCCGGAGCTCCGCAACCCCTGCGCACACTGCTCCATCGGCGCTGAATGAAGAGGAGGCGGAAAATCATCCATAAGACCCCCCATCCGACACAGCGAAGTGGCTCCGGCCCAAATCCTGCAATCCCGATGGTCAATAACCAGCCCCCTGCCGCCAAAACAACCCTGCCCGCCGGTTGGGGCTTCCACTCGCAACCCTTCTCGATCGCAAACAACGATGTGAAAATCGGCAAATAAAAAACCCAGTCCAAAAGAAATAAAACAGCCGCCGCCTGCAGAAAATAATTCCAGCTGAAGGCATTCCACAAAAGATTCATGAGGGGGAACCCGTCACCATATGTTATTGATCAATGCTATCTTAAAGGCTTATCCGTCAATTGCCTATACCCCCGGCCTCCACTCTGGCTCGGGGGAGATATGGGATTTTCCCGGCTGGGTTCCGGAAATTTCCGCTTTTTCTCCGGAATGCCAGATCACCCGCCCTTGGGCGGCCCATCGAACCATGTTAAGAAACATAAGCTGCATGGGCTGAAACAGCCGCTCGCCGACGCTCTCCCGGTTGTCCTGCGGCGCAACCGGAACGACGCATTGCGCCAGCGAAGGGCCGGCATCCACCCGGGGAGTGACCAGATGCATGGTGGCGCCGACAAAAGGGGCGCCATCCGCCAAAGCCCGCTCCAAAGCCCGCATCCCGGGGTAGGCCGGCAAAAGAGAAAGATGGAGATTAATCATCCTGCGGGGGAAAATCTGGAGTAGGGGCTCCCCCAAAATCCGGTCGAACGTGAGAAAAACCCAGTCTGTTTGTTGTTTTTTTAGAATGTCGCGCATCTCCACCTGGGCCTCTTCCCGTTGGCTGTGCTCCAGCCGGAAACAGGGAATGCCTTCCCGCTCAGCCTGAGCTTGGGCGGCCAAGTCAGCTCCCGTATCCCAAAGGATAAAGCTGGGCTCAAAGCCCAGACTTTTCCGTTGGCGCAAGGCCTCCAAGGCAAGCCGCCCTTTTCCGGAGACCATAAAACCGATCCGACCGGTCTTGCGTTGGCCTGAATTGGAACCCACAGGATCGCGGATCACTCTTGGATGTCTTGGGCGGCCGGGGGCGTGTAAATTTCCACTTCCGCCCCAAGATCCTTGGAAAGGACCTCGCGGACATGGTGAGCTGATTTTTTCAAAACCTTCAGCCAGCCGTGTTGCCAATCCCGAACTCCGGCGAACCAAGCGGTGCAGCCGCGACAGGGAAAGGCTTGGGCCCCAAATCCCTCCAGATGGAGACGGCGGTACCATTGAAAGGTTTCCCCCAGCCAAATGTCCCGGACACTCGTTTCGTTTGCATTCGGGAAAAGATGAGCCGTCCGGAATCCGATATCCTGCCCGCACAACGCCACCCGGCCCAGCGTGTCGATATTGAGCCGTTCAAAAGGCCAAACACAGGGCTCCTTTTTTTGGGTGGGCAGATCCTTGTACAGATGGCGATCCATGGATTTTCCGAGATCAATCGTGGTGTTGTCGTCCCACGAAAGAAATTTTCTGGTGATCACCTCATCCACCCCGATCTCGTCCTTCCAGAATTTCTGATACTGTTCGAGTTTGCCCTCGATCAATTGTTGCCGGATCATCGAAACAACGATGCGCGTGGTTTTGCGCAGTTTTTTTCGGAGCTCAAGAGCCGCCCGAATGTTCGCCACCTGCCCTTCCCAGCGGGCCTGAATATCGGGCACCTCGCCTTTCCGCGGAGGGCGCACCTTTTGATACGCCTCGGCGTCCCCTGCATCCATGGAAAATTCAATCAGGTCGATACCGGCGGCAATCACCCGCTCCAGTTTTCCCCGCCCCAGAGGGGAGGGACCGAACATCGTCCCGTTGGTGTTCATCCAGATCCGGGCCCCTTGTTTTTTGGCAAATTCCACCATTTCGCACATCTGGGGATGCATCATCGGCTCTCCACCCCCGGTACAACGAAGCCACGATTGGTAGGGCCCCGCCTCCACGGCAATTTTTTCCCACAACTTGACCGGCATCAGATCCCCGCCTTTTTCATGGTAGAATTTCCTCAGATCGGAATTTCCGTCCGTATACGGGCAATTCGGACAACCGAGGTTGCACGGATAAATGATCGAAAGGATAATCATGAGGGGAAATTCTTCCGCCCCGGGTCGCAACTCGAAACGGCTCTGCTTTTGAACGATGGAATGGGATGGATTCATTTTGCGGATTGAGCCGTCAACTTTCTTGATACCAGCTTTCCCGCCAGTGACCAGCCTGTTGCCCTTAAAAGGCGTCCTAAACCCTCTCCAGGTGGCTTATGGCCATTATCTTGTCGGCTTTGTTCGCCCGTCTGACCTATCCCTTTTTTTCAAAACGAGATGCCCACAAAAGCGGCTCAACTCATGTCTTCCCCGAAAACCTCCTCCGTAACTTTTGGAACCAAGAGCGCCTCGGGGTCGCTTGTGCTTTCTGATAAAATCCCGCATCCCGTACCGCATGAGAAAGCTCCCAGCGCAAACACTCATCGAGTGCCCCAGGAAGCCTCGGAAGGTCTTCCAAAAATGAATTTAGATCTTCTTCCTTCCCGTTTTTCTTGAAAGCCAGTGCGCGGGTCACGAGGGGCAGTAACCCATTTTGCGGCTCGGAAAAATAGGCCGCTGGATCCGGTTCTTTTCCCTCCAAAAGGAGCGCCTCCGCTTGTAATGCTTGGCTCCACGAATCCATAGCGGGATCAAATACTTGCCCCATCCAACCAAGGTGTTCGCGTAAACCCCTTAAGTTTCCTCTACGGGACAGTTCCATTGCCTTGGAAAGTGCCAGATGAAAACTCGGGGCCTGCGACTCCCACTGATTCCCGGAGTATTCGTGTTGCTGAGGGATAACGGCTGTTTCGGAATCGGCAAGTTTGGTCACAACGCATACCACCCCGTGCACATCCCATTGCTGGCCGGATCCAGAATTTCCGACACGAACCGGCAGCCATTTTTCCTCCTTCCGACTGGTTTCTGCATATTGAACGGGTTTCCCGTCCGATTGGAGATAGGGAAGGCGAAAAGCGATATCCGCGTTTTCCCCGTATCTCCAAACCTCAAGTCTTTCAATCCGGAACCCATTTTCTCGATAATAATCGTAAAAGAACGTGGGGCTAAAGGAGTAGAATCCGTGGTCGATAAAGTTGGACGCAGGCGAAGTGTGGATGATTCGTCCTCCCGGCCTCACCATCCGTGTCAAATGCCTCATCGCATGAGGCGAATGAAAGACATGCTCCAATGTCCCTCCCTCTAGAATCATGTCCGCCACACCGACCAGCTCTTTTGGGGTTTGCGCCTGATTTAAATCGAGCAGAATTTCGGCGCCCTCAAAATCACTAGCATCCATCGCCCTGACCTCGTCAAATCCAAGGCTCTCAAGGACAAAGGCCGCATGGAGGCAACCCCCTGGGTATTGGCTTGGATTGGGAGAAAGCCTGGGTCTGGTTCGCCGCAAAGAAATGCCTTTTTCAGCCGCCGCTTGCCACAAGGAGGAAAAAGTTATGTTGGAATCCAAAACACCACACGTGATAGCACTCCCGGAGAACGGCCTAGCCTTTGCTTCCTCCGCAAGAATTTCAAGATGAAGAGCCGTCAGTCCCATGACTTAAGTATGCGAACAACAGAACAGTTCGACCACTCATATTTGGCGACCGCCACGGTTTCATACGGTTTATTTCCCAAGTTTTTTGACAACCCTATCGGCCGTCATACGAATGGCCTCGGGGGACCAGTGGCTATCCTCTTTCTGCCAGAA
>Ga0214917_10006181_pt1 | contig 12522 bp, 12 predicted proteins | sample LL_1208_BB_MetaG_FD_177983 | JGI IMG/M metagenome (GOLD analysis project Ga0214917, IMG submission 177983) | Freshwater microbial communities from Lake Lanier, Atlanta, Georgia, United States - LL_1208_BB | ecosystem: Environmental > Aquatic > Freshwater > Lake | place: USA: Georgia | collected...
TCGTTGCCCTGGACGAGCTGCACCCAGGCCAGGCGCAGGGCCAGCCCCCCCAGCCCCGCCAGCAGCAGCAGATAAACCAACCAAAGCCGGCGCGATGGCACCGGTTTGAACGTGAGGATCCGCCGCTGACGACCAGGGCCATCGCTGCTGCGGGCTGCCGGCCTGCGGGTGTCCAACCCCTGAACCACCATCAATAGCCCGGCAGGATCTGGCGGGGATTCACCTGGGCGAGGAAGGAGGAGAAGCCGCTGCTGGTGGGGCTGCCGGGGGGATCCACATACACCAGCTTTTCACTGCTGGTGGGCTCCAGCAGGGTGGGCTTGCCGGTCATCGCCAGGTGGTGCTGCTCCAACACCGCCGCCGACTCCTGCAGGCGATGCTCCAGCCGCTGGGAGGCCTCAAGTTTCTGAAAGTCCTGGGTCCATTGGCCCTGCCAGTGCAGGGTCAACCCGCTCAGTCCCAACACCGCCACCCCCAGGCCCAGCAGGCTGCCGTCGGCGATGCGATGCAAATTTCCCAGCCAGGGGGAGCGCCGGTCGGCCTTGCGGGCGGAGAGGGACCCCTGGATCAGCTCCAGGGGGCGGTTCGCCTGGCTCCGTTGCCCCTCGGCGGGCTGCTGAACCGGAACGGCGACCACGGTGACCAACTGGAACTGCGCAAGTGAACCACGCGCTCCGCTCCGCAGCAAGGGTTTGGTCACGCGGTGAGACTCACCAGCCGAGCAGCACCAGATTGGCGAAGGTGAGGCCATTCCAGAGGGCGTGCATCAGCACACAGCTGGAGAGGCGCCCGCCGCTCCAACGCAGCCAGCCCAGCCCCAGGCCCAGCATCAGCAACGGCACCAGTTCGCCAAGGCTGAGGTGGGCCACGGCAAACACCAGTGCGCTGAGCACCACACCCCAGGGCGCCCCCAGTTCGCGCGCCGCCACCGGCAGCAGCACCCCCCGGAAGATCGTTTCTTCAAACAGTGGCGCCAGCACCACGGCTGTGATCCCAAAACAGGCCAGCGCTGGGCCGTTGTGGCTGTTGAGCACCAGCTCCAGCAGGGGGTTGCTGCCGCTGGCGTCAGTCCAGAGCTGCCCCTGCAGCCAGCCCGCCAGGCTCACCAGCGGCAGCACCATCAGCAGCGTGCGCAGGGCCCGTCGCAGGGCGCTGCCCAGGGGCAGCCAGCGGAACTGCAGCCAGCCCCCCTCCGGGGCGGTTCCGAGCCCGCGCAGCTGCAGCGTCAGGATCAACAACGGTCCGGCCATCAGGGCCAGGTAGAGCCCCAGCACGCTGACGCCTTCGCGCAGGGGGCTGGCGATCGCCTCGGCCCGCAGCAATGCCTGCAGCGCTGGCCCCACCAGCAGGGGGGTGAGCAACTCGCCGACCACCACGAATCCACCGGCGATCAACAGCACCGCATCCAGGCCGCTCAGGGCCGGTCCCTGCAGGGCCGCCGCCGGCGCGCCGCGGCCGCGCCAGCGCTGCCAGAGCTCCCGCAGCAGCAGCGCCACCCCGATCAGCAGCACCAATGCCGGCAGCACGGTGATCGCCAGCAACTGCCCAGCCGCCTGGCGGCTTTCGGCGCGCACCTCGGCCGCCCCGGGTTGCAGCAGGGCGTCCGCCAGCCGCGTTTCACGGCTGCGGGATGTGCCGGCTTGGCCCAGCAGCTGCTCCAGCGGAAGACGGGCCCGTTGGTCATCGCCGCCCAGTTGCAGCTCCAGGCCGCTGTGCAGGAGCTGCAGCGATGCGGGGGCAGGGCTGCCGCTTTCGGCGCCGCGGCGGATCTCCTCGGCCAGGGCATCGTTGAGGGCCTGGCGCGGTTGCTGGCCGCTGATCAGGGGCCGCACCTGCGGCGGCAGGCTGGGCTCCGCCAGCAGCGCCAGCTCCAACTGGCGGCGGTTGAGGTCGTTGCCCACGGAGGGGCGGCTAAGGCTGTCGATCAGACCGTTGAGCCAGAGCAGCAGGCTCAGGGCCAGGCTGAGCACGGCCAGCAGCTGCTTCCAGCGGGGAGCCGCCGTGGTGGCTGGCCCCGCCGGTGCTTCAGCCCCCGGGCCTGGTCGGTTGCCTGCGCTCAAGGGGGGCTCGGGGGGCGTGACTGTGCGCAGCATCTCATCAGTGGGCGCCGCTGAAACCCCTCCAATACGATGCTTTCTGCTGTTCAGAGCGCCCGTGTCTCTCCGGATCCTGCTGGTTCGCCATGGCCTCAGCAGCTTCAATCTGGAGCACCGCATCCAGGGGCGCGACGATCTCTCCAGCCTCACGGACACAGGCCTTGAGCAGGCCAGGGCCACCGGTGCTGCCCTGCGGGACTTGCCCATTCAGGCCGCCTACAGCTCGCCGCTGCGCCGGGCCCGCGACACCGCCATCACCCTGCTGGAGGCCCACGGCGGCGGCCTGAACCCCCAGCTCGACGATGATCTGCTGGAGGTGGACCTCGCCCCCTGGAGCGGCCTGCTGGCCTCAGAGGTGCGCGAGCGCTTCCCCTCGGAGCACCGCATCTGGCGCCACCACCCGGAGCAGCTGCAGCTGCAACGCCCGGATGGCAGCAGCTACGCGCCGATTCCCGAGCTGATGGAGCAGGCCCATCGCTTCGCCGAGCGGTTGCTGCGCGCCCATGATCCCGCCGCCGCCGGCGGCCAGACGGTGCTGGTGGTGGGCCACAACGCCATCCTGCGCTGCTTGCTGCTGGTGCTGTTGGGGCTGCCGGCCTCGGGTTTCCGTCGGCTGCGGGTGGATAACGCCTCCCTCTCGGTGCTCAACCTCACGCCGGAGCCGGGGCGCGGTCTGGTGGTGCAGATCGAGTCGCTGAATGGCACCAGTCACCTGCATCCGCAGGTGTGCGCCGGCGACCTGCCCGCCAAGGGGCCCGGCCCACGGCTGCTGCTGGTGCGCCATGGCGAAACCGACTGGAACCGCCAGGGTCGCTTCCAGGGGCAGATCGACATCCCGCTGAATCCCAACGGCCATGCCCAGGCCGCCGCCGCCGGCGACTTCCTGCGGCGGGTGCGCTTCAACCGTGCCTACACCAGCTCGATGGCGCGTCCCCGCCAGACCGCCGAGGGCATCCTGCGCCACCACCCCGGCGTGCCGCTCACCAGCGTCAGCGACCTGGTGGAGATCGGCCATGGCCAGTGGGAGGGGCGGCTCGAGCAGGAGATCGCCGCCGACTGGGGTGCGCTCCTGGCCGATTGGAAGCGCGCCCCCGAGACGGTGCAGATGCCGAATGGCGAGACGATTCACGATGTCTGGGATCGTTCGCTGCGGGGCTGGCAACGCATTGCCGCCAGCCTGGACGACCATGAGACGGCCCTGGTGGTGGCCCATGACGCCGTCAACAAGACGATCCTCTGCGCCCTGCTGGGGCTCAGCCCGGCCGACATCTGGGCCGTCAAGCAGGGCAACGGTGGTGTCACGGTGATCGACTACCCCCACGGCGCCGATCAGCCGCCCGTGGTGGTCTGCCTGAACCAGACGGCCCATCTTGGGGGTGTTCTTGATCGCACCGCCGCCGGCGCCCTGTGACCCCTGCCCCCCCTCGCTCCCTGCTGCTGCAGCAGGTTCAGCTGCTGGCGGGGCCTGATCAGCAGCCCACCCCCACCGATGTTCTGCTGTCGGGCCCGGAGCTCACCGCCCTTGGCGAGGAGGCCCGCCAACGGGCTACGGCCCTGGGGTTGACGCCGCTGCCGGCCCAGGGCTGGCTGTTGGCCCCTTGCCTGGTGGATCCCCATTCCCATCTGGAGGATCCCTGGCTCGGTACGGCCGAGACCCTCGCCAGCCTGGAGCGCTCCGCCAGCGCCGCCGGCTACGGCACCATCGCCCTGCTGCCGCGGGCCCGCAGCTGGCGCGATCGCCCTGAGCAGCTCCAGGCCCTGCTCAGCCGTGACAGCGCCCTGCAGCTGCTGCTCTGGGGCAGCTTCAGCCGCGGTGGAGAGGGGCTTGAGCTGGCCGGCCACGGCGATCAATTGGCGGCCGGTGCGATTGGCCTGGCGGACGGTGAGACCTGCCCGCCGCTGGTGCTGCTGGAGCGGGGGCTGACCCTGGCGGAGCTGGGGGCAGCGCCGCTGCTGCTGGCCCCCCGTGACAGCAGCCTCAGCCAGAACGGCTTCGTGCGCGAGGGGGTGGAGACCCTGCGGGCCGGCTGGCCTCCAGATCCCTTGAGCAGTGAACTGCTGCCCCTGCAGACGCTGCTGTCCCTGGCCCGCCTGCTGCCGGAGCGGCGCCTGCGTCTGATGAATCTCTCCACAGCCGCCGGCGTCGATCAGCTGGCGGCCTTACCGGCGGAGCGGCGACCGCTGGCCAGCGTCTGCTGGTGGCATCTGTTGGCGGACAGCGGCCGCCTGGATCCGCTGGCCGAGGGCTGGCGGGTGGTGCCGCCCCTGGGCACCCCGGCCGATCGTCGGGCCTTGCAGCGGGGCCTTGCCGAGGGTGTGATCAGCGCCGTGGCGGTGCATCACACGGCTCTGGATGCCGAGGAGCAGCTGCTGCCCCTCGATCAGCGCAAGCCCGGCGTGGCCGGTCATCGCTTCGTGCTGCCCTGCCTGTGGCAGGAGCTGGTGGTGGCTGCGGGTTGGTCCGTGCCGCAGCTGTGGCGCGCCCTCTGCTTCGGTCCGGCGGCCCTGCTGGGCTTAGAGCCGCCGCGGTTGGAGCCCGGCAGTCACCGCTGGTTGCTGTTCGACCCCCAGAGCCGCTGGCGGGCCGCCGAGGATGCTGAGGCCCCGCTGGCGGCCAATCAGCCCCTGGCCAACGCCGAGCTCACCGGCCGGGTGCTGGCCACGGGCCTCAGGGCCGAGTTGTGGCGGGGGCCGCAGCTGCCGGCCTGATCGGTGGCAGCGGGTCGTTGCTCTGCAGCCCGCCGGCGGTGCCCAGGGGCCAGAACCGCCAGAAGGCGCGGCCGATGATCTCTGTTTCCGGCAGGAAGGGCCCGCCAGGCCAGAAGCGACCATCCCAGCTGTTGGCCCGGTTGTCCCCCAGGGTGAGCACATGGCCCGGGGGCACCACCGCGTTGAGCGTGCGGCACGGGCCCATGCCCTGCTCATCCACCGGGCAGTAGTTGGTCACGTAGGGCTCCCGCAGGGCCCGGCCGTTCACCCTTACCTGGCCGCGGGGATTGATCACCACCTGGTCGCCGGCCACGGCTACCACCCGTTTGATGTAGGCGTCACAGGCCGGTTCCTGCAGGCCAGGGATGGCGTTCACCAGCGGCAGGTTCACCACCAGGCAGCGCAGCGGCCCGGCCTGGTGTCCCGCCCGCAGCACCGGGTCGAAGTGGTGGGGGGCATGGAACACCACGATTTCGCCGCGCCGTGGTGGCCGGCTGCGGTAACTGAGCTTTTCCACCAGCAGCCGATCCTGCAGCTGCAACCCCGGCAGCATCGACCCCGAGGGGATGTAGCGGGCCTCGATCACGAACTGGCGCACCCCCAGGGCCACCCCAAGGGTGATCAGCACCCCTCGCCAGAACGCCCAGGGGCTCTCCTGCGGGCGATCGCTTGGGTTCGGGCTCTGGGGTTGCGGCCGGTCGGGAGATGACGGTTCTTCGGACGACAAGGGGGAGGGGACCGGCAGCGCTTGCAAGTCAGGCAGATTAGGGCCGTTGCCAGGCCTAGAGATGGTTCGTCCGCGCTGGTTGTCGGCCCAAAGGGTCACGGCCTCGCGCCTCTGGCTGCACTGGGACCGGGCGGTGGCGCTGTGGGCGGCCCTGAACCTGGTCTGGGTGCTGTTTGACATCACCTACCTACCGCTGCGCACCTTCTGGATGCAGCGCAACCTCACGCCGCTGCCGCAGGTGCCGCTGGTGGTGCCGCTGACCCTGCTGCCAGACATCACCCCGCTCTACGACCCGATCAAGGGCATCCAGCCCCACCGGGAAACCCAGGCCTATCTCGGGGAGTTCCGTCGGCTCGATCAGGCCCTGCTCGCCGGGGCGCCGGCGCCGGTGAGTGCCGCGCTCCGCCAACGGCAGGTGGAGCTCACCGTGGCGCTGATCAACGAAAACCCCTTTGCCGCCTCCGGCAACAGCGGCACCCTGGAGAAGATCAAGAACCGCCTGCGCCAGCGGGCCGGTCTGGAGTCGGCCAAGCTCGCCGCCGACCGGCTGTTGAGTGAGGCCTGGCTGAGGCGGCACGACTGGCGGCAGGAGCGCCGTTTCTGGCAGCAGCAGGTGTTGCCGCTGGTGGCCACCAGCTATTGGCGCTCAATCGATGAGAACGGACGTCCCACCGATCAGGTGTGGCGCCTTGATCTGTTGCTGTTCCAGAGCGTCTTCGCGCTCGACATCCTGTTGCGCATGGTGCGGCTGCGGCGCCGTTTTCCGGGGCTGCGTTGGCGGGATGCGCTCCTACGGCGCTGGATCGATCTGCCGCTGCTGCTGCCGTTCTGGCGTTGGTTGCGGCTGGTGCCGGTGGTGGCGCGCCTCAGCCAGGCGGGGCTGATCAACGTGGAGCCGCTGCGGGCGGCGGTGAGCCGGGCGGTGGTGTCGTTGTTGGCCCTGGAGTTGTTCGAGGTGTTGGCCCTGCAACTGGTGGATGGCACCCAGTCGCTGGTGCGATCGCCCCAGTGGCCCCGTTGGATCCGCAGCCTGCGCAGCCATCAGAGTGTGAGCGCCAGTGAGGAGCAGCAGCTGCTGGAGCTGGTGAAGCTGTGGGGTCCGCTGTTGCTCGGGCAGGTGACCCCGCGGCTGGCGCCGGAGCTGCAGTCGCTGTTGGGCCATGCCCTGCAGCAGAGCCTGCGGGAGGTGCCCGGCGGCGCGGTGGTGCCGCTTGGCCTCAGCCGTCAGCTGGCCGGGGGCATGGTGGAGAGCCTGATCGAACTGTCCCGCGGCACGGCCCAGCGGCTCGCCCAGAGCGACGAGCGCCAGGTGGAGCTGCTGCAGCGCTTCGGCGATCGCTTCTGGGAGGAGTTGGCGGCGGGCCTGGAGCAGGGGGGGACTCTGCAGCGCAGCCAGCAGCTGCTCGGCGCACTGCTGCAGCAGCTCAAGCTCAACTACCTGGCTCAGGTGAACCGTGCCGGCATTGACGCCCTAATGGATGAGCTCGACGAGCTCACGGTTCCGGGCCCAGGGCTGCCTCCCACTCCTCCGGCTTGAACCCCACCAGCACCGAACCGGAGGCGGTGAGGGCAAAGGGGCGTTTGATCAGCTTGCCGTCGGCGGCGAGGGCCGCCAGGGCCTGCTCGTCATCCATGGCGGCAACGGTGGCGCTGCCCAGGGTGCGGTAGCTCTGGCCGCTGGTGTTGAACAGCCGTCGCCGTCCGACGGCGGCCAGGGCCTGACGCAGCTCCGCGATTCCCGGTGGGGTGCGGGTGATGTCGATCAGCTCAAGTTGACCCTGATCCGCCGACAGGCCGCGGCCGGCGAGCCACTGCAGGGCCTTGCGGCAGGTGCCGCATTGGGGATAGCTGTACAGGCGCAGGGGCGCCTGGCTCACTTGCCGATCAGCGCCTTGAGGGCGCCCACCAGGCTGTTGGACCCCTTGCCCACGCCGCCCTGGGGCCGGGTGCGGATGGTCACGTCGCCGTTGACGCTGGTGCGGCAGCTGAGGCGGTAGTTGGCCGGGCGGTCGGCCAGGTACACCTGCTCAACGTCGCTGCGGGGGGAGAGGTTCTGCATGCCCTCCACCACTTCCACCACGCAGGTGCCGCACTGGCCGACGCCGCCGCAGTTGTTGATGTTGTTCAGACCCTTGTAGGGGTTGATGCCGGCGGCGATGGCCGCCTTGCGCAGGTTGGCGCCCTCAATGCATCCGACCTGCTGGCCTTCCTGTTCGAAACGGATGGTGGGCACGGTCGGGCGGGGATCTTCGGCGCCGACAAACTTACCTGGCCGGGCGCGAGTTCCGCTGCTGGCCCAGCGGGCTGACACCAAACGCAGCCTCCGGGATCACCAATGTTGCCCTCGATGCTCCGTAGCATCGGCGCTGCAGTGGACAAGGCCTTGAACCCAGCGGGTTACGAACGGCTCCAGAGCCAGGTGATCCCCGGCTACGGCAGCCTGGCGCGCCTGGCGGTGGCCCTGCTGGCCGCGTCTCCGGCCGCCGCCGCCCCAGGGGGCGCTGTGCTGGTGGCGGGCTGTGGCACCGGCGCCGAGCTGGTGGAGGCGGTGGCGCAACGGCCCGATTGGCAGCTCACCGCCATCGATCCCAGTGGAGAGATGCTCGAGGAATCCCGCCAGCGCCTCGGCGAGCGGGCCTCCATCGACTGGCGGCAGACCACGGCGGAGGCGCTGCTCGACCAGGAGGGCATGGCTGGCCGTTTCAGCGGTGCCCTGTCGGTGCTGGTGCTGCAGTCGCTCCCCGATGACGGCAGCAAGCTGGCCTTCCTCACCGCCCTGGCCCGCTGCCTGCAACCGGGGGGGCAGCTGGTGCTGGTCGACCTGATGCAAACCAGCCTGCCCTCCCTGGAGCCGCAGATCGATGCGGCCTGGCGGGGCTTTCAGCGGGCCAGCGGCCTGGACGGGGAGCAGTCTTCGCCCGGTCAGGCGTTGTATCCAATCGGCCTGGCGCGGCTCACCAGCCTGGTGAACGCCGCCGGTTTTGGCGATCCGGCCCGGGTGTTTCAGGCCCTGGGCTTCGAAGGTTTCCTGCTGCAGCGGCGCGCCTGAACGGATCGGGGGCGCGGTCTGCGATCACGCTGACCAGCGGCACGGTGAGCGTGCACAGACCGAGCGCCATCCCTAGCAGGGGGGCGAGGGTGTGAAACAGCGAGACAGGACTGAAAGGCTCATCGCCGCTGTCGCCGTTGTGATCGGTGGATCGGGGGCCCGTTGACCGCTGGGTGCGCCGCTGGGGCGTCTCCGTGGTCAAGGGGGTCGATCCGCTGGTTCGGGGAGGGGGGTCGGAATCCATTCGCAAAGGGGCCTACGGGGCCCTGGTCTGAGCCTAGAGGGACTGCGCTCGCTCAGGCGGCGGGGCGCACCTGGCCGTGCTGGTCGCGGCGGGCATCCAGATCGCTGGTGGTGCTTTCGCTGCTGCTCAGCAGGGTGCGGATCGCCCGCAGTTCATCGAGGATCGAGCCCAACAGCTGTTGGGTAGCGGTGGAGGGGGAATTGAGCACCTCAACGGTCACCTCCTTGATGCGCAGCACATCCCGGGCGAAGCGCGCCACCTCGTTGGGGTGGAACATCAACGGCTCCTTCTGGTCGCTGCGGTACTCCGGATTGAGCTTGCGCGGGTTGAAGGGGGGATTGAGGTTGCGCGGGTCGGTGTTGGTGTAGCGGTACACCGAAGCGCGGGAGCGGTTGAGGCTGCGCTGCACTTCATCAATGCCGATCAGATGTTCGGCGCTTTCCGCTGAATTGGCGGCGGCCTCGGCGGTGGAGCTCAGCACGGCACCCATGCCAGACGCCATCAACGCGGACGTCATCGAAGCGGTGCTCATAAGACTGGGCTGCGACAGCTGGGACGTGCGCTGGAAACTAGCAGACTTTTCTCTGGCTGACTGGAATTTTTTGTTCTTTTCGGGCCGCCGTGTGGCGCTTTGTCAGGCGGTTGGATCCGGGGCTTCGGGAACCACGGTGGTAGCTTCCGGCCTCTCTGTTGTGGAAGGATCCCATGCGCGTCTCCCGCCTCATGCTGGTGACGCTCCGGGACGACCCCGCTGAGGCGGAGATTCCCTCCCACAAGCTATTGCTGCGGGCCGGTTACATCCGCCGTGTCGGCAGTGGCATCTATGCCTACCTGCCGCTGCTCTGGCGGGTGCTGCAGAAGATTTCCACCATCGTGCGGGAGGAGCTCAACGCCACCGGTGCGCTCGAGACCCTGCTGCCGCAGTTGCAGCCGGCGGAGCTGTGGCAACGCAGCGGCCGCTGGGCCGGCTACACCGCCGGTGAGGGGATCATGTTCCACCTCGAGGATCGCCAGGGCCGGGAGCTGGGGCTCGGGCCCACCCATGAGGAGGTGATCACCGCCCTGGCCGGCGATTTGCTGCGCTCCTACCGGCAGCTACCGGTGAATCTTTACCAGATTCAAACCAAATTCCGCGATGAAATCCGGCCGCGCTTCGGCCTGATGCGGGGGCGCGAATTCATCATGAAGGACGCCTATTCCTTCCACGCCGACGAGGCCTGCCTGCGGCAGACCTATGCCGCCATGGATCAGGCCTATCGGCGCATTTTCAGCCGCTGCGGCCTGCGGGCCGTGGCGGTTGAGGCCGACAGCGGAGCCATCGGTGGCTCCGCCAGCCAGGAGTTCATGGTGACGGCCGATGCCGGGGAAGACCTGATCCTGGCCAGCGCCGATGGGGCCTATGCCGCCAACCAGGAGCGGGCGGTCTCCCTGGCATCCGATGCCGTTCCCCTGCCCGGTGGGCTGCGCCAGGCCGGAGCCGGAGAGCCGCTGGCCACCCCTGCCGCCAGCAGCATCGAGCAGCTCAGTGCCGCCCACGGTTTTGATCCCAGCCAGATCGTCAAGGTGTTGCTGCTGCTGGCCCGCTTTGAGGACGGCTGCCAGCAACCCCTGCTGGTGAGCCTGCGGGGTGATCAGCAGCTGAACATGGTGAAGCTGACCAATGCGGTGGTGGCCCGCTCCGGCGCGGAGCACGGAACCCTGCTGGAGCTGGCGCCGCTCACGGCCGAAGCCGCCCAGCGGGAGGGCCTGACGGACATTCCCTTCGGCTTCATCGGTCCGGATCTCGCCGATGCGGTGCTGGCCGGCGCCCGCAGCTGGCAGCCCCGCTTCCTGCGGCTGGCCGATGCCACCGCCTCCGCCCTGGAGGCCTACGTGTGCGGTGCCAACCAGCCCGATCTCCATCGGGTCGGGGCCGGCTGGGGGGGGCTCTGCCCCGCTCCGGAGAGCTTGGATCTGCGGGCATCCCAGCCGGGAGACCGCTGCCTGCACGATCCCACCCAGACGCTGGAGGCCAGTCGCGGCATCGAAGTGGGCCACATCTTTCAACTGGGGCGCAAATATTCCGCAGCCCTGGAGGCCACCTTCACCACCGAGGCCGGCCAGGAGGAGCCCCTGTGGATGGGTTGCTACGGCATCGGTGTCTCCCGCCTGGCCCAGGCCGCCGTGGAGCAACACCACGACGCCAACGGCATCTGCTGGCCCACGGCCATCGCCCCCTACGAGGTGATCGTGGTGGTCGCCAATGCGGCCGAGCCAGAGCAGTTGCAGCTGGCGGAGCAGCTCTACGGCGAGCTGCAGGCGGCCGGGGTGGATGTGCTGCTGGACGACCGCTCCGAGCGCGCCGGTGTGAAGTTCAAGGATGCCGATCTGCTGGGGATCCCCTGGCGGGTGGTGGTGGGCCGTGGCGCCTCAGCCGGGATGGTGGAGCTGGTGCAGCGCTCCGGCGGGGAGCGCCAGGAGCTGGCGGTGGCTGCCCTGCAGCCGCTGCTGCTGGACCGGCTGACGGCCGAGCGCTCGGGTCTTGCTGTGGCCTGAGGGCCCCCCAAGGCCGCTGGCCGGTCCGAAGGGGCCCCCTAGGATCCCCGCACTGTGAAGCGGACCCGATGGCTGCTGGATGGCGTCGACTGAAGGCAGCTGTGCTGGCCCCCTGCCTGGCCCTCTGCCTGTGCTTGTCGCTGCTGCTCACCGCCTGTTCCGGCAGCGCCGGGCCGATCACCGGGAACTATGTGGATGACACGGTGGCGGTGGCCGATGCCCTGCTCGCCAGCCTGGGGGTGGCGGCGGATGATCCGGCCCGCGGCGAGTCGGAAGTCCAGACCCGGGCCCTGATCAACGACTACATGGCCCGTTACCGCCCTCGCCACGATGTGAACGGTCTGGCGTCGTTCACCACCATGCAGACCGCCCTCAACTCCCTGGCCGGCCACTACGCCAACTACCCCAACCGGCCTGTGCCCGACGCCCTGCGCGACCGCCTCAGCAAGGAACTCAAGAAGGCGGAAGTGGGTGCCGTGCGCGGCGCCTGAGCCGCCAGTTTTTGACGGAGGGTCGCTTGATCTGAGATCCTCTTCGTTTGTGCTCAGAAGCGGCTTCGGGCCGCTGTGTCCTTGGCCAACGTTGTCGTCATCGGTGCGCAGTGGGGTGACGAGGGGAAGGGCAAGATCACCGATCTGCTGAGCCGCTCCGCCGATGTGGTGGTGCGCTACCAGGGCGGCGTGAACGCAGGCCACACGATCGTGGTGGACGACAAGGTGCTCAAGCTGCACCTGATCCCCTCCGGCATCCTCTACCCCGACACCGTCTGCCTGATCGGTTCGGGAACCGTGGTGGACCCGAAGGTGATGCTCACCGAGCTGGACATGCTCGCTGAGAACGGCATCGCCGTGGATGGCCTGCGGCTGGCCTCCACCGCCCACGTGACCATGCCCTACCACCGCCTGCTGGATCAGGCGATGGAGCAGCGCCGTGGGGATCGCCGCATCGGCACCACCGGCCGTGGCATCGGTCCCACCTACGCCGACAAGTCGGAGCGCAATGGCATCCGGATCATCGACCTGCTCGACGAGGCCCGCCTGCGGGACCGGTTGGCGGGCCCCCTGGCGGAGAAGAACGAGATCCTGCAGAAGCTCTACGGCCTGGCGCCCCTCGATTTCGAGCAGGTGGTGGCCGAGTACGTGGGCTACGGCCAGCGGCTGGC
>Ga0214917_10006182_pt1 | contig 12519 bp, 6 predicted proteins | sample LL_1208_BB_MetaG_FD_177983 | JGI IMG/M metagenome (GOLD analysis project Ga0214917, IMG submission 177983) | Freshwater microbial communities from Lake Lanier, Atlanta, Georgia, United States - LL_1208_BB | ecosystem: Environmental > Aquatic > Freshwater > Lake | place: USA: Georgia | collected...
GCTACCGAATTTCAGTGCAGGGGTGCATGTGAAAATTTTAAATCCGAGATAGCTTGCAAATAGCGGCGAACCGGTAGAGGAATAGGCTAAACAAATATCAAAAACAAGCGAATTGATCCATAGATGTTGAATAACATCGAATCAAATCATAAGCACACCGGCATAATAAATATAAGGTTAGTATCAATATCAGATAACTGCAGCTTATTTTTGAGGAACATTTTGAAAATTGACCTGCCGCCAATTGTGCTTGAAAATTAGACGCATATATAAACATAAATCAAAGCAAGCCAAATCAACGGAAGATTAAAATCCTTGCTGGCAGTTACTGAATGGATCAACCGCCAAGAAGGTATCTTGCACGGGGGGATAAGCGAATCAAAGAACTAGTCAACCAACTAAAAAAGAAAGCAAAAATAAAAACAATCAGGAACTTAATGCAGGGAGTTAGGGAAAAATGAAGAAGAAAAAACTGCGCCCAAACAACAAAAGGATAATGTAAAATATAAATACCAAAAGAATTAGCACTAAGATGATCGAGAAGATCATTTCTCCTAGAAAAGAAAACAAAGGAGAGCAAAAAAGATGACATTAGAAGAATAGCTGAATAAAAACAAAAAATAAGCGCATTAATCCACCAAAAAGGAGGGGGGCTCCAAGGAACTAAAAGATTAATTGGAACAATTTTTAAAGAAACTATATAAGTAAAGCCTAGCATAGCTGAGCCAATAAGCCAAACAAAAGACCGCCTAAGAAATACAGCAGAATCAAGCAGAAAGGTTGAAGAAAGACCAACCTTTCCTAAGAATAAACCAGCTGAAAAGTAAACCAAATAAAAAAGTAAACGACTAGTTTGGCCAATAAGAAGGGGACCGAACGAAAACCATTGAAATGGTCCCCAGAAATACATCAAAGGTAAATAAACAAAAAAGGAGGCGAAAACAAGAACGAGAAAAAAAACAAAGGGATTAGTTACAAAAATATTATTATCAGAAAAGCGCGGAAAAAGCTTAAGGCAAAACAAAATAATTGCATAAAAGTTAAAAATTAAGAGCATAGATAAAAACCAAGCAGGGCCACTATTCCAAGACCAACTAAATAAAAAGGAAATAAAATTCTTAGAAGAGCCAGACATAAGAAAAGATGGATAAAAAGCTATCGGCATAACAAAAAAAAATGAGAAGGCAAATGGAATGCCTAGCCTTATAAGTCGGGCTATGGCAAAAGCAACAGGCCCCTTAGCTGATAAACTTGGATAAACAAAAAGGCCTGAAATAAAAAATAGGAGAGCCATAAAAAACCCATTTAAGAGGCTGGGAATAAAATCTATAAACTCACATCTAGCCGAATCAACAATAGGAGCACTTGAATTTAGAAATGAATTAACATTAAAAAAAGCCCATGATGGATATGCTAAGATTGAATGAAGAAAAACCACTAGCAGAATAATAAAAGCCTTAAGATAATCTAAAGAAACAACGCGGAAAACTTTTGGCATTAGGCAAGTGATAGCACAAGCAAGGATACTATAAAGAGGAATTGCAATCTGAAAAAAGAAATGCTAGAATAAAGAAGTATTTACAAACAGGATATGCCGGAAGATGAAAATAAAAATAACTCCAATCGCAAAACACAAGATAAGCATATTAATATAGAGATATTAAAGAAAATCTCATTCAAAAAGTTAATAATATATTTAGCGTCAATATTTATTTTGGTGATAGCAATACAGAAAATCAATGAATCAAAAAATCAACAAATAAAACAGTCACTTCATATAAGAGTATTCGCCTTGGGAAGAGTGCAGCCAACAGAATATATCCGTTCGATTCAATATCCAATGATATACTCCTCAAGTAGAATTAAACACCTATATGTAAAAGAAAATCAAGTTGTCAAAAAAGGGGATCCACTATTTAGCGTAGAGGACAGAGATATATCAGTTTACGATACAAAATCGTCAAAAGCAAAAATAATTCAACTGCTTGCGGAGCTTGAAAGCTCAAGAGCAAAAATGTTGTCATCTAAAACACTAAGCGATTTTTATCGTGGACAATACAAAAGATACAATTTCCTGAGAAATCAAGGTGCAGCCACATATGAACAAGCAGATGAAAAAGAAACACTCTATAGAGCAACTGAACAAGAATATCTGTCAAATCAAAAACTTGTAGAAACTAACAAAGCAAAATTAAAATCTGCAGAATGGGAATACGAATCAAATAGATTTAAGTCAATGATCTCAATAATAAAAGCACCAGAAAATGTTAAAGTTTTTAAAATATATACAAGGCCAGGGGAAAACATAAATAATGGTAAAGCAGTTATGGATGTTGGAAACAATGGTTCAATGGGAATACTCGCCGAGGTAAATAGAGCAGACATAAGAAATATTAAATTAGGGCAAGCTGCAAATATAACTGCAAATGGGGTTCCAGAAATAAAGTGGAAAGGCAGAGTAATAGAAGTGGGCAGCCAGGTTACACAACAAACTGTTAATTCTGATGATCCAGCAGCAAACCTTGCAAATAGGGTATTTAACGTTTTAATAAAGTTAGATAAAAAATCATCCCTCCAAGCAGAAAACTATAACTATATGGAAGTAAATATTCTTTTTGAACCAAAACAAACAGAAAAATGAAACTCGCCAAAAGGCTTCCATTAGCAATTAAGCAATTAAGAGATTCACCAATAAAAACAGCTGCCGCAACTGCGGGAATCTGTTTTTCAAATGTACTAGTATTTTTTCAACTTGGCTTGCTGGAATCAATATATCAAAGTCAATCTCGACCATATTCACTACTCGATGGAGAAATCGTATTAGTAAGCTCACGATACAAAAGATTATCTCAGTCCCCAACAATAAGCATCTCAGACATAATGAGAGCAAAAGGTGTGGAGGGAGTAGCAAAAGTTTCAACTTTATCAATAGAGCTTGGAACTGTGCTGATCAAATCGGAAGGAATGACAACAAACGCACAAATATACGGAATTGATCCTCTTAATAGCGCTTTGAATAAAGAGAAGATAGGTCTAGATTTAAAATTAATAGACCTTTATGAACGCGCTGCAATCGATACTCTATCAAGGCCATCATACGTAAGGGATGCAAAAAGTGAAATGATCCTAAAAAACTCATATCGAACAAATCTAATTGATAAAAGGATTCTAATAAACTCAATGGCGCAGATAGGATCTACCTTTGCCTCTGATTTGAGTTTAGTAATGTCTCAAAATAATTTATTACATTACTATCCGAAAAGAAACCAACATATCACAAACCTAGGAGTAGTAAAATTAAACAAGGATTATTCTAAGGAAAGGGTCAAAAGAACTCTTTCAGAAAAATTATATCCAAAAGGGGGGCCAATTAGCGCTATATTGATAGAAGAAATATCAAAAATAGAAACGAATTACTGGAGCAAGAATACAGCACTAACATTTATATTTGGCCTGGGGGTTATTGTTGGATTTGTAGTAAGTGGCATAATATTGTATCAAATACTGTATTCAGATGTAGTAAGTCATCTTGCTGAGTACGCAACGCTACTTGCATTAGGGTACACAAATATTTTTGTAATCAGGATTGTTTTTACGCAAGCATTAATGCTTACGCTAATATCATTTCCGTTTTCTATTATCATTTCGATGGGTTTATACTCAATCATGATGTCTGCGTCAAACCTGCTCATATACATGACAGTTGGAAGAGCTATTTTGGTGGCAAGCCTAAGCATTGGGACAAGCATGATTTCATGCTATATTGCAACAAATAAACTAAGAGAAGTAGATCCATCAACACTATATTAGGAAAGATAGTATGCAAACCAACAATCCGATAAAAATCAAGGAATTAACCTATCGGTACTGCAAAGAAGATCCCCATTCACAGGTACTTAACTCAATAGAATTAGAAGTATCAAAAGGTGAGCTAATAATTCTCACAGGTGCATCAGGATCAGGTAAAACAACATTATTAACATTAATAGGAGGACTACGAACAGGAGCAGAGGGATACCTGGAGATTCTAGGAAAAAACATAGTATCCGCTAATAGGAGGGAACTAGTTGAAATACGTAAGCAAATTGGTTTCATATTTCAATCACATAACCTACTTCCATATCTTACGGCACAAGAGAATATAAGAGTTGGTCTTGAAGTGCATGAAAGTTGGAGAAGAAAAGAAGTGAACAGGATTGAAGAAAAATGTTTTGAACTACTGGAAATTCTGGAGCTAAGTCATCGGGCAAACTTTAAACCAAAAGACCTTTCAATAGGCCAAAAACAAAGGATATCAATAGCCAGAGCTATCGCAAATACACCAGAAATAATTCTAGCCGATGAACCAACAGCCTCATTAGATAAAGATTCAGCAAGAATAGTAATAAGCTTACTTAAAGAATATGCAGAAACAAACAAATGTTCAGTAATTATAATAACCCACGACAATAAAATACTTGATTATGCTGATCGAATTATAAAGCTAGAAAATGGTTTAATAATCTAAAACGCTAACAGAAAAGCCAAATTGTACAATAGCCAAAATGAATCACCCCATCTTGACCAACACAAAGCGTCACGTTGCAATCATTGGTATGGGCTGCCGTCTACCTGGAGGCATAGAAACTCCAAACCAGCTATGGGATTTTTTAATAAATAAAGGTAATGCTATCAGTAGCTGTCCAGAAGAGAGATGGAATCAAAACATTCATTTTAATTCAAATCCATTAAATCCATCAACTCATCACGTAAAAGAGGCTGGATTTCTTGATGATATAAGCAGTTTTGATGCAAGCTTCTTTGGTGTATCGCCGCGAGAAGCCACATGCATGGACCCTCAACAAAGATTGTTAATGGAGGTAACCTGGAGAGCGATTGAAAATGCAGGGATTCAAATTGATGAGATTAAAGGCACAAAAACAGGAGTATTTATTGGTATATCAAGTTGCGATTACGGAATGCTCTTATGGGGGTCAGAATATGACTATTTAGTACCCGAAAATGAAACATTTTTGCTGTCGGGTAATACCGGATGTATAGCAGCTAATAGATTATCGTATTTTTTGGATTTAAGAGGTCCAAGCTTAACTGTAGATACAGCATGTTCATCCTCACTGGTTGCCATTGATCTTGCATTTCAAAGTATAAATAGCGGAAAATGTGATATGGCAATTGTGGGTGGAGTACAAATAATAGTTCACCCAGGGATACACACAAGCTTCTGTAAAGCAGGCTTGCTGTCAGCAAGTGGGCAATGTAAAACATTTGATAACGATGCGGATGGATACGTACGTGGAGAAGCAGCGGGTGTAGTAATTCTAAAAAGTTATGAGAAAGCATTAGAAGATGGAGACATTATAGATGCAATAATATGTGGATCAGCAGTAAATTCTGATGGTAGAAGTAGTGGAATCTCGGCCCCTAGGCTGGATACACAAATATTATGCATAGAATCTGCCTATAAGGATGCAGAACTAGAGGCGTCTAAAACTGATTATATAGAAGCACATGGAACGGGAACAAAACAAGGAGATCCAATTGAGCTAGAGGCATTGGGTACTGCATTGGCAATAAAAACAAAGTGCCTTGTAGGGTCAGTAAAGGCAAATCTAGGCCACTCCGAAACCGCATCTGGTATAACGGGTCTCATAAAAGCTGTACTAGTTGCAAAAAATAAAGAAGTGCCAGCAGCTATTAATATGAAAACCCCAAACACAAAAATAAATCTCGAATTATACAAACTACAAATTCCACTTGAAACAACAAAAATTGGGGAAAAGGGAAGTCCAGTGCAAATTGGGGTTAGTTCATTTGGATTTGGGGGAACAAATGCACATGTAGTTCTGGTTTCAGCAGAGAATAATTCGAATAGTAAAGAAATAAAAAACAAAACTAGTAAAATTGTAGCCCTTATATTATCAGCAAGACAATTATCAACGCTTCAAAAGGTTGCTGGAGATGTTGCAAAAACATTGGAAAATATCGAAGAGGAAGCAAGAATAAAGTTAATAGCTGAAATATCATCATACCGATCTAATTTTAGATATCGCAATGGATGGATTGCAAGCAGTAGTAATGATCTTATTGAACAGTTAAGAGCCTACGCTAACGATAATACTGAAAACTCAAAATTAATGGTAAGCGATATATCCTCAAAAAAATGCACAAAAATCACCTTTCTAATAACAGGTCAAGGCTCGCAGTGGAAGCAGATGGGTCATGATCTATACGCCCAAAATCAAATATTTAGAAATGCCGTTGATTATGTAATGAATTATCTGGATCAAGAAACAAATGAGCTTCTTCTCGGAAACTGGTTGTCAGATAAGGGAAACGAAAGCTTTACAGATACAAGAGTTGTGCAACCAGCTCTATTTGTTTTTGGCTACGCCCTAACAGAACTATGGAAAGAATGGGGGGTAGAACCAGACGCGGTAATTGGGCACAGTGTGGGAGAAATCCTAGCCGCATATTTAGACAAAGTTTTAACCTTAAAAGATGCCGCAAATATAATATGCGTTAGGGCTAAGCTAATGGCTAATTTACCAAAAACAGGAGGAATGATAGCTATAGAGGCAGAAATTGATGATGTAAGATCATTACTAGAATGTTATCCAAGAACATATCTTGCCGGCTACAATACAGTTAATCAACTCGTCATATCAGGGGAAAGATCAAACCTAGATTCATTAAAAAGTGAAGCCATTAGCAGTGGTTATAAGTGTAATGAATTGAATGTATCTCACGCATTCCATTCACCCGAGATGAAACCGATGATAAATGAATTTGAAACTCTGCTCAAAAATATCAAATTTTCTTCATCGAGTGGGAAAATGTACAGCACGGTAAGCGGTAAAAGAATAACAAATGAAACTGAATCTATAGAGTACTGGTCTAAGCAAATAATATCACCAGTACTCTATAACGATGCTATTTGCTCACTATCCGAAGAGAATAGAAATATATTCATAGAGATTGGTCCAAAACCTATTTTAATAAATCTAACCAAACAAATACTAAGCTCTAATCCTGACATAAAGGTATTCCCATCAATACAATATCAGCTTGATAGCGATTTCACTCTAATAAAAACTGCTCAAAAATTATGGGCAGCGGGACACCCAATAAATTGGAAAAAAATATATAATGTGCCCAAAAATCAGATACGAAAATTACCAGGATATCCGTTTGAAAAAAAGAAATACTGGTGGCCTAAATTAAATGAACAATCAAAAATAAAAGGCCAATTATGGCGAGAACACCTAAACCAGAAATCAAGCAATCATGATAGAAAGGGATTGAATAAAATCGTGGAAAGTAGTGGTATTACAAGGCTCGGGTTACCTGGTGATATTCATTATTACCAGGTAACACTATGCAAAAAAACAAATCTAGATCTAAATGACCATTGCATTAAAAACCAGTGTGTATTTCCAGCAGCCGGATTTATAGAACAAACTCTCAATGTACTAACTAAAGAAGGAAAGAAATTAAATCTAAAAGATTTAAAGTTGGATCTACCATTACAGATAAAAGGAGATGAAATAAATCTACAAATTGTCTACGAGCCTAAAAAATCCTTAATGGAATTTTTCAGTTCAGCAGAAATATCCAAAAAATGGACTCAGCACGGAAAGGTCTATGTAAATTCAAGTGAAACAGCGAACTTGGACACTATAAAGCTCGGAGAGAAAATAAGTAAATCACAGCTTGAAAAGCTATTTGAGTCAGAGCCCACAGAAATTCCACTGCCGAAATACTATGGAGCACTTCGAAGTGTGGGCCTAGAATATGGAAATGCATATAGAAATCTGGTAACTATAAAAAGCGATGGAAAAAAGTGCATTGCAGAAATAAGAAGAGTAGAGAATAGCCCTGATAGAGCAATACTAGACAGTTGCTTTCAAGCAATCGGCGCATTAATATATGAAAATATTGAAACTAATCAGTTACTTTTACCCGTAGGTTTTAGATCATTAGAAGTTTACCAATGGCCTTTACCAAATGAAATTAAAGTGTTAACAAGCATAGGAGAAGAAGAAAACGAAAACACAATAGAATCAGATCTAGAAATTTATGCAAACGATTCCTTAATATTATTAATTCGGGGATTTCAAATACGAAAGGTGCCTAAGCGATTAATGCAATGGATATTTCCAGAATTAAAATTAAATAATCCAGAGAATCAAGATTGCAAAATAAATATCAGTACTACAGGCTGGAAAAAGCTAAATTTGAGTGCTGCCAGCCAAAGAGGAGATGACAAAGTTTTTATTGAAGCGAATGGAATAATAAATTTGTATCACAAAATACGATCTTGCAATCAGGAGAAGGTTGAATCAGTTGATCTAGAGGTAAAGAAAGAAGAGCATTACATATTAGAGCTAAGTCCTAATGAACTAGAGGCGCGCAACCTAATTGAATCTGCTGAACAATTGTTCACTATTATACAAGCCATTGCAAAGAAAGAATTAATAGCTAGCAAAATTATGCTATACCTTAATTCCCAAGGACCAGTGCAGTCTGCATTGATTTCAATGCTAAAATCAGCAACAATGGAAATTCCTAATTGTGAGTTTTCCGTATTGATAACAAGCGGAATTAAATGGCAAAATTTTGATAAAAAAAATGAGTTAAACCAATATTTTTTAGATCATATGTACATAAAATATGAATCAGATCATTTTTACACAACTCAGCAAGAGAAGATAGATCTAAATCCATATAAGTTCAGCGTTGCACAACCAGGAGACTTAGCATCCTTATGTATGTTAAGATTAGTTGTTGACGAATTAGAAGAATCTGAAGTAGAAATTGAAGTGGAGGCTTCCGGGATAAATTTCCGCGACGTTCTTAATGCTTTAGGAATGATGAAAACATATAGTGCATCGCTTGGAATATCAGAAGATGCAGAAATTCCATTAGGTGGAGAATGTGTAGGTAGAATATCTAGAGTAGGCAAAAAAATATCAGAAGAACTAATTGGTCAGCGTGTAATTGGAGCACTAGCAGTTGGAAGTTTGGCGTCACATGTTATTACACAAGCTAATCTTTGCATTCCGCTTCCTGTTGACATCGAAATAAATGATGCCGCTGCACTGAGCACGGCTTTCTTAACTGCAGAACATGCACTGTGCACATTAGCCAAGCTTCAGGCTGGCGAAACTATCCTCATTCACTCAGGTGCAGGAGGCGTTGGTCAAGCGGCTGTTCAGGTAGCAAGAGCAATAGGGGCACAAATAATTTGCACAGCAAGTAGAACTAAGCATCAGTATTTAAAAGAACAAGGAGTATTTTCAGTGCATGATTCTCGCACTAAAGAATTTAGCCAAGAAATACTAGCGCTCACAAACGGTAGGGGTGTTGATGTTGTGCTTAATAGCCTAAATAGCACATGGGTAGATGCTAGCTTTGAGTGTCTTAGTCAACATGGCAGATTCATTGAAATGGGTAAAATAGAAGTTTGGTCCCCAGAGAAGGCAGCAGAGAAAAGACCGGATGTTAAATATTATCAGTTCGACTTACTAGAAATTGCAAGTGGAAATCCTCAATATATTAACAATCTTCTTTTCAAAATACTCAATGAATACAAAGTAGGTACCTACAAGCCTCTACCCATAAAAGTATTCACCAAGGATCAATGTTCTGATGCATTTCGATACATAGCTCAAGCGAAACACATAGGCAAAGTGGTAGTAAACCTGAAAAATAGTAAGGAGAGCGCAAGAAAAATATCAAGTGATGGGATCTATATAATTACTGGTGGCTTTGGTGCTATTGGTACGGAGCTAATTAAATGGCTGATTAGTAAAGGTGCAACAGCTATTCTTGTAATCTCCAAAAATGCTAAAACCCACCTTGACCAAAACAATATAATTAGATGGCTAGAATCAGGCACTAGGATATCAGCACTAAATATAGACTTTGAAGAGGAGTTTGATCATAGCAAAATAATTGAAAAAATCACAACTAACATCTCTCAACAAAAATTATTAGGAATGTTTCACCTGTCAGGGAAATTAGAGGATGGATTAATAACAAATCAAAATATTACACGCCTTAAATCGGTATTTAGTGTGAAATGGAACGGCTATATTGTTCTGAAAAAACTGCAGGACGCGTATTCAAAATTAGAGTATCAATCGCCTTTTCTAGTGAGCTTTTCATCAATTAGTGCACTTCTTGGTTCTCCCGGTCAAATATTCTATTCATCAGTTAATTCAGCAATTGATGGTAGCTGCCTTGAAGAAAACTTAATAAACAAGAATGATAAATTAGAACTTTCGCTACAATGGGGACCATGGAATACGGGGAAAGAAGGAATGGTTGGCAAGCTGGATAAGCCAGCGCAGCAAAGACTGGAAAATTATGGATTAAGGTTACTAGATCCCGATAATGCATTCAAACAAATGGAACTTCTATTAAATCATGGTAGAAGTGGAGTATTTACTATTGATAATAATGATTGGAATAAGGTTAATCGAAACACTCCCAAACGGCTTCAGAACTTCATATCTTATCTGAAAGAATCTGATAATATAAATGATAAAATAGCAAATCCAAAACGTAAAGCCCTCCTACATAAACTGGAATTTGCCAGTAAAGATAAGAAGATTTTGATTATTATTCATGAACTTCAGATTCAACTAGCAAGAGTGATGGGTTTAACAAGTGAAGATGAATTAGATCCTAGTGAAAGCCTTTATAACATTGGCTTAGATTCCTTGATGGTTGTTGAATTAGCAGCAGTACTTGAATCAGAATTCGGTATCTCATTAAAATTCAATGCATTTGCAAACGATCCAACGATTGAATCTCTTGCAATCTTTATTTTACAAAATATAGAGGATGGGAATTAAATCCATGAAATCACAAAGCAAAGAGATTTACAACTGTTAACAAATTATATTTTACGGATTAAAAGTAATATAGGTTTTGAACTTCTCAAAGAAAGCTGACTTTTCCAAGAAACCTTGGCTTGAGTGACTGCCTTAATCTCAAATTTTTGCACGATACTAGTTAACATAACTAATAAAATTGTATTAGCAATCCTTTCCCCAGGGCAACCACGATGACCCTTGCCAAAGGGTAAATAGTTGCCATCGCTAATCTTTTGTGCACAGCTGCCATTAGCATCTAGCCAACGCTGAGGGCAGAAATGATTAGGACGCGCCCAAAACTTATAATGACGATGTATTGCCCAGGGTGAAACTAAGATTAATGAGCCTTCCTCGAACATAGATTCAACAAAGTGGTTATGCGACGTTGCTATTCGTTGAATAAATGAAACCGGAGGATACAAGCGCAAAACCTCTGCCACAAATGCCTTGGAATAAACAGCTAACGAAAGTTCATGTTCTTCCAGGGATCTAGGTAAACCGTTGGTGAGGCTTCTAACCTCATTGCGAACCAAGTGCTGTTCCTCTGAATATAATGAAAGCAAATAAAGCATTGATGCTACTGCGCTAGCTGTTGTTGAATAACCTGAAAGCATAATATCGTTGCTTGTATCAAGAACATCAAGGGGAACACTTGGAATAACTGGATGCGATTCTCGTTGCCATAAAACATCTAAAATAGTTGGCTGCTGATTGTCACTAGGACAAAGAACCGAATTAAGAACAAATTTCTCAACCCAAGATCGAACAGCAATTGCCTTGAATTTGAAAAAATTAGCTAGGATACGTTTCGAAAAGCCAAAATTTGCAAGGAAGGCGCAGCGAAGAATAATTGATTCATAGCTATGAAAAACCTTCATGATTTCATCAAATCCACTGATAGATACAATTGAATGACCAGTTAAAAGTCGTGCAACAGAATCAGCTGAATAAAATTGGGCTATTGCATTTGCAGTAACACGATTGTGTGGCTGAGAACAGAAATGTTGAAAAACTGCATCTGCACTATTATTACATTTATCTATCAAGATATTCGAGGGTATATTCCTTAAAGACATCTCTAATGATTTACGTTTCCCAGCCCAATCCTGTTCATTACATATAAACAGCGAATTACCAATAAGAGGTTTGAGCAACCACACAACAACAGGTGATTTAATTAATTTCTTACTTCTATTTGTAAGTAAGGATTTAACTACAGATGGGTTCATTAAAAGAGTAATAAACTTACCAAGCCTACCCTTGCTCTGTAAATCCGTAAAATTAGAAGCATTGAGTAACTCAAGTTGGGAATTAGAATACCCCGCACGCAGCATCCGTTTAAATGGGCAAACCTTCTCAGATACCTTATCTGGAAAATCTGGTATTTTTATATTGAAAGGTGTCAACGAATGGTTTAATTGCTTATAATCAATATCATTGGCTAGATCTTTCTTGAAGCCCATGGGCAAATCCACTATTATTCAATATTTTTAAACATAGCATAACCGTGCATGTGAAACCACTGAAAATATTAAGGATCGTAAGCTAAGCGAATCAAGCACTAATTAAGAAGATTAACTGACGCCTGTTATTTTTGAGTCATAATAGGAAATGATGCTCCAAGCTCCATGACCACAGG
>Ga0214917_10006183_pt1 | contig 12518 bp, 26 predicted proteins | sample LL_1208_BB_MetaG_FD_177983 | JGI IMG/M metagenome (GOLD analysis project Ga0214917, IMG submission 177983) | Freshwater microbial communities from Lake Lanier, Atlanta, Georgia, United States - LL_1208_BB | ecosystem: Environmental > Aquatic > Freshwater > Lake | place: USA: Georgia | collected...
CTGATATTGATGTATGGAAACTTGGAAATAATTTTACATTCAATGCTTTCAGCTTCAACTATGCACCGTTCTTTGAAAGATTAATCTGTTCAAATGGAAATGTGGCACGTGAATATGGTTTTGGTGCTAACATTTCACAAAACAGATTTAATAATCAAAAAATCAAAAGTACGATTGAAAAGAATATCATTTCTGGAAATGACTTGATTGCCGAACAACTGCAAAAATCTGTACAACATTTGAAAGGTAATAATATTTCATTGAATGAATTTTATCAATTCAAAAATTTCTTTGAAAGCAGAAATGAAGAAGAAAGATACAATGGAATTATAGCACAATTCTTTAATGAAAAACCATTCTTTGCTGGCTATGGTGAAAATATTACACAAAAGTCAAACAAGTGGAAAAGTACCGCTGACTCTGGAATCAATGCTTATGACTTTTTCAATATGTTAACATGGATCGCTTCGCATCCTGACCAAGTAAAAGTTTCCCTAAAGGATAGAACTGATTTGCAAATCAAAGCATCTACGTTATTGTTCAAATCTGAACTTGACCTTGAAGATATTGCAACCGGTGTTAAAATTGATTACCCACGAATCGCCGCAATGAATTAATTTTTGTTTTCAAATTCAACACAAACAGCACATTTTAAAATGTGCTGTTTTTTTTCAAACTATTAAAAATTATCAAAATGAAAAGATCTTCAGACAGAATAAAATATTTCTCAGTAGACCCATTGGCAATTGGAATGCACCGTTATGTTAGAATTTTTAGAAATTACCATCGTAGGTTTATACATTCTTCTTGGTTAATTGAATCCGATTTGAACCGTGAGGTTACTATCAATGGTATTGATTATACAGTTTTTGGTATGTGGGACAATGACAATCCAGAAGTTATCATCATGCTACAACCAATTGACGGAAAAGGTCCTTTTCTTTTAGAAGATTCAAAGGTTGTTGCACAGAATTTAGGATACACCAAAATGAGAAATCTGGTAACAGGTAAAGAATTGGTAATGGGTGTTGAAGACGCCATCAGACTCAATTCATATTTATCCGTTGAATTAATGACTGATGAGGAAGAAGATGTTGTAGATGAAATTGATGAAACTGATGAATTAGAAGACGACCAAGTATATCAAGATTTATTAGAATCAATTATAGATGATGGCGACCTTGCTGCACAAATATAAAATAAAAAAACAATGGAAAATAATAAAACGAAAAAAATGATTGACCCACCCAATGGGTGGCAATATGGATTCCCAAAGGAATTGCCTGATAATTATCAAGACTCCAATTTTGATATTAGAGAATGGTTAGCAACGGAAGGTTATCCAAGAGAGCTTTTGATAAAATCCGGTGAAATGTTTTGTTATCGCACATGGGATGTACCCTTAGACGAAAACTTTAATCAGTTAAACAGTTAATTACACATGACTAAATTATTTTATACGGGACTGTTGTTATTTTTAACAACAGTCTCATACACACAAAATCTTGAAACAGATACTACGGAGTTCAAAAACCAATGCTATGAACTTGTGTGTCAATTACAAATAGAAAAAGAATTGAATGTTCAGAATAAAAAGAATTTTGACGCCCTTATTGATTTGACTACAATGTTGATTAGCTATTACCGTGAACGTGCCGAAATTGCTGAAGACATAATAATTAAACGTGGAAAAAAACGTGACCGTAAAAAATACATCTATTCACCTATTAAACAAACAACTAAATGAAAAAAATTATTTTAGCATTGCTTTTACCAATTTCAATGTTTGGACAAAATTGTCATGAAACAAAAATTGACTATGCCGTTCAAATTTTTTCAACACGTACTGTTGAACTTTTTGATGGCAAACATATTCAACAAGAAGATAGTTTAATTATTGAAAAGGTTTGCATTAAAGACAAAGCCAATTACCGAATACTTGTACACTCAGCAGGGTTTAATGAAGCCGAACAACTAAGAGAATATTATAAAAAATGGTATCCGGATTGTTTTGTTGTCAAATATGTTAACCGTAAAAGATATAATTGATATGACTAAATTTTTCGTTGACTACACAAAAAAACCCACGTTTGATGATTGGGTAGTTGTTGAATCATACAGTGATTTTAAAAAACAATTGTGGAAATTGAAAAGAAGTTCAGATAAATTATTTACCGTGAGTTTTGGTAATGTCTCTGATATAGATAATTATCTAGATTTATTTCAGCGCCTTCTCATTGATTATTATCACAGAGGTGACAATGTATATCCAAAAAATATTTTTGTGCATACAAACGAAATCTCAACGATTGAGTATATAGTCAACCGTATAAATAATTTCTGTATCCATAATGATATAGAACCATTTGCGAGATGGAAAAGTCTAGATGTAAACTAAAACTATTTTAAAGTTTTGCATATATACTATACACAACATTGATTTTTAATGTTGTATAAAAAAACATATTTTATGAGAAAATTTTTATCTATCGTGGTTTTAGGTTTATTGTCATTTTTATTAACTTCTACTGATCCGGGTATACCAGTAGTACACAGAAAGTACATTGAAACACACTTGCATTTAGCAATAAAGTATCAAGAAGAGTGTGGCGTTCCGGCGTCAATTACATTAGCACAAGCATTAACTGAAAGTGGAGGTGGGCAATCAGAACTTGGAAAATATGCACACAACCATTTTGGTATTAAAGCATTTTCAAATTGGAAAGGAAAAACATATAAAGGATTTAGAGCATATAATAACATTGAAGATGGATATGCTGACCACGCATTATTTTTATATGAGCATTATAGTCATGCTGTTGGTCAGCCTTCAGAATATTGGACAACTAATTGTCGTGGATATGGCGGGCCTGGTTACTGGGCACATATTGCAAAGGTTGTTAAAAATTATAAATTAACAATTTATGACCAACCGCAAAAAAATCCTTACGAGTGGCAATGGAATACCTATTGACATAATTCCATTCAAATGACAAAAAACCTATAAACCTTAGAACGGTAGTGCAAACTACCGTTCTTTTTTTGTACGTACAAAGCGATATATAATTAAAATATTATTTGCAAAATTAAAAACTTTTTTGCAAATTCAATATATAATATTGTGTAAACAAAAAAACAAAAAAATCATGAAGAAATTAATCTTGGGGGTGTTATTGTTTCTTGGAACAATAGGGGGTGTTTTTAGTCAGTCAACTAAATCCATTATCAAAACGGTGAATGTTGAAACAAGTGAATTATTAGTAGATGTTAAAAACTCAAAAGTCAAAGCATTAACCTGGGACAAAGATTATGTAAAAATTGTAATCACAATCAATGCTTCTGCCACCGAACAAATACTAAATAATCTATTTGCAACCGGTCGTTACAATGTTGAAACTGTTATTGAAAATGGTGTCACTCGAATTGTAATGCCAAAAACCAATATTACAGTAAAGTCAATTACTGAATTTTACGAATTTGAAGTTTTCGCACCGCAAGGTGTTATATTTGTTAACGATTTAAAAATGTAAAAATGAGTCAAGTATATCGTTTTAAAGATAATGATTTGATATTAGTTGTCACGGACGAAAGTTTCCCAGAAAATGCTGAAGGTGTTGAAGTTATAGAATCTACTGAATGTACTCATTCGTCTTGGAATGAGTACATTCTTTTTTCAAGTAGAGACAAAATACAATCACATTTAAATTTAATCCGTCGTGCGGTCATTGAATTAAATTGGGTAGGTAAAAGAGGAAGTGAGATTGCCAATGACTGGTACTTTACCTTTTCGGACGGAACTAAAATTGTCTTTACATGGCGTGGCTGGGCTGAAATGATGACAGCGTTGGTTGAAAAAGGCGAGCCATATATGGAATATTATTGTTAACTATTTTTAAATATATAATTATGAACACGAAAAATTTATGGTTTTATTTTTTGGCAACAATGTTTGTCTTTGAACTGTTTGTTCTCTACATTAATGCTCAATCACCTGAAATGCAAGTAAAGGAATATATTTTACATACATTTTTAGCACTATGTTGTTATATCGCAGTAACTCGAGAATTAATAACCGCACATAACGAAAAAGAAAAATAATTTATTTTTTTGTAACATTTATTCTCGTCTTACGTATAATATAATGTATGCTAAATTTAACAAAAAAATTATACGTTATGAAAAAGACAAAAAAACAATTATTAATCACTGCCTGCGGTAATGGGGCAAGAGAGGTGTATTTATCAAATCATCCACACGGATTTGCGTCTGTAACTAAAGTACATAAAAATAGTAAAAAGTACAACCGACAGAAGGAAAAAAATTTCAATCATGACAATTAAAGAATTTCAGAATCCTGTTGAATTAGAATTTGCATTATCTGAAATTGCAAAAAATAATTCATACCGTTTTATTTGGTTTACCGTCATCAACAAAATCGGTACTCGATTTGAAGTAGGTGGTACTGATAAAGAAATGCGAGCATTTTTTCCAAAAATGAATAATAACGTACCGATTGAAAATACTCGGTATGATGTGGTTAATAAAAAGTATGTCAGCGACGGTACCATTGAAATTGATTTTGAAGTTGGTTGGAATGTTACTATCGATCCTAATACCGGATTTTTATTCAAGTCAAAATCGGCATTTTATAGTTACTTAAAAAACGCCATCAATCCCGAACCAGTTACAAATGCCAACAACAATCAAACTACGGAATACAAACAAAACACAGATTTTTTCGAAGCCATTCGATATGAAATTGGAATGTTGGTAATTGATTACAATAATAAACCAGAATTCAATTCCACTGATTTGTCCAAGTACATTACCAAAATAAGTCAACTGTTAAACAATCTTGAGGTTTTTGTTAGCAAAAAGTAATTTACTGAAACTTTTTGCTATTCAAGTTACATCCATATCTAATTTTTTATTTTATTTGATATATACAAAAAAGATAAGGAATTCATGGATTTCACAACAAGCTATACCCATGGTGATGTTTTATTTTTTCTTGACGGGTTTTCTGTCAGAAAAGGAACTGTTACCAAAATTGTCGTTGACTCTGTACTTGCTGATGACTTGTCAGTTACCACCACTGTTACGTACACGATGTCTACCGCATTAGGACTTCAGGTTCGTGTTGAGTCATTGGTATCTCCTGATATTACTACTTTTGTTGACTCGATGTAATGAAAATTTGGAAATCTAAATTTAATATCGTTGACGCTACGACATCATTAAGCGAACTTTTTCGTGAAATTGGAATCAATTTTATGTGGGGCTTTGTTGGTAACTCGATAATTGTTTTTATGGCAAAAGGCATAGATACGGCTGTTGCAATAAATTTCTTTATCTATTATATGTTGATGTCGTATGTTGTTAATCGTGACAAATACAAGACCCGACTTGGCAGATTTGTAATAATGCCAATTTCAGCTTCAGTTGGTGCTTTTTTAGGATATAAGTTTGCACAGATATTATCAAAAATAATTTAAAAAATATTTCAATTTCTGAAACTTTTTGTCATGTTTGTACATTTATACTAATGTAAACGTTATTAAACAAACAAAAATTATTCTGTATGAAAAAGAGTACTGTTGCTACAAAAACCACCCCTCTCTACACCATCAAAAAAAATGAGACAACATTTGAAAACATAGTTATCAAAAGTTCAAATGACTCATACCAATTCATCAAACAATTTTATGGTGACGACCTTGAGGTGTTTGAATCGTTTTTTATTCTTCTACTTAATCGTAAAAATGCCACTGCCGGATATGCAAAAATAAGCCAAGGTGGAATTGCGGGTACTGTGGTTGATGTTAAAATTGTTGCTAAATATGCAGTCGACTCTCTGGCGTCTTCTGTTGTACTTGCACATAATCATCCTTCAGGAAATCTTAATCCAAGTGGCGCTGACATTGAACTTACGAAAAAAATCAAAAATGCTTTAAGTCTACTTGATGTTGTAGTGCTTGACCATATCATTCTAACTAAAGACTCTTATTACTCTTTTGCTGATGAAGGTATGATGTAGTAGAGAGTGCACTCAGTCGTTGAGATGTGATACATATATTAGCTAGCTAGAATACTTAACCCTCCCTAACTACCATTAATTATTTTATGCAAGTTTTACAAATAGTTTTAAAAATAGAAAAATATTTTTATGTGTATCACAAAAATTTTCACTGTTACGAAAACCACTCCGCACAGCAAAAATATCTGCGGTGTTTATCAATTTATTGAAGATTGTTTTGATTATGTTAATGAAATAAATTCTTCAAATTCAGATGTTATCGAATGGCAGATTGATATGCACACGTTAGGTATAGCTAATTCAGAAACTAGAATAAAGACAATTTATATGCAAACAAATATAAATAACGGTCGTAGTTGTTAAATAATATGCAAATACATATAATCTAAAAAAGCCGAGAATAAAACTTTTTTTTCTAATTTGCATAAAAAAATTGAATTCTGTACAATCTGACACGGTTTTTGTACTATATAATTTTTATAGGCAAATCAAAAAAATTAGAAAAAAATGAAAAACTTATATCTTGTATTATTGGCTTTAATGCTTTCAATACCTCTATGGGGGCAAAGTAAATTTCCCAGTCTCACTGTCAAAAAAATGACAGGCGGCACCATTAATTTAAATCAAATCACGAATAACGGGAAACCAATTTTATTTATTTTCTGGGCAACCTGGTGTGGACCATGCAAGCGTGAACTCAATGCAATACATGAACTTTATGCCGACTGGACAAAAGAGACAGGAGTAAAAATATATGCAATCGCTGCTGACGACCAACGAACTGTTGACCGTGTTCTTCCTTTTGTCAATGCTGCTGGATGGAATTTCGATGTAATATTGGATCCAAATGGTGATGTTCGTAGAACTTTTGGTGTCAATGACGTACCATTTACTATTTTGTTCAATGGTAATGGCATCCAATTTTGGAAACATTCAATATACAATCCCGGAGACGAATACGAAATTTATGTTAAAATTCACCAACTTCTTAAAAAATAAAATATGACATTCACTTATCTAATTTTCTTCCTTCTTTTGGCATTGGGTTATTGCATGATTGTAGGTTCTTTCTTTTATCGCACCAAACGTGGTCTTTATATGTTTGTGACAGGCTTTGCTATTGCGATACTTGCTGGAATGTTTATTCAAGCAATGGATCCTCCCGCACCTAAAAATTTTGTTCGTTCCGAGACAAAAAGATTTTCAAAATATCAATAAAAATAAATTCATTTTTTGAAACTATTCCACACAGTTATATGTTTATAATATTGTAAACTTTGATTGTTAACGAATATAAATCAATATGTCACAACTAAACTTTATTTGCTCGCATGACGCTGTTATCGGCTATCACAATTCAAATATAGCAAAAGAAGAAAAAAATGATTGTGTGGTTAAAGCATTCGCTGTCGCATTTGAGATTCACTATGATGTTGCACACAAAAAAGTTTCAGAAATTTTTGGACGCCAACCACAAGGTGGCACTCCCAAATTCGCATCAACATTGGACCTCTTTTCAAAAAAGAGAAAACAAATCAATCAAAGGCGAGTCAAAACAATATCAGATCCTTTCTATAAAATGATGTACTGGGTCAACGAAGGCAAACCATCAACACGGTTGCAAAATATGACTACGGTGAATTTTATAAAACAATACCCAGTCGGAACATATATCATTGAAGTAAAAGAACACACCTTTGTTATCAAAAACGGAACTGTAATTGGAAATCCCGAAGACGCCATGCAGAGAAAAAAGGTGGTATACAATGCTTGGCAAATACTATAAAATAAAAAATTCAAATATTCATATATAAATTAAAAATAGCGCAAGCATGAAGTTACGAAAATTTATTGCAACTACCATAAACGAATATTTGAATGAACAAAAAAATGTCTTGAACGATAATTTTTGGAAATGGTTTGGCAGCAGTAGACTTGTTGCGAATAGAAAACCTATGATATGTTACCATGGAACTTCTGAAAAAAATATCCAAGAATTTGATGTCTCCAGAATAGGATATAACAAAGGCAACTTGGGTCATTACGGGTATGGCATTTATTTTTCAGATGATATTAGAGAAGCAAAGACTTATGGAAATGTCATATATGAATGCTACATCAAAATGACAAATCCATTCACCGGCACTGACAAAGAAATAGCATTACTTAAAAAGAATGGTATTGATAACATTGATGATGAGATTGTTGTATCAATAGATTTTAAATCTTTCAAGAACCAATTTAAAAAGGACAAGTTTGTTTTTAATTTCATTAATGATGTTGAGCGAGTGGGTTTAAGTAAAGCTTGGGATAATGTTATAAATAGTAATCCCAAAGAAGATTTGGATAAATTAAATGACATAAGTGACATGATACAATACACGACACTCAACAAAAATGTTGATGGCGTTCCAGATGATGTTCTTGATGATTTGAAAACTTTAAACCTAAAACCAGAATTGAATATGGGGTTTCCGTATCATCAGTCATTGCATTGGATAACCGAATTAGGCAATAGAAGTAAAGAGGTTACTGATGTTATCAAAAAATTGGGTTATGATGGTGTTTGGTACGGCAGTGAAATAGTAGCATTCGACCCAGGACAAATTAAATCAATTGAGAACGATGGATCTTGGGACACAACAGACAATAACATTTTTTCTTAAAAAATATTTAAAATAAATTTATATTTTCTGAAACTTTTCATTACGATTTCACGTTTATATTAATGTAACACTGATTAAAAATTAAACAAATGAAAAAGTACTCCAGTATCGAACAATTGAAAAATGTAATCAAAGAAGTCAAGATGCGACATGATTACAAAGGAAAGGATGAAGCAGGACATCCGATTTATCAACACACCGAAAATTACCCGGTAATAAAATTTCGCGGAACGGTAAAGCTACATGGTACTAATGCCGGAATTGTGAAATATGCAGACGGAAAAATAGAATATCAGAGTAGGGAAAGAGTGTTATCATTAGAAGAAGACAATGCAAATTTTATGTCTGAAATGCTAAAAATTGATTTGTCATTTCTGTTTGCCGATATTCAATTCAATGACTATTGTGCCATTTACGGTGAATGGTGCGGAGGTAATATTCAAAAGGGTGTCGCAATAAATGGACTGCCAAAAATGTTTGTTATTTTTGGTATCAAAGCAGACGATAAATGGATTGAACTGCCGACCACGTTACATGACAATCAAAATAATATTTACAACATTCTACAATTTCCAACCTATGATATAGATATTGATTTCAACAATCCTGAATCAGTACGTAACGAAATTATAGAATTGACAATGGAGGTGGAAACTTGTTGCCCAGTAGGTAAATTCTTTGGAATTAAAGGTATCGGTGAAGGATTGGTATTTACTGCTATTGATAATCAAGATTTGAAATTCAAGTCAAAAGGTGAAAAACATAGCGTCACCCGAGTGAAAAAATTAGTTCCAATTGACACTGAGTTAATGAACAGTATTAATGAATTTATTGAATCTGCTGTTACCGAAAACCGACTTGAGCAGGGCTTAACATTTTTTAAAGAAAATTTCATTGATATTGACGCCAAAAACACCGGACAATTTTTAGGTTGGGTTGTTAGGGACGTCTTAAAGGAAGAGGCTGACACAATTGCAACAAACAACTTGGATGAAAAAGAAGTAAAAAAAGCAATCGTAAATAGAGCAAAGGTTTGGTTCTTGGAGAGAACATAATCAGAATAAACGGCGCCGCACAGGAGGATTATATATAGTCCTCCTAATATTGACGGAAAGCGAATTATGTATTTTCCAATTCACAGTAAGGATATATATTAAAAAAATAAATTAAGAGAATGCAACAGTTTCAAACAATTTTAGCAAACCGTGGATATTACACTGGAAAAATTGATGGAATTATCGGTCCCATGTCATTACGGGCTACTCAAGAATTCATTGCTGACGAAATCGTAAAAAGAAATTGGGTACAACCGACTACTGAATTTGTTTATATCCGAACTGACCAAACATTCGACAATCGTTTTTCAGATTTTGTTATACGATTTAATAAAGGAGTAGCCGATATGGTTGTACCATGTTCCACAACACCGGGTGACTATTATGTTTTCAATCCACTCACAGTCGGTGGTATTACAGGATGTGCCGTTGCTTGTGAGCAACAAGCCATTGCCTCGCATACATTTATCACCTCACCCAATTGGAAATCTCTCTGGTTGGGTGCGCCATATTTTATGCAGACCGGTGCAATTGACATTTTCCGTGACGGCAATCGAAACCGTCAAATAGACCGAAATATTCGTACACGTGGGTGGTACGGTATTAATCTGCATCGTGCCGGATGGGGTTCCTTTGTTGACAATTGGAGTGCCGGGTGTATGGTGGTGTTAGACAAGGCCTGGTTTGAAATGATTAAAATCTTTACTGCAAAGCAGGTTATCAATTACACACTAATAGAAGTAGGAAACTAAATAATCTAAAAAAAATAAAAAAATATTCGGATTTTTGAAACTTTTCATCTCGTTTATACGTTTATATCTATGTAAGGAATGTTTAACAAACAATAAAATATAAAGTATGAAAAGTTTCAAATCCAAGTATGAACAATCTCGCCATTATGATTTTAAATTTCGTGAATTGGAATTCGAACTGCAACACGAAGTAAAAAAATCCTCTGACCCGGTGTTACGTTTTGGAAAATACCAAGGCCAGAGATTGAGCGAAACTCCACCGTCGTATCGAATATGGTTAAAAACCCAATCTTGGTGGAAAGGATAATTTTTTTAAGATTAAAAATAATATATTATGAAATTTGTTTATTTAATTATTGACGAGTCCGATAGCCTGCCAATTGTTATCGCATCCACAATTGAACAAGCCGAATCTTTGCTGAATCAATACATGGGCGTCTCTGGTCCGATTATTGATGACACAGTTCGATATGTTGACTTTGGCGAATATGAAGCTGAGTATGGGGACATCTATGAAGGTCTATACATTTATGAAACTGATAACGGAAAGAATGTGCAAAGATTTTACAGATACTGCATGGTGCTTGACAGTTTAAATTAATCCAAAAAATATTAAAAATAATTTACATTTTCTGAAACTTTTTGAATCATTTGTACGTTTATATCTATGTAAATGATTATTCAAACAAAAATTATTCTGTATGCAATCTTATACTCGTCAAATCCGAAACTACATCAAAAAGAATTTTGTTAACGCCAACCACGTTCAAGTGCGTCTAGTCTCAACTGATGATGGTTATCAATACTATTACTTTACCAATTTATTTTTTCACACCGCTGCTGATGTTGCCTCTTCTGCTACCGGATTGTCTTTTGAATATTGTAGTGAATCAGTAACTCGTATTAAAAATTAATCTATGCAAACATTAACCGAAATTATTTACGACCTCTATGCCGAAGGTCACACTCCAGAAGGAATTACCCAAACCCTAATGCAAGATTCTGAAATTGCAGAAATTGGTCCGGTGACAGTTCATACCATTGTCACTGAAACCTTGACCTATCTCCATCAAGAATGGGAAGCTGATTTTGCCGAACCTGTTGATTATTACAATTGGTGTTAAGCGACCGTTGGCAAAAACGGATCAAAGGGGATGCAGTGGATTTTGGAGTTCTTGCTATACTGCATCCAGATGACCGAATAATATTTGACCAACTATATGCAAATAGAACGCCGAATACCGAAGGCGAATATCATATTGGGTGGTATTACAAACAGGAATACTTTCAGGTCGTAGTAGAGGAAAGAATCCTAAATGTCTATTACAAAAATATAATTTCAATGTAAAAAACTTTTTCACACTATAATCATATAATTAACATGACATCAATATTCCTAATCCAAGACTCAAAAACACGAAGTCCTATCATTACGGCCTCCACGCTTGAAACGGCCGAACGAATGTTACACGAATATATGAAACTCGGAATCGACACCTCGGTTAAATACCTTGGATTTGATATGTTGGAATATCCGGTTGGACAGGAGGGACCCTATTTGGGAAGTTATTGTTATACCCATACAGGTGGTGAATCGCTCTTCTTTCTTTTTTCGTTACCGATTGATAGGCATCTGAGATAAAAAATTGATATATAAAATCTGGAAGTTTGGCAGAGTGGTTGAACGCAACTGTCTTGAAAACAGTCGTCCGTGAGAGCGGACCGGGGGTTCGAATCCCTCAACTTCCGCTAATTATAAAAGACATGACAATTTCTAAAACAGCTGACGACGGCATCATTTATCAATTGGAAATAGGATTGGAAAATATTGGTCCAATTCTGGTGCATATTGATTACGAAATTCGAGACGGAATACTTTTTTATGACACTGCTATGGTAGAACCGGATGATAATCCAGGTTTAACACCATATGAAATCTATCAATCGAATGATGAAATTCATGCTCGATGGGAAGAACCGATTCAGAAATTTTTAACTCAATTGTATG
>Ga0214917_10006184_pt1 | contig 12516 bp, 12 predicted proteins | sample LL_1208_BB_MetaG_FD_177983 | JGI IMG/M metagenome (GOLD analysis project Ga0214917, IMG submission 177983) | Freshwater microbial communities from Lake Lanier, Atlanta, Georgia, United States - LL_1208_BB | ecosystem: Environmental > Aquatic > Freshwater > Lake | place: USA: Georgia | collected...
ATCCCTTCCAAAAGGCCATGCAGGGGACCCTCCAGCAGATCGCCGAGATGCTGGACGAGGACCAGAAAAAGCAGCTGCAGGATTCCGCCCAGCTGCTGAACGTAAAAAACACCCCGCTGATCGACCTGGACGTGGAGACGATTGCACTGCTGGAGCAGGCCATCCGGGAGCAACGCGAGATGTCCATGCAGTACCGGGGCCTGCGCGATCCACGCCCCCGCTTACGCCGGGTGCAGCCCCACGGGCTCTATCACCGCAACGGCGGCTGGTACGTGGCGGCCCATGATCCCCAATCCAAAGGGATGCGCAGCTTCCTCATCTCCCGCGCCCGGAATTGGGACCTCACCCAAAAGCCCTTCCCAAGGCAGAAAGATTTCACCCTGGACGATTTTCTCCACGGCTCATTCGGAGCCATGTCGGGCAGGGGAACTTTGCAAAAGGTGCGGATCCGCCTTTTCGAGGCGGCCGCCCGCTTGGGGGAGGAGCGGAACTGGCACAGCAGCCAGAAAATTGAAAGCAGCAGCCGGCGTAAGGATGGGTCCATCGTCGTTAGCTTTGAACTACGCGGCCTAGATGAAATCCGACGCTGGATTCTGCAGTGGGAAGGGGAGGCCGAGGTACTTGAACCGCGCGAGTTGAAGGACCAAGTGAAAAAGGCCGGCCAAAAAATCCACCAAAGAAGCTGAGGCCCGATGCCCCGCCCGCGTTACCTCACCAAGTCACGCTACCGGATGGCGTGTGAGTGTCCTACCAAGCTCTTCTACACTAAGAAGAAAGCGTACAAAGATAACGGCCTAGATGACCCCTTTCTTGCGGCACTTCGCGACGGGGGATTCCAAGTGGGGGAACTGGCTCGGCAGTACTATGGCAAGGGTGTCCTGATCGATACGCTGGATGAAGCTGAAGCTCTCAAGCTGACGGCGGCAGAGATGTGTAAGCCCAAGGCCCTGATCTTTGAAGCCGCTTTTGTTTATCAAAACCTCTTTATCCGGGCCGATATCTTTCAGAAAATAGGAAACAGCGTCCGCCTCATTGAGGTGAAGTCTAAATCCATTAGGCCAAATGATTCGAAGGACTCTATTTTAAAAAAGGATGGATATCCGAAATCGGATTGGGATCCCACCCTGCAGGACATCGCCTTCCAGACCCATGTGCTGCGAGGGGCTTACCCGCACCTAGAGGTCAGGCCGTTTCTCATGCTGCTGGATAAGGAGAGACAGGCCGTGGTGGATGCGATGAACAGCCTCTTTTTCTTGAAAAAACCAAAGGGCAAAAAGAGCCCCGAGGTGGTCCTGTTCGCCCCACTGCCTCCACCTTTGTTGCAAAAAGGAAACTGGATCCTCTGTGAGCTGTGCGTCCAAGAGCCTGTGGAGCTGCTTCTTAATACAAAGTATGAAAATCAAACCACGGGGAAGCCGCAAAGTTTCGCCGAACAGGCCAAAGACTGGTCCGACCATTACGCCAAAGACAAAAAGATCGCTCCCGTCCTCATCTCCAAATGCCGGGATTGTCAGTTCCGCGCCAACCCCGATGAAAGAAAGGAGGGCCTGCTTTCCGGCTACCACGAATGCTGGCGGGCCGTCTCCGGCCTGCCGGATGCCAAGTTGGAGTCCGGTACCGTGGTAGAGATATGGCAGTACCGGAAAAAAGAAGAGCTATTGCAGCAGGGGATTTATCACCAGACACAGGTAAAGCCTGAAATCTTCACCGGATCCTTCGGTCCCAGGCAGCAACAACAGGTGACCAGCGTGCAAAAAAACATCACCACGCCCCAGGTGGATGATCCTGCCGGGCTGGCCACGGATCTTTCCCGGTTGGAATATCCCCTGCATTTTATCGATTTTGAGACCATTCGGGGTGCCATCCCGTTCCACAAGGATTCCGCCCCTTACGAGCAGGTGGCCTTCCAGTTTTCTCATCACGTAGTGGAAAAGAACGGGGCCATCCGGCATGAGGGGGAATGGATAAGCTTGAAACGTGGCCAATGGCCCAATGCCGATTTTCTGAAGGAACTACAGAAAGAGCTTTCTAAGGATGGAGGATCCATCCTGCACTATGCCAACCATGAACAGCAGGTTCTGGGCGATATGGCTGACCAAGTGGAGCGCACGGATCCTAGGCTAGCCGCGTGGGCGAGGGAACTGATGGATTCCTCCAAAGGTGACCACGGGCAGGGTAGTGGCAGAATGGTGGATCTGCAGAAAATCCTTTTGAAACAGTATTATCACCCGCTGGCAGGGGGCTCGAACTCGCTCAAGAAAATCCTGCCAGCAATCCTGCAAACCTCCCCCTTTTTGAAGAAAAAGTATTCCCGCCCGATTTATGGGACAGCTGCCATGCCCAGTAGAAACTTCAAGGCCATGACGTGGATCCAGGGTAAGGCCGATCCTTACGAGCTTTTGCCTCCTGTGTCGGCCGACATCCCTTTGGACGTGGAGAGGGTTTTTGGTGAGAACGATAAGATTAATCAAGGCGGTGCGGCCATGACCGCCTATGCCAAAGTACAGTTTACACAGTGCAGCCCAGCGGAGGTGGCCGGTGTGGAGAAAGCTCTACTGAAATATTGTGAGTTGGACACCCTGGCCATGGTGATGCTTTGGGAGGAGTGGCAGGACCAGCTTCAGAATGGTAAGGCCACGGCAGTAGCAGCACCCACCCAAAAAGCAGCCATACAGACAGGTAAGTCATTGAAGAAAAATATCTTAAAAAAAGTGCTGAAAAGCACTTGACGCAGGCATACTCGTATGGAATACTTCGATAATTATGGAAGGCTGTATGTCGAAGCAGATAAACGAATCCGTATGGAGCTACTCAGACTTTTGTCTGGCCTTAGCGACCGCGATTACAAATTTACAAGAAGCGCTATGCGTTATTGTGTCCAAGTTTGGCGGCTTGAGCCTTGGCAATTCAGGCTTGCAGTCCTTGAGGATTTGCAGGGCAGTTGCAAAGTATTCAAAAAATACGCAAATGATTCGAAACTATTCTTGGAAGGGAAGTATGAGATGAATGTAAGAATAAAAAATGCTAAGCAAGCCGTGAACGGAAGGGTTTATGTGGAATTCTGTCTTGAAAACAATTTTCTTTATGTTGGCGCACACAATCACGATAACACTACAAACCTCCCATATTAAAACATGAGTGACGAATCAAAGAATAAAAGTACCAAGGATATCTGTCCTACTTGCAGGAATGCAACAATCAAGCGGGTGACGCGTGATTACAAAGTAAATTTACCTGATGGACAGACATCTACGGTAGCTAATTTAAGTTTTGAAGAATGCCCCGAATGCAAAGATGAATTCTTTTCATCTGAGGCAATGGACAGAATATCTGACAAGGTCTCTGCAGAACTAGACAGCCTTTCTTTATCAGATCTAAAAAGAATACGAGAAAAACTTCAGCCTAACATGACGCTGTTGGCTGAGTCGCTCGGGCTTGGGAGCAAGACCTGGATGCGGTGGGAGAACGGAGAGCAAAACATCAGTCGCTCCATGGGCTATTTTATTCGAACACTGTCTCAATTCCCAGAGGTGTATGAGTGGGTGGCCGACCGCGGTTGGAGACAAGACGAGGCAGAAGAGCAAGCAACCACACAAGAGCCTTCATCCGCGGTCGATGAAACGCTTTCAAAATTAATGCAGGATTTAAATGCCTTGAAGGTAGGTGAAGCAGCAGGAATCGATGAAGACGAGGAACTGGATAAATTTTTAGTTAAGGTCTTCAATCAACCCAGCCACGTTTGCAAGCAGAGCAGGTTCAATTTTCGGAAGGGTGATATAGAGAGCGTAGAATTAGCGGAGGCATCATAATGGACTGGCATATTGCACCTGTAGAGGTACTGAGCTACTTCGTTAAGTCATTCAGCATGGACACCAACATGAAGTGTGACAAAGATAAGCCACGAGATCTAAGTCTGAAGAATATCGTGATCTCGAATAGGATGTTTCCATCGAAAAAACACAAAGACGTTTTTGTGGTGTCCTTAAATCTGGAAATGAAGGTTCCGGAAGGAAAAAATACGCCGTATGCAATAAAAATGGAGATGTTTGGTCAATTCAAGGTTTCGGAAAGGGTTCCTAACGAACTTCGGGAAAAGATGGTGAAAACAAACGGCAGCAGCATTTTGTATGGGGCCGCCAGGGAAATTATCAAAGAAATGACGGGGAGGGGTATCTTTAGGAAAATCCAATTCCCCACAGTTTCATTTGCAGAAATTCCAAAAGAGAAGCATCTGCCGCAAAATAAGAAAGAGGCGACAAAGTGAAGAATCTTGGGCGGCTCACTTTAGAGGCACAAAAAGACTTGCATATTAAAAAACAAAACAAACATAGATCAAAATGCTGTATCGAAAAAAATCCAAATAAAACATGGGATTCTATTTTATTTTCTGATTATTGCATATTTCAAGGAGATGTCCGAAACTTTGTGCGCGCAGGCAATAAACAAGAGGTCTTTGATCTGATAGTCACTTCGCCGCCGTATAATATTGGAAAAGAATACGAAAAACAAATACCTATATCTAGCTATCTGCAAGAACAGGAGGATATTATCAACAAAACTATTCCTTATTTAAAAACTGGCGGCAGTGTTTGTTGGCAAACAGGAAACTACGTTGTAAAAAATGAAATTATTCCTCTAGATATTGAATTCGCAACAATCTTTAAAAAGCATAACCTTCAGCTTCGTAACAGAATTATATGGCATTTCGGTCACGGACTCCATTGTCAAAAAAGATTTTCAGGAAGATATGAAACTATCTTGTGGTATACTAAAACAAAAAATAACATTCCATTGCACACTTTCAACCTAGATGCTGTTAGAATTGCCTCAAAATATCCTGGAAAAAAACGTTTTAGAGGTCCATCAAAAGGGGAGTTTTCAAGCCACCCATCAGGAAAAAACCCTGAAGATGTTTGGACAAATATACCAAATGTAAAATCAAACCATATTGAAAAAACAATACACCCTTGTCAGTTTCCAGTGGGTCTTATTCAACGACTGATTCTAGCGTTGACAAATGAGGGCGATATTATTTTTGATCCTTTTTCAGGCGTTAGTTCCACAGGTGTTGCTGCGGCAGCCACGAAGAGGAGATACGTCGGATGTGAAATCGTTCAAAAGTATACAACAATTGGTTCGAAAAGAATAAATGAAATACTAAATGGAAGGAAAACCTTTAGAGATCATTCATTACCAATATATGATCATACTAAGAGCCCTCTTTCAAAGCGTAAATGAAAATTCAAACCCATTTTCACTTAAAAAACCAAAAAAATAATACTGAATATGAAAGACTACTTATTTATATAAATAAAAATACTGAACTTGATACAAATACAAAGTTTCGAAAAGCTATATGTCGCATTCTTAACAAAGAATCATGGTCGCTAAACTCTAAGGTATGTGCTGGATCAAAAATAACAATATCTGCATCTAACTCAAATACCGGTATCGCAGTACAAACAGGAAATATAGCGAGAGTTTATGCTGATCTTATTAAACTTTGTGCCATGCAAAAAAATGGTCGTATTAACACAGGAATTCTTTTACTCCCGTGTAAAAAACTTGCATCGAAGTGGGGATCTAATACTGCTAACTATGAAAGAGTTATACATGAACTTGCTCTTTTTAAAAAAGTCATAAATAAGCCGTTAATTATACTAGGAGTAACAAAATGAGTGAAAAAAAACAAAATATTGAACTTGGGTGGCCAAAAATAAAACGTGAATTGGCTATTGAGGCTGCTTTTAAGGACACCAGAAAACAGGACAAAAAACTAGTTCATAAACTAGAATTTCAGGGGAAAACTCAATTTCTTCCTGTTCTTTCCGTCCCATTTGGTATGCCAAAATACAGAATTGCTAATCGGCGATTAAGAGCTGCACAGGTTGATTACCAAATTAAGAATAAGCTGCCTAAGACACTATTCTCTGAAAAAAACGAAGAAGATAATAAAAGCCAATTCCATCAGCATCAGCTTTTAAAAGAGGTAATTGGAGCAGGAGATAAAAACCTTGGTTCATTTTTCAAGGAGAACGATCAGGATAGGCCATATATACTAACAAAGTCAGGTATAATAATAAATGGGAATAGGCGCACATGTGCTTTAAGAGAATTAATCTGCAGCAATCCCAAAAAGTATAATAATAAAAAAATGATTGATGTCGTCGTTTTGCCGACGTGCACTGATAAAGACATTGATGAGCTTGAATATAAGCTTCAGTTTACAACAGATATTCATCAAAACTATGAATGGTATGAAGTTTCTTATTCATTTGCATATGATGCAAACTTTCGGCAACAAGCTCTGCATAAAGACCCAAAAACGCAACCTGATATAGACCTTAAGATTCAAAGTCTTAAATTTGGGGAGAAGTATCTATTCTTTCTAAAAAAACCAAATCGCTATAAAGAGCTTAAAGACCATGAGGAGGCTTGTCGGACTTGGATTAAAGTTCGAAATAAGTACAAAGGAGCAAATCGCGAATTAATACCGTACGTAGAAAATCGTATTTTTCAAGCAATGCAAAACCCTAAGGGTGGTCGTGTGTATAGCTTTGTACATTCACTCGGGAATGTTGATAGGGTGAAAGCTTCAGTAATGCAGTGCTCCCATCGTTACAAAATACCAAAACCGAAAAGTGATGAAGGCCTTTTAAAGGCAGCATTAAAAATCTCCAATTACTTGACAAAGTTATCTAAAGATGAAAGCGATAAGGATATAGAACTTTATAGAGAGGATATTGATGAGGCAACTAGTAACGAGAAAACAAGAAATCAAAGTAATGAAGTATTAATTTTAGTCGACAAGGGGCTAACGCATCTCCGCAACGCGCTTTCAGTAAAAAATAGAAAGTCGTCAACAAAAGGACTTAGTAAAAAGCTAGAGGCAGTTATTGAAACTGTTAAACAACTATCACAATGGCTAAGATAGTTAATTTTCAATATTCTTTGCCCTGTAAAATACAATTTCTTCTTAAGAAACTTAGTAGAACAGATAAAGATGATATACTATCGTTACTCTTTGACTATGGTGCTAGTATTTATGATCAAGAAACAAACAGTTTTAGCATTGAGCCAAATGACTTTAGCGTTGTCATAACTGATCTACTTAAATTCTTTAAAAAAAGAAAAATTAAAGTACAGATAGATAAACGAACGGCGAAAATAGTCGAGCAAATTAATCAATTTAATCAATCTTTAAGGTCTAAACAAAAGGTAAATTCTAAACTTTCTCTTAATTTCAAAAGAGAAATCACACAGCTACAGAAAAGGAATGTAAAGCGTCTTTTACAATACAAGCACGGGGCAAGCTTTTCTGTGCCTGGTGCCGGGAAAACAACGGAGGCACTCGCCTTTCTTGATGCACAAAAAAACAAATATCTGACTTTAATTATCTGCCCAAAAAATGCTTTTGGTAGCTGGGAAGAACAACTTAAACAATGTCTTTGGAAATATTCTTCACAAAGACTTGTTGGAAGTGATGCGAGTGTTCTTAAAGAAGCGAAAAAACCATATGGGTATTTATTTATTACTTATAGCAAGTTCTCCAATATATCTGAAAAACTTTTGTCTGTTCTATCTGCAAAGCCATTTAATATAATTCTTGATGAGTCACATAAGATTAAAAGGGGGGAAGATGGGAAATGGGGAAGAGAAGTCCTTAAGATTGCTCCTCTTGCAGAAAGTAGAATCATATTGTCGGGCACGCCTCTACCTAACTCTGAAGATGACCTTGTACCTCAGATAAAGTTCCTTTTTCCACACCTAAAAACGATTCCGAATCCTGGCAACTTCATAAAAACATATTATGTTAGAACAACAAAAAAAGAACTAAAGCTGCCAAAACTGGAATGCAAACTTGTGCATGTTCCACTTTCGAAGAATCAAAAGAAACTATATGGAATCATTAAAAGTAGGTTGTTAAGAGATAAAATAGGAATTAATAATCTTAAAGACCGAGAGACGCTTCGGAAAATCAATAAGTGTTACATTCAAATACTCCAAGTTATTTCCAATCCACTTTTGCTTATTAAAGCGGGAATTGATTTCGACGACAAAGGAATATTTGAGCTTTTTGAGGAAGGTCCAAAGATTTCTTACGCATGCATAAAAGCGAGACAATTAGCAGCAAAAGGTCAGAAAGTTATTATTTGGTCTTATTTTAAGGAAAATATTGACTTAATTGCATCTCACTTAAGAGATCTGAATGCCGTTTTAATTTACGGCGATACAAATGTCGGCGATGAAAGAGAGGAGGATACGCGCGAATATAGAATTAATAAATTTAAAAATGATAAATCATGTAGCGTTTTGGTGGCAAACCCCGCCGCTTGCGGTGAAAGCATAAGCCTTCATCAAAACTGTCACTTTGCAATATATGTCGACCGAACTTACAATGCTGCACACTACTTGCAAAGTCAGGATCGTATTCATAGATTTGGTCTTTCTAAGAATACAAAGACAATTGTTGAAATACTTTACGCGAAAAACACAATCGACGAATCTATAAATCGTCGTTTAAATCTTAAAACAAGGCGAATGGCTGAGATACTGTCCGATTCTTCGCTTCACGTTGAGCCAGAAGATGATGATGACATTCTAATATCAAATGAAAAAGATGCTCAGGACTTCATAAGCACCTTGCGAAAAGAATGAGTGATAATGTTTTAATCTTCTATGAGGCGTTAAAACTAATTAACACTGTCGCGCGATTCCAAATAAGGCCCAGAAAGATGTGTGACCTTGAGGCAGAATTTAAAAACGACCTTTCTGAAATATTAAGAGACTGTCTAAAGCTGAGAATACTGAATCTTAATAAAGGTTTTTATAGACTCACAAAAAACGGTATTCGCATTATTGCGCTGAATAGTCAAAACGAACAGCTTCGTGAGTTTATAAAGCTTTATCTTACGAGGTTCTATCCTAGCATAAAGTCTCTTTTGTGTTCAGGTAAAAATAAGGCATCAATATTCCTCCCGGATCACATAAAACAAATCTTAAACGAAGCAAAAATACTGGATTCACCTCAGGATTATTATGAATTTTCTAAAGGTCTTCTTCAAAAGAAGAATCACTACGACGACACCAGGCTTAAAGAGATTGGTACGTATGGGGAAAAGCTTTCTTTAAAATATGAAAAAAAGCGGGTACGTGAAAAACCTAACTGGATTGCGATCGAGGATGATGGTGCTGGCTTTGATATTGAATCAAGGATTGATATCTTTGATAAAAACCCCCTTTTTATCGAGGTAAAAACAACAACCAGATCAGTCGAAAATGGTAATATACATATTACTCGAAATGAATGGGAAACTGCAAAAACAAAATGGGATAACTATGTATTTCATATCTGGGTTACACAAGTATCCAAGGAAACTCCTTTTATATTTAAACCAAACCAAATAAATAAGCACATTCCTAAGGAGCGGGGCTTAGGCAAATGGAGTAATGTCGAGATACAAACAAACAAGCTTCTAAAAAACTACAAGCAAACTTATTAGATTCACTTTGTGTTTTCCTGGTGTTCAAGAACAACCCCGTATACTCAGGTTAGTATTACAAGTAGCATTTATTATGAATTCAGCATCCCTGCGGCCTTCAATGACTTCCCTTGTTTCTTTTTCGACGTACAATTGTCCTAACCCAGGCGCTATTTCAAGGCCGTTAGCTTCAAGGCAATAAGTGCATACTATTCCCCACATCCAGGACTGGCGGTCGATGACGCAATCCGCAAAGGACGGTAGGACTGATAAGTCTGTGCCGCAGATATCGCAGTTCCCCACCTTGCCTAGCCAGTAGATAGGTTCGCCTCTAGTCATATTGCCCCCAAGTAGATCAGCAGTGCCTTGAGCAGGCCTTGGCCAATTTTGGCCACGCAGACCATGACGGCGCCGGTGATAAATCCGGCAAAAAACTGGTCCCAAATACTCACTTGTCCCTCCCTGCAGCTGCCATAAAGACAAAGAGGATGATCAGATTGCAGCAGATGATTTGAGTGACCTTACACCCGATAATGATGAGAAATGAGGAGAGTGAATCCATAAATATTTGCTTTCTCTAAAACTGCCCGAGACGAGGTGATGCGAATTTCATATGGCCTAAATCATCTCACCTAGGCCCGGACATTTGCTGGGTGGATCGATCGATTCTAAGAAAATGGGGAAGTGGACCGCGAATGTCCGCGGGTGTGTGAGAGGTTGACCAACGCGAAAGGAAGAAATCTTACAGAAAATGAAGAAACAAAAAGTAACTATAAAACAGCAGGCTCCCGTAGAGGGAATGGTAGATGGAATGGCGAGGGTAGTAATCCAAGGAAAGGACCGACATGAAGACAACACGGACGCGGTGCATGCCGCAGTTTCGGCAGCTCGAACGGCACCCGGGGGATTGATGGTGGTTTTTCGTGGGGAAGGAGTGCTCGGCCCGTTTCCGGTGCTGGAGTTATGTGATCGATTGCAGGAGCTGCGACTCGTCGGGAAGAGGGTATTGATGGTGGCGCAGACCTGGTTAGGCGCACCGGATCTGCTCTTGTGGCTGCAGGGAACCGAGCGGTATCTGACGCCTTCCGGCTACGGTCATGTCAAAGTGCCAGCTTGGTCGAAATACAGCTCCCATGTGCCCGAAAAGGCTGCTGTGGAAAATCCGGATCCTATGTGGGCTGAATTTATGGAATCACAAGAGATACCCCAGATGCGGGCCAACCCGGACGACCCTCGGAACTACGCCTACCAAAAGGTGTTGGGAAGGTTGAACGAGTACTTTCCAGTTGAGGAGTATGTAAACAAGGTCATACCCCGTGAGGATTTGGTGGAGCTGGGCCTGATCACAGGCGAGGGGTTGGACAAGTATCTTTTGGATGAGGTCTTATCCATCAAAACCGAATCTAAATGCAGAAACACAAAAATTATGTAGGCTAGAAGCTTCCCATGACAGCAGCGTTCTCGGACGTTATCCGACCGAAGGTAGTTGAGTTTCTCGACTCCTTGGTGCTTTCCAACAAAAGGGAGCCTTACCGGAAGGTTGCCCAGGTAACCTTTTTTGAATCGGACTACTCCAAAAGCTCAAAAGCCCCTAAGAAGCACACTCTGATTTATCAAATGCGGTCCACACGTTTGGTTTTGCGGGACTTTCTGAATGAACTGGGAGACTTAGCTGGCCCTGGTGGGCATCCACTGACGGAAGGCGCGCTGACCGCCTTATTGGCGGTATGTCTAAATAGGGAGAGTTCAGGAGAAAATAGGGCCAAACTTTTGGAGACTTTCTCCCAAACCCTGAAGCCCTACACCGTTTATCCGTATTACATCTTTGATCAGGAGGCAGGGGTAAACCCTGTGCAGGTAGATGGGGTGGCTTTTGGTCCTGTTGACCTTGATCGTCTCAAATCACGGCTTAACCGGTGTAAAATCCCCGGCGCACCGGAGTTTGCCAACAAATGCGAAGGGAATTACGCGCTGGAATTTCCGGAAAAGCAAATACGCATAGCATCCCTGCACGATAAAACAGATGCCCGGAATGAACTAGGCCCGCTGGGAATCCTCGAATTTAACTACTACGCAAACATCGCGAATATTGTCATGGAAAAAAGTTGGGACCAGTTGGTCGTGTCACAATCTGTCGCGGCGGTACAAGGGCTGGAAATAATTAGGGTAAATTCCTTTCGGGAAACAACCCTATCCAAGAATCCGCGTTCGATTTCCATCTTTATTGATCCTCGGACGGGCAAGTCCGGCTATTTCATCTCCCTGAATGCGGATTATGGTGACAGCCAACTTCCGGAAGATCCTGAAATATTCACGGCATATCGGAAATTCCGAGAAAGTGACGGGCAGATGATTGAGCAAAGCGCCGACTATCAGGTCATCGCCAAGGCGGCTCGGGTTCATCAGCAGGCACTAGAAAATCTTCAAAAGGGCAGGACGGATGATGCCATCCTATATGGATGTATTTGCCTTGAGATTCTACTTGGAGACAGTGAGGTCGAAGGGAAGAGTCGTCGATTGGCTGAGCGCGCGTCGGTGTTGACCATGAAGGAACGGAATGTTGCCCAGGTTTCCGCCTACCAAGAGATAAAGCGCCTATATAATTGTAGAAGTGAGTTTGTTCACACAGGACAATCCGTGGGATTTAGTGATGCTCAGAGGATTGTTGAGGTAACCGAAAAGGTTCTTCGGTCTGGGTATGTCGCATTGGGACGTTTTGGAAAAAAACGAGAAGAATGGTGTGCAAATCTCGAAAAAGTGGCTCGGGCAGAAAATGGCCGGGATCGTATCTCTGAGCCCGGTAAGTTTTACCTGGAGAATGGGGTGACCCAAAGCACCGAGACTAAATAAAAGCATAAAACTACTTACCCCCAAAACACCGACGTTTTGATCATTTGATATTGAAAGGCTGGAAGTTGAAGGGGGCAGGTGGCCCTCCGTCGCTCCGAACCTGCTGTGCGGGGACAAGTGAAAGGCGGGAGGGGGCAGGGGGCACAGAAGAAAGGGATTAAGAGGTTAAGGGGTTAGGGGGGGG
>Ga0214917_10006185_pt1 | contig 12514 bp, 9 predicted proteins | sample LL_1208_BB_MetaG_FD_177983 | JGI IMG/M metagenome (GOLD analysis project Ga0214917, IMG submission 177983) | Freshwater microbial communities from Lake Lanier, Atlanta, Georgia, United States - LL_1208_BB | ecosystem: Environmental > Aquatic > Freshwater > Lake | place: USA: Georgia | collected...
CTCTTGGCGCGGGTCGCATTCGGCGGTGACGCGGCCGCCGCGCAACACGGTGCACCGGGTGCACAGGGCGCGTATTTCATGCAGCTTGTGGCTGATGTACAAAATGCTGCAACCCTCAGCCACCAACTGGCGCAGCACCACAAACAATTTGTCCACCGCTTGCGGGGTGAGCACCGAGGTGGGCTCGTCCAAAATCAGCAAGCGCGGTTCGGTGAGCAAGGCCCGGATGATTTCTACCCGCTGCATCTCGCCCACGCTCAAGGTATGGACCGGGCGATCGGGTTCAATGTCCAGCCCATATTGAGCAGCCTTGTCCACGATGCGATCGCGCACCTCGGGCAAGGTCCAGGTCGCATCCAAACCCAGCCAGACGTTTTGCGCCACACTCAGGCTGTCGAACAAGCTGAAGTGCTGAAACACCATGGCAATGCCCAGTGCTCGTGCCACTTGCGGGTTGCGGATGTGCACCACCTCGCCTTGAAACAAAATGCGACCCGCATCAGGCTGGGTGGCACCAAAAATCACCTTCATCAGGGTGGATTTACCGGCGCCGTTTTCGCCCAAAACCGCGTGAATTTCGCCCGGCATGACACGCAAAGACACCTTGTCGTTGGCCACCACCGACGGATAGCACTTGGTGATGCCCTCTAGGGCCAGCAAGGGCACGGGGGCAAGATCAACAGGTGGCAAAGGGAGGTTGGGCATGGGGCGGTGCAATGTGGGGATTGAATATACAGCCAGCGCCCTGCATGGCCGCCCATCAAGGCCCATGCGAAACTCGACGTGTCCTTTGACTTTGAAACCCGAACCGCCCATGCCCAGCCTGCTGATCCACCAAGCCCAATGCATCGCCAGCCTTGACGACGCGGGCACTGAATGGCACAACGCATCCATTTGGGTGCGCGACGGCCTCATCCAAGGCATCGTGAACGCCGACGAGGTGCCCCCCGATGGGCTCAGCAAAGTGGACGAAGTGATCGATGCACGCCACCATGTGGTGGTGCCGGGCTTGGTCAACACCCACCACCACATGGTGCAAAGCCTGACCCGGGCCGTGCCCGCCGTGCAAAACGCCGAACTGTTCAGCTGGCTGCAAGGCCTGTACCCCATTTGGGCCGGTCTCACCCCCGAGATGGTGCAGGTGTCCAACCAAGTGGCCATGGCCGAGTTGTTGCTCAGCGGTTGCACCACCAGCAGCGACCACCTCTACATCTACCCCAATGGGGTGCGTTTGGACGACAGCATCGAGGCTGCACACACCATGGGCATTCGCTTCACCGCCACCCGGGGCAGCATGAGCGTGGGCCAAAGCCAAGGCGGCCTGCCTCCCGACCGCGTGGTGGAAGACGAAGCCTTTATCCTGAAAGAAACCCAGCGTTTGATCGAAGCCCACCATGACCGCCGCTTTGGCGCCATGACCCATGTGGCGGTGGCCCCATGCTCGCCGTTCAGCGTGAGCCAAGACCTGATGCGCACATCGGCCGAGTTGGCACGGGCCCATTGCGTGCGCTTGCACACCCACTTGGCAGAAAACGACCACGACATCGCTTACACGAGAGAAAAATTCAACTGCACGCCAGCGCAGTACGCGCAAGACCTGGGTTGGGTGGGCAGTGACGTGTGGCACGCCCACTGCGTCAAACTGGATGAAGCAGGCACCTATTTGTTTGCCAAAACCCGCACCGGCGTTGCCCATTGCCCGTGCAGCAATATGCGCTTGGCCAGTGGTATCTTGCCGCTGCGCCGCATGATCGATGCCGGTGTGCCCGTGGGCCTGGGTGTGGACGGCAGCGCCAGCAACGATGCCGGGCACCTGCTCAACGAAGCGCGCCAAGCCATGTTGCTCGCGCGGGTGGGCCGGGCGATGGACGCGCCGCGCCAAGAACAGGGTCGCACCGTGTTTGGCTGCGACCTGGGGCCGGCGGAGATGACCGCGCGCGATGCCCTGCGCCTGGCCACGCGCGGCGGCGCGCAGGTGCTAGGCCGCAGCCATGAGATTGGGCAAATCAGCCCTGGGTTTTGCGCCGATATGGCGATGTTTCGCACCGATACCCTGGGCATGGCCGGAGCGGCGGTGCACGACCCCATCGGGGCCTTGTTGCTGTGCGCCAGCGACCATGCCGACTACACCATCGTCAACGGCCGTGTGGTGGTGCGACAAGGCCAGATCGCCACGGTGGACATGGGGCCGTTGATTGAACGGCACAACCAACTGGCGAAAAGTCTGGCTGAACAAAGCCGATAAAGCAGTTCAGCCTCAATCCACTTTCGCCCCCGCCAGAAACCATCGCGCAATGGTGGCGCGTTCTGCTTCGGTGATGCCGCTGGCGTTGTTCATGGGCATTTGGCGTGTGACCACCACTTGTTGGTAAACGTTTTGCGCATGTTGGCCAATCCTGTCTGCGCTGTCCAAGCGGATGTTTTTCATTTGCACTTGTTCGCCATGGCAAGACACACAGCGCAGGGCAGCGATGGTTTGCACCTCAGCCACAGTGGCTGGTCTGGCTGCGGCCATCGGGGCCGCCACAGGGGCGGGTCGCAGCCACACGACCACCGCCAAGATGATGGCCACACCCGCAGCGGCAAACGGCCAGGGATTGGCCGCACGCCGGTGGTGCCAGGCGTGGCGTTGCACAAAAAACTGACGGATCAAGGCACCCGCCAGCATCATCAGCAGCAAGATCAGCCAATGCATTTCATGGGTGTACAAAAAGCTGTAGTGGTTGGAGAGCATGGCAAACAGCACCGGCAAAGTGAAGTAGGTGTTGTGCACGCTGCGCTGCTTGCCGCGTTTGCCGTGGATGGCCATCTCCGTCGGGTCATAGGACTTGCCCGAGGTCATGGCGGCCACCACTTTGCGCTGACCGGGGATGATCCAGAAAAACACATTGGCGCTCATGGCCGTGGCGATCATGGCGCCCACCAGCAGGAAAGCCGCCCGCCCGGCAAACAACTGGCAAGTGAGCCAGCATGAAAAGGCCACCACGATCAGCATCAAACCACCCACCCAGACCTCGCCGTTTTCACGAAACCCAAAAATGCGGGAGATGGCATCGTAGACAAACCAAAACGCCACCAACAAGCCCACTGCGGTGGCCCCAGCGGCCAGCGGTGACCAAGCGAACAAAGACTGGTCGACCAAAAAAGTGCCCGCGTTCCACAGATACAACACGGTGAATAGCGCAAAGCCGCTCAACCAGGTGCTGTAGCTCTCCCAGTAAAACCAATGCAAAGGGGTGTGGATTTTTTTCGGTGCCACCATGTACTTTTGCGGGTTGTAAAAACCCCCGCCATGCACCGCCCACATGGCCCCATCCACCCCTTTTTCGAGCAAATCGGGGGAGTTCGGACGCACCAAGTTGTTGTCCAAAAAGACAAAGTAAAAAGAAGAACCCACCCAGGCGATGGCGGTGATGACATGCACCCACCTCAACAACAGGTTGGCCCAGTCCAAAAAGTATGTGTCCATGTCTATGTCTCGGTCAGCTCAGGTGACGGTGTCACCCTCACCACCGCGGGCGCTGTGAGGGGAGAACAGGTCGCGAACAAGGGTGGCGCCCCGCTCCGCTGCGACAGGACTTGCAAGTGTATACAGTTTTAATGCTGCAACAACTGGGCCGCCACCGACACGGCAATCACCTCGGGCTGCTTGCCCTCGATGCCGCTGATGCCAATCGGACAGGTGACGCGGGCAAAGTCAGCCGGACCAAATCCCTTGGCTTCCAGGCGGTGGCGAAAAGTCGCCCATTTGGTGTCGCTGCCAATCAGTCCGATATAGGGCAGGTCTTGTTGTTGGCGCACCCGCAGCAAGCATTGGGCCAAGATGTCCAAGTCCTCGGCGTGGCTGAAGCTCATCATCAACACATGGCAACCCGCTGGCAAATCCCACACGGCTTGTTGCACCGGATCGGAGTGTTCGCAGCGCACATGAGGGGGCACGTGGGCCGGGAAAATTTCATCACGGCTGTCGATCCACTGCACCGACAGGGGCAAGCGGCCCAGCACCTCGATCAAGGCCTTGCCCACATGGCCACCGCCAAACAAGGCCACCGGCTTGGCCTGGGCCAGGGCTTGGGCTTGCAGGCGCGGCAGGTCTTGCTCAGTGAAGGCCTCAAAACCCAGCACCACCACCCCACCGCAACACTGCCCCAAGCTCGGCCCCAGGGCAAAGCGGTGTTCAAAGGCCTGAACAGGTGCCGCTTGCGCGCTGGCCAAGGCCTCTCGGGCCAACCGGATTGCTTCAAACTCCAAATGCCCGCCACCCACTGTGCCCACGCTTCGATGGGCCGAAACAGCCATCCAGGCACCGACTTCGCGCGGCCCCGACCCCTGCACCGAGCGAACGCGCACGGCCATGGCGGGACCTTCGGCCCACATCGCAGTAAGCTCTGGCATTGAGTACAAAAGATTCATCGGGTTTGCCAATGTGTGACCAGGCGTTGAAAAGAGGCACAGTATGGCGTATCCGCCCGGTCTGTTTTGCATTTACCGTGTCTAGCACGCCCATCAAAGTCAACAAACCTTGAGCCCCAACACCCCAACGGACTGCATCCAAAACCTTCGCTGGATGGTTTTGGCCATGTTGCTGGCCATGGGTGCCTGTGTCAGCCCGCCGCCGGTCAATCCACCAGCGCCCACCAAAGCCCAAGCGCCCCGCGAGCAGCCAGCGTCGCCACCTCTGGTGGTGACTTTGCCCACCCCAACCGAGCCCCCGCTGACTCTGGTGTCCAAGGCGCGCACCGATCGTGAGTTTCGCCAAGATGCCGCGCGCCACATTTACAAGCAAAACGCCCACCGCATATACAACGGTCAGTTGCCTCCCCTGCTCAAAGCAGTGGGTGTGATGGACGTGGTGGTGGATCGCAGGGGCCATGTGCTGCGGGTGGAGTGGCGGCGCGCGCCCAAGCATGCGCCCGATGTGATGAAAGAAATCGAGCGCACCGTGCTGGCCGCCGCGCCCTATCCGGCCCCTGTAAATTTGGGGGAAGTCACCTACACCGAAACCTGGTTGTGGGACAAAAGCGGCCGCTTCCAGCTCGACACCCTGACCGAGGGCCAGCGCTGAAACTCAAACGCCAACTTGTGCGCGCACCCGCTCACAAGCGAGCAAGATGCGCTCGGGCGTGGCCGGCGCATCCATGTGCACCACCGCTTTGTGGTCGGCACTGGCCGACACCGCATCGCGCAAAGCAAAGTAGGTTGACAGCGCCAGCATCAGGGGCGGCTCGCCGGTGGCCTTGCTCTTAAAGGGCGTGGACTTGACGTTTTCACCATCGAACAAACTGATCTTGAAGTGCTCGGGCACGTCACCGGCCACCGGGATTTTGTAGGTGCTTGGCCCATGGGTGAGCAAGCGGCCTTTTTTGTCCCATATGCACTCTTCCATCGTCAGCCAGCCCATGCCTTGCACATACGCGCCTTCGATTTGGCCCTTGTCCACCGCCGGGTTGATGCTGCGCCCCACATCGTGCACGATGTCCACGGCTTTGAGCCACCACTCGCCGGTGCGGGTGTCGATTTCCACCTCTGTGACCGCCGCGCCGTAACAAAAGTAATAAAACGCCTGGCCTTGCAAGGTTTGAAAGTCGTATTTGATTTCTGGCGTCATGTAAAAACCGGTGACACTCAAACCCACCCGGTCCAACCAGGCTTGCTTGGCCACTTTTTCCCAGGGTACCGAGGGCGCACCCTGGGCTGATCCGGCATGGGCCGCTTGGCTGTGAAAACGCACTTCGCTGGCATCGCAGCCCAGCAGCCGTGCGGCCACTGGGGCCAGGCGGGCGCGCATTTGGTCGCAGGCATGGTTGATGGCCGCGCCATTGATGTCAGCGCCACTGGACGCTGCCGTGGCAGAGGCGTTGGGCACCTTTTGGGTGTCTGTGGCGGTGACACGCACGCTGGAGACTGAAATGCCCAAACCATCGGCGGCCACCTGGGCCATTTTGGTGTTAAGGCCTTGGCCCATTTCGGTGCCACCATGGTTGACGCTGACCGAGCCATCCATGTAGATGCTGATCAATGCGCCGCCTTGGTTGAGCATGGTGGCGGTGAAGCTGATGCCAAATTTAAGCGGCACCATGGCCAAGCCGCGTTTGCGCTGTCGCTGGTTGGCGTTGAAGGCATTGACCGATTCACGGCGGGCGCGGTAGGCCGACTCAAGCTCGAGTTGATCGAGCACCTTGTCGCCAATCCAATCTTCGATGCGCTGGCCATATTGAGTGACCAGGGTGGATGGATCACCCGAAACGGCCGGATCACGGTACAAATTGGCGCGTCGCACATCCAGCGGGTCTTTGCCCAGGGTGTTGGCGATTTGCTCAATGACGGTCTCCACGCCAAACATCCCTTGCGGGCCACCAAAACCACGAAACGCGGTGGCGCTTTGCATGTGGGTTTTGCATCGGTGGCCCATTGCCCGCAAGTGGGGGATGTAATAGCAGTTGTCGATGTGCAGCAAAGCACGGTCATTGACCGGGCCAGAGTAATCGGTGCTGTAGCCGCAACGCGAATACAAAACCACATCCAGGCCCAAGATGCGGCCCTGGTCATCAAAGCCCACGTCGTAATCGATGCGAAAGTCGTGCCGCTTGCCGGTGATCATCATGTCGTCGTCGCGGTTGACGCGCAACTTGACGGGTTTTTGCAACTTGAAGGCGGCCAGGGCCGCACTTTGGCTGAAGATGCTGGCGTTGCCCTCTTTGCCCCCAAAGCCACCGCCCATGCGCCGGCAGATGACCTCCACGTCATTGGTCGTCAGGTTCAAGGCGGCGGCGGCTTCGCGCTGGTTGCCGTCGGGGTGTTGGGTGGAAACATACAAGGTCAGCTGCCCGTCCTCGCGCGGCACCGCATAGGTGATGTGGCCTTCCAGGTAAAACTGCTCTTGCTGACCGCAATGGGTTTGCCCTTGCAAACGGTGAGCGGCGCTGGCGATGGCCGCCGGTGCGTCGCCCCTTGAGATGCCCTTGGCAGGCATGACAAAACTTTGCTGCGCCATGGCGTCTTCAATGGTCAAGATGGCCGGCAAATCGCGCACCGCCACTTTGGCCCGGCTAGCTGCTTCGCGGGCATAGATCATTTCTCGCGCCACCACCACCGCGACCGCCTGACCCAAAAACTCAACCTTGCCATCGGCCAAAAAAGGGTCGTCATGGACGATGGGGCCGCAATTGTTTTCGCCAGGGATGTCGCGGGCGGTGAACACCGCCACCACGCCATGCTCGGCCAGCAAGGCAGCACGGTCTATGCCCTCGCCGATCAACTCGCCGTGGGCCACGGGCGACTTGACCAGGGCCGCATACAAGGTGCCGCGCAGTTCTGGGATGTCGTCGGTGTAAACGGCCTCGCCCGTGACATGCAAATGGGCGGATTCGTGGATCAGCTCTTGGCCTTGCACACCGGCAGGCAACAACTCACGCAAGGTATTCGGTGCGTTCATGGGCTCAAGCCTCCACGGTTTGGTTGTCTTCAATGAATTGCAACACCAGGTTGCGGGCCACCAAGGCGCGGTAGGCCCAAGTGGCGCGCAAACCATCGCGCGCGGTGAAACTCGCTGCAATCGCCGCATCAAGGGCGGTGGGCGTCACCGCTTGGGGGGTCTGCCCCTCCAATACCGCCTCCAGGCGCGGCGCGCGGCATGGCGATGGGGCCAGGCCGTTGTAAGCCAATTGCACGTTTTTCAACCGCCCTTGGTCCCACTCGAATCGAATGGCCGCACAGGTGGCGGAAATATCTTGCTCAAAGCGTTTGCTGATTTTGTGCGCTTTGAATACCTGCCCAGGCCGCGGCTTGGGAATTTCCACCGCTTCGATGAACTCGCCGGGCTGCAACACATTTCTTTTCTGGCCGGTATAAAACTGCTCCAACAAAATGTTGCGGGTTTTGTGGCCACGGCGCAGTTGCAAACGGGCCGACAAGGCCAACAAGCAAGGCATGGAGTCGCCAATCGGTGATCCATTGGCAATATTGCCCGCCAAGGTGGCGGTGGAGCGGATGGGCGGCGAACCAAAGCGGCGCAGCACTTCGGCAAAGTCGGGGTAGGCGTCTTTGATCAGGCTCATGGTGACTTCCAACGACACCGCTGCGCCCACGCGCCAAGCCTGCGGACTGTCTTGCACCTGGCGCAGTTCGGTCACATTGCCCAAATAAACAATGTGCTCAGGCCGGGTGTACTGCTTATTGACCTGCAAACCGATTTCGGTGCTGCCCGCCAGCAAAGTGGCCTGCGGGTGCTGGACCAAATAGGCGGCCACTTCGGCCACGGTGGACGGTGCCACGAACTCATTGCCTTTGCGGGTGCGCAAAACGGGCTGGGAGATGATCTCACCCTCCAGGCTCAGGGTGGGCACGCTGGCGCGGCGAATTTCTTTCAGCAGCGGCACATCGGCCTGATCGTCAAGTTTGAGGCCCAAACCTTTTTGACAAGCTTGGCGGGTGGCATCGATGATGGGCTTGTAGCCGGTGCAGCGGCACAAATTGCCACTGAGGGCATCGGTGATGTCCAAGCGCTGGGGTTGCGGTTTGATTTGCACCAGGTTGACCAGGCTCATCACAATGCCGGGCGTGCAAAAACCGCATTGCGAGCCATGGCAATCGACCATGGCCTGCTGCACCGGGTGCAAACTGCCATCGGCGCGCTTCAAGCTCTCCACCGTCTTGATGGACTTGCCGTCCAACGATGGCAACAAGTGGATGCAACTGTTGATGGGCCGGTAATCCACGCCCTGGCCACTGGCATTGAGCTCGCCCACCATGACCACACAAGCGCCGCAATCTCCTTCGGCGCAGCCCTCCTTGGTGCCGGTGCGCTGGAGTTGCTCGCGCAGGTAATCTAAAACTGTGGTGGTGCGGCGCACACCTTTGGCTTCGACGATCTGGCCATCGAGCACAAAGCGAACCGTGTTGGTGACTGGGAACATGGTGGGTATTGGGTGATTCAGAGGTTTCAAGCCATTTTAGGGACTGGTCAGCGACAAGCCCAGGGGCTTTCAAAAAACAAACGCCCCACCCCGAAGGACTACCCTCAGGAGCCACGGTAGGTGGAATAAGACCAGGGGCTGACCAACAAAGGGACGTGGTAGTGGCTGCTGGCATCGGCCACACCGAAATCCAGGCTCACTTGGTCCAGAAATGCCGGCTCAGGCAACACCACGCCAAGGCTTTGGAAATAGGCTTTGACCCCAAACACCAGTCGGTATGTGCCCCGGCGCAGGCTTTGGTGGTCGTACAAAGGGCCATCGGGGTTGCGCCCATCGTCATTGAGCACAAAGCGCTTGACCAGCTCGGCCTGACCGGCCTGGGTGGTGAACAAAGCCACCGCCATGCCGGCCGCTGGACAGCCGTGCATGGTGTCCAAAACATGTGTGCTCAATCCCATGGTGATTCCTTGGCGCTGGTCATGTGTAAAAGTGTATACAATTTTTGAAACAAATCCATTGCGTCCGCCGCACTCCCACCATGCCCGACACCAGCACCCCGACCGATCAAATCGTCGACGGCCTGACCCGCGCCATTGTGGAGCACCGTTTGCTACCGGGCACCAAACTGGCAGAGCAAAAACTGGCCGACCATTACGGCGTGTCGCGCACCTTGGTGCGCCAAGCCTTGTTCCAGTTGTCGCAAAAGCGCCTGATTCAAATGGAACCCGCGCGCGGGGCCTTTGTCGCCACCCCATCGGTGTCCGAAGCGCGCCAGGTGTTTGGCGTGCGGCGCATGCTTGAAGCGGAGATGACCCGCAGCTTCGTTCGCAACCAGCGCGCCGAATGGCTGCAAAGTTTGCAAGACCATGTGGCCCAAGAGCGACAAGCCATCGCCCAAGACAATGTGAGCGTGCGCACCGAGCTGTTGGGCGACTTTCATGTGCGCATGGCCCAGTTGCTGGATAACCCGGTGCTGGCCGAAATACTGGACAACCTGATTTCACGCTGCGCCTTGATCACCCTGATGTACCAAAGCGCGCATGCCGCCCAACACTCGGCGGACGAGCATGCCCACATCGTTCAAGCCATGGCCGACCGCGATGAGGCCTTGGCCGTGCGCTTGATGGGTGAGCACCTGCAACACGTTGAAGACAGTTTGATGTTCGAGCGCACCCTGCCCAGCCACGATGTGTCGCTAGCTTTGCGCTGATGTGTTCAAAACCCGCATGAACTACGACAGCACCCTGCCCTACCCGCGTGACCTGGTGGGTTACGGCCGCAACCCGCCCCACGCCCAATGGCCGGGTCAAGCCCGGGTGGCAGTTCAGTTCGTGCTCAACTACGAGGAAGGCGGCGAAAACGCCACCTTGCATGGCGACTCCGGCAGCGAGCAGTTTTTGAGCGAAATGTTCAACCCGGCCAGTTATCCCGAGCGCCACATGAGCATGGAGGGGATCTACGAATACGGCGCTCGGGCTGGCGTGTGGCGCATCTTGCGCGAGTTCGAGCGGCGCCAATGGCCGTTGACCGTATTTGGCGTGTCCATGGCGCTGGAGCGCCACCCCGAGTTGACCGCCGCATTTGACCAACTCGGCCATGAAATCGCCTGCCATGGCTGGCGCTGGATCCACTATCAACACATGGACGAAGCCACCGAACGCGCCCACATGGACAAAGCCTTGGCCATCATCGAGCGTTTGACCGGACAACGCCATGGCCAACCCCAAACCGTGCATGGCTCGGGTTGGTACACCGGCCGCGACAGCCCCAATACCCGTCGCTTGGTCGCCGACCACGGTGGCTTTGTGTACGACTCAGATTACTACGGCGACGACCTGCCATTTTGGATGAAAGTGGCCAAAACCAATGGCCTGGTGGTGCCCCATTTGGTGGTGCCCTACACCTTGGACAGCAACGACATGCGCTTTTCCCTGCCACAAGGTTTTGCCCAGGCCGAGGACTTCTTCATTTATTTGCGCGACAGCTTCGACGCGTTATACGCCGAAGGTGCAGACCGCCCCAAAATGATGAGCGTGGGCATGCATTGCCGCTTGCTGGGCCGTCCGGGGCGCATTGTGGCCTTGCAAAAATTCATGGACCACATTGAACGCCACGACCGGGTATGGGTGTGCCGGCGCATCGATGTGGCCCGCCACTGGCAACGCGTTCACCCCTATCAGGAGCGCCCATGAGCATCAGCTTGTCCGAAATCAACCAGTTGCCCCTGGCGCAGGCCATCCAAGCCATGCAGGGCTTGTACGAACACTCGGACTGGATCGCTGAGCGTGCCCTGGCGCAGCGCCCATTTGCCAGCGCAGCTCAGTTCAAACAAGCCATGGTTCAGGTGCTGCGTGAATCTCCGCGCGAGGACCAATTGGCCCTCATTTGCGCCCACCCGGAGTTGGCGGGCAAGGCCATGCTGGCCATGGATTTGACGGCCGCATCCACCGATGAGCAAAGCCGTGCGGGCTTGACCCACTGCAACGCCCATGAGCTGGCCCAAATTCAGCAACTCAACCGGGACTACAAGGCCAAGTTTGGGTTTCCTTTCATCCTGGCCGTGCGCGGGCCGCGCGCAGTGGGTTTGACCCGCGAACAAATCATCGCCACCTGGGTGCGGCGATTGAACAACCCGATGGACTTTGAATTCGCCGAAGCTTTGCGCAACATCCATCGCATTGCCGAAATCCGCCTCAACGACAAACTGGGCATTCAACCCACCCTGGGGCAAGAGGTGTGGGACTGGCATGAATGGCTGGCCCAGTTCAGTGACCCGGGCTTTGCCGAGCGCGGCGAGTTGACCGTGACGTATTTGACCGCCGCCCACCAAGCCTGCGCCCGCACCTTGAGCCTGGGCATGCACGCCTGTGGTTTTGACGAGGTTTGCACCGATGCAGTGGGCAATGTGGTGGGCATCTACCATGGCAACCAAACCCAGGCCCCAAGGCTGTTGACCGGCTCGCACTACGACACGGTGCGCAACGGCGGCAAATACGACGGCCGACTGGGCATCCTGGTGCCGATGGCCTGTGTGCGCGAGTTGGCGCGCCGTGGCCGCCGACTCAGCCATGGCATTGAAGTGGTGGCCTTTGCCGAAGAAGAGGGCCAGCGCTACCGGGCCACGTTTTTAGGCTCTGGTGCCTTGGTAGGCCAGTTCAACACCGCCTGGCTGGACCAAACCGATGCCAATGGCGTGACCATGCGTGACGCCATGACCCAGGCCGGTCTGGACCCCAAAGGCATTGCTGCGCTGCGCCGCGAGCCATCGAAGTACCTGGGTTTTGTGGAAGTCCACATTGAGCAAGGTCCGGTGCTCAATGAGCAAGATCTCCCCTTGGGGGTGGTCAGCAGCATCAATGGCAGTGAGCGCTATTTGTGCGAAATCCACGGCATGGCCAGCCATGCGGGCACCACACCCATGGACCGGCGCCGCGATGCGGCCGTGGCCATGGCCGAATTGGCCTTGTACATGGAGCAGCGTGCGGCACAAGACGGCGACTCGGTGGCCACCATTGGGCAACTGACGGTGCCCAACGGTTCCATCAATGTGGTGCCGGGGCGTTGCCAATTCAGCCTGGACCTGCGTGCGCCCACCGATA
>Ga0214917_10006186_pt1 | contig 12513 bp, 10 predicted proteins | sample LL_1208_BB_MetaG_FD_177983 | JGI IMG/M metagenome (GOLD analysis project Ga0214917, IMG submission 177983) | Freshwater microbial communities from Lake Lanier, Atlanta, Georgia, United States - LL_1208_BB | ecosystem: Environmental > Aquatic > Freshwater > Lake | place: USA: Georgia | collected...
AGACAACTGGTGATAGGTCAGACGTGCCCAATCATCTTTTTGAAATTGAAGCACCAAAGAAGTTTTGAAACGAATCTTATCTAAGATTATTTCCGCTTCAAAAGGCTGAAATTCAGAGAGAGGAACTGAAAGAGGGGTTTGGTCGAGAATAATTCGAGAAAATGAAAGATCTCTAATCGCTAATTGCCCTTCAATCGTTTCGACATAGCAATTGCGCAGAGCATTATGGATTCCTAACCGGCAATTTCCCGATGAATTTTCCATAACGGAGAGTTTAAAAACCCCTCCTCTTCATTTCAAGGCTTTTAACGCTTTTTTCTACCGAGAAACGGTTTACCAATAGCTAGGGTTCCGATAACTTTTGACCTCAACTAGGAAGCTACCACTATGAAACAAGATCTCTCTTTGGAACAAGACTCTCTGGTAATTGTTGCCGCAAAACGCACCGCGTTTGGAACCTTTGGCGGATCTCTCAAAGACCTCTCTGCCACTGAACTCGCGGTCGAAGCTTGCAAAGCAGCCCTGGCCCAGAGCGGGATAAATCCCAGGGATATCGATCACGTCATTTTTGGTAACGTTATCCCTTCTTCTCCGGATGCAGCTTATCTTGCAAGACATGTCGGACTAAAAGCGGGTGTTCCTCTGACCACCCCCGCTGTCACACTCAATCGACTCTGTGGTTCAGGGTTTGAAGCGATTGCCGATGGAGTCCGCCGAATCCGTCTAGGAGAAGCCAGTGTCGTTTTAGTGGGCGGAACAGAAAACATGACCCAAGCCCCTTTTACTTTGCGCAAAGCTCGTTTTGGTTACCGAATGGGTCATGGGGAATTAGAAGATACTCTCGTTGCTGGACTCTTTGATACTTATGCGAATCTTCCGATGGCATTGACAGCTGAACGGCTAGCCGAGAAATATTCTCTTTCCAGAGAGGAAGTAGACGGATTTGCTCTTCGCTCTCAAAAACGAGCAGCTGATGCCCAGGCTACCGGGCACTTTTCCTCGGAAATCGCTCCCATTGAATTAAAATCTCGAGGAAGCTCCACTCTGTTCACTCAAGATGAGCACATTCGTCCTGATAGTTCTCTTGAGTCTTTAAAAAAACTAAAACCCGTTTTCAAAACTGATGGAGTAGTAACTGCGGGAAATGCAAGCGGCATCTGTGATGGAGCTGCTGCACTCGTCTTAACTACTGCACAAAAAGCAAAAGCCAAGGGATGGGAAGTGCTTGCCACTTGGGTAAGCTCTTCAGTTATTGGATGTGAACCTAAAGAAATGGGAATGGGTCCGGTAGAGGCAACTCGCTCTCTTTTGAAAAAAGTGAATCTCTCAGAGTCAGATATTAAGCTGGTGGAAATTAATGAGGCTTTTGCTGCTCAAGTATTAGCCGTTCAAAAAGAACTTAAATTTCCCGAAGCAAAGCTAAATGTTGATGGAGGCGCTATCGCCATTGGACATCCTTTGGCAGCAAGCGGGGCTCGTCTCGCAGTTCATCTTATCTACAGTCTAAAACGCAATGGTGGAGGCTTTGGACTAGGAACTGCTTGTATCGGTGGTGGTCAAGGAATGGCGGTTCTTCTCAAGGTTTAATTCATTGAATATTTTCTTAACGCTTCTTTTATTATTTCCGACGCTCACTTTTGCTGCTTCTCCAGCAGGTTTGGATTTTAGAGCTAATTTCTACCAGCGCGATAACGCCCGCAATACGCTTAAAGGAAGAGGGGCGGCTTGGGTGCGAAGTGGAACCAGGGAAATTTTTGCAGATGAATTAGAAGTAGACCTTTCCCTCAATCGAGTTTTCGCCACTGGAAATGTTCACATTAAAGATGGCGAAATGAATATTTTCTGTGAAAGCGGTAATTATTCTCTTGAGGGAGGAGATGCCACACTCGACAAAGCGACTTTGGTTTTTGGTCAAACTGTTGTTTCTGGAGCCTCCATCAGCCAAGTTGGAAAAGAGGAGTTTGAGGTCCTGGACGGAATTTATACCAACTGCAACACAGTTCCCTTTATCGACCGGGAAGTGAGTAAGTGCCCCTTTGATGTAAAGATTTACGCAAGAAAGTTTTTTTTAACGGTGGAGTCGTACATTCAGATCTACGATGCCATTCTTTACACAAAAGAACTTCCTGTTCTCTACACTCCTTACTTCATTGCGCCAGCAAAAACAAAAAGGCAAACGGGGGTACTGGTCCCCTCTTTAAACGTAAGACAACGACTAGGCACAGGTCTTTCACTTCCAGTTTTTTGGGCGCTGGGCAGTTGGCATGATCTTACTCTCACTCCTACTTGGTGGTCTCTGATTGGCTATCATTTATCTTTGGAATATCGATACAACTATTCCTCAAAGACAATGGGACAGGCTCGACTCTTTTTTCTCGAGCACCCTTTTAACTCCGACAAAACCGTCCCTTGGATTCGGCCTCGGGAGCATCGCTATGCAGGACTTTTCAGCGAGGTCGCTATTGATCTTCACAACCAGTTAAGCCTTTGGGGCAGAGCCCAGTCTCGAATAGATGTAAACTTGGTTAGCAATAATTATTGGACCCAGGATTTTCCCAACGACTTTGGTCCAGTGGGAGACTTTCAATACTTAAGAAACCAAGTGTCTCTCACTTCCCCCAGCGATAACACTTTAACTACCGGGACTGCTAAATTGAACCAGTCGGTCATCAACACCAGAGAAACAGTAGCAGATAGAGGCTCAGTTGCGAGTTCGCCGGAAATTCGCTTTTACCAAAAGAACTCCCCTTCTCCTCTGAACCATTTTTATTACGAGTTCAATAGCCGTTTTAATAATTACTTTAGACCCTCTTCTGCTTACGACAATATTCCCTCTTCTCGGATCACTACTAATCCTGATTTGGCGAACAACGATCCGTTCAGTGACTTTTCTTTTCCCTTAGCTTCCGATTCTGATCCGGGTTTCGATAGCAATGATTATTTACGAACTGGAAGACGGCTCCTGATGGAACCGCGTTTGGTCGCCAATGCCCCTTTGGCTCCTGGCTTTCAGCTTCAGCCGGTTTTGAAAGCGGGGCTCTTAGCTTACCATTTTGACCTTCCCCAACCTTCCGTAGTGAGCCAGAGCTATATCGATACCGAAATTCCTTTTGCTCTTTATGTTTCTCGCACCTATGACATGGACTCCCAGGGGACTCAGAAGATTCGGCATATTTTGCAGCCCCGAGTGCTTTATTCTGCAAGCCTTTACAAAAGCGATACCCCAGACCATCTTTTTTTCAGTAAAGCACCTTATCCTGGATTTACTAGTCCACGGTTTGACTCTCTTGATGACAATCAAGAGTTCCAGTACTTCCGTTTTGAAATGATTAACCGACTTTTGAGAAAATCCAGTAATGACACTCATCGCTTCATGCTGGCCCAAGTTTCAAACAACTATTTCTTAAAGCCTTCTCCTTTTAACAATGGAGAAGCTGGCATGGGGCCCCTCGAAGGTTTTTTGGATCTTCAATTAGGACGATTCTCCACGCAAATTCAGGGGACCTATCAGCTAAAGACTATTAATGGCATTCACGAAAATGATTGGTCGGGAACCTTTTCCTATACAAGTGAAGGGGGAGATAAAGTAAGTTTGGCTACTCTTCTACGTAAGAAAGCAAATCCTCTCAATGATGACCAAACGGTGGTGCTCTCCGTGTACAAGACACTTCCTATTTACCTCGATGTTTTTGGATCAATTGAACACTCGTTTAAACAATCAATCACTCGCAACTATCAAGTAGGATTTCTCTTCGCTGCGAAACCAAGAAACTGTTGGTCACTCAGCTTTTTGTCGGGCAGGACAGTTCAGAATGAACACTACGCCAGAGTGGTTTTTGGTCTCTCTTTTGGCGGCTCGCCAACGAATATTTCTAGCAATAGGGGCCCCTCATGAGCGGAACTTTTTATATTCTAGGATTGCCTCTGCAAGAAAAATCTTCGACTCCTCCAGCTGTTGCCGCCATTCTTGAAACAAGCGATCTGATTGTGGGAGAGAGCCGTAAATATACGGAGAGAACTCTGAGTAGAATTCATTTGCTGAAAGAAGCAAAGGTTTTCTATTTGGATAATATTTCCTCCCAAGAAAGAAAACTTTTAGAACATGCTTTGCAGCTCGCCTCGAAGCAAGGCCAAGTAGTCAGTCTTTTTTCTGATATGGGAATGCCTATCTTGTTTGATCCCGGAAAAGAGATTTTAGATATTGCTAAAAAACTGGATTTTTCATTTCGCTGTATACCTGGACCCACTTCTTGGGGCACCGCTTGCGCCCTTTCTGGTTGGACTCCTCCTTTTTTCGTTGTTGGATTTCTTTCGGTAAAGACCGAAGAGCGGCAGTTGGAGTTACAGAGATTAGTAAATGCACCGGGGCACTTGGTGCTGATGGACACACCGTATCGTTTTCACCCCCTTCTTGCAGATTGTCTAAAACTTTTAGGGAGTCACCGAAATGTCTTTCTTGCCTGGGAAATTGGAAGCTCCGAGGAGTTTTATTTTTGGGGAACCTTGAAGACCCTTGAGGAAGTAGCGTCTAAAAGGGCCATGAAAAAAGGGGAATTTATTCTTCTGATTGAGCAAGCCGGTGTAAAATAAAGAAGTGACACCTTCTTCTTCAAATACACAAGGTCTGGTCCTCTCAGCGGGAGGAGCAAGAGCTGCCTATCAAGTAGGGGTTTTAAAATATATTGGGGAACACTTTCCAGAGTTTAATCCTGGAATTTATACGGGTGTTTCTGCTGGCTCTATCAACGCTTCATTTTTAGCCCAAGGCCACCCTTTCTCGGTAGGTTCTCAACGTCTCTACGATTTGTGGCATTCCCTCACTTTTGATCAAGTTTTAGAAACTAACTTTACAAATCTTTTTTCAATAGTGAATCGTTGGATTTACGACCTTTTTATTTCTAAGATCACTCGAAAGCTCCTTTTGCGTTCTCTCCTCGACGCAAGTCCTCTTTCTCAAACTATTCTCACTCATACCCACTTTTGGAAAATCTCTCGAGCCATTCGTGAAGGCAAAATCAAGGGACTAGCAGTGACTGCTACAAATTACCACACTGGAGTGAGTACCATTTTTTTTGATTCTCATTTAGAGGAATCCGGGTGGGAAAGAGCGCATCGAATCGGTATCCGGTCTCAGATCAAATTGAAACACATCATGGCATCTTGCTCTATTCCCATTCTTTTCGAGCCAGTTCGGATTGGTGATTTTTTTTATGGAGATGGAGCACTCCGTTTTAACTTTCCCTTTTCTCCCGCAATCAAACTGGGAGCTAACAAAATTCTTGCAGTAGGAATTCGCTGTCCAACTCCAGAAAACCCCTTCAAAGAAAAACCTGATCAAGCTCGAATGGGTTTCATAGCGGGTGCTGTTTTGAATTCAATTTTTCTAGATAATATTGATTTGGACTATGAAAATTTGCTCAGGATTAATAGATTAAAGGGAAAGAGCTCCGCTCCTATTGATGCCCTTTTAATTCGGCCAAGTCGGGATCTCGGAGCACTAGCTAAAGGGCATATCGAAGAAGTTCCCTTTCATTTCCGACAACTCCTTAAATCCACTGCGAATCCTGAGGAAATGGGCGATCTCTTAAGTTATTTAATGTTTTCCCCTCCCTATATTCGGACTCTGCTTGAGCTGGGAGAAAAAGATGCTAAAGATCAACACGAAATGCTCCGCGACTTTATTCAGCGGAAAGTTGCATCCCCACTTGAATAAGTGTTTCATTTGCAAAACGAGATACTTCCAATCGGCTTTGGAACATTCCTGAACCAAAAGTCAGAGCACCTCCCCATCCCCATAAAGGATGCCCTCTCCAACAATCGCTTACTAAGGCTCCCACAGTAGCGCCATTGCCGAAAAGAGCTAAACGGGTATCTGCCATGAGCGGAGTTTCCCATTCGAGAGTAGCTGCTAAAGCTGCTTTATCTCTGAACCTTCCCCATCGCACGCCTGGAAGCAAAGGATTTCCACTTATTTGGGCAAGCATTCCAAAAGGCGCACCACCCGATACCCAACTCTGTGTCAGTCTCGCATTGAGAGTTCCTTTTCCCAGAATCGGAAACCACTGCCTCAATCCCATCCGATAAAGTTCAAAATCGTGGGTGCTTAAGATTCCCTTCTTAGAGATTCCCAACCGAGCAAAAACCAGACTTCCTCGCCGGGTTCTGAGAAGATTATCTCTGAGGTCCCAACCCACTTCTAAATGAGGAGCAAAACTCAATTGCTTTTCTCTGATGAACGCATTCGTGTTTTCTTGACCCTTCACAGCTGAGGGCTCTCGATAAAACAGTTCTCCCCCCACTTGATAGTAGACTTTACTGATAGAACGTTTGATGCCTAATTCTCCTTGTACTCGGGTTTGATGGACTTCGGTAAGATTATTGAGTGAAGTAGTAGAGCCGAATCCAAAAAACTGATCAATTTCATTATTTACTGATAAACGCCCTTTAAGAAGAAAGGGTTCGACACTTTCCTCGTCGTCATAAACTACCCGTCCACCAAAAACACCTCTGCTTTGAGCAGAAAGCGACACATCTAATTTTCTTTTAGTGTCCCCTAGTCGGTCGTCTTTTTTTCCTACTATGATTCCTGATCCGCCGCTAGGATTGGACACTACTCCCACATAAAAGCGGGAGTGAAGAGGAATATTTCCTCGAAATACTTCTTGGGTATCCTCGCCAAATACCAGCCTAAACCGATTATCCGGAGGCTGATGATTTTTAGCTCTTTCATAAGCTTGATGCGAGGCTTGTTCATTGCTTTGAGCTTCATAAATTTGACCGAGGAAGAAATCAGCAGATGTGAGATCAGGTCTCAAACGCCTCAAAGACTCTAGGGCCAAGATGCTTTTTCCGACATCTCCGCCCTCATCTTCGGGTAAGCGACATAATAATCTTCCTTCGAAATAGGCATTCTCTTCAAAGGGGAGTGGGTTCTTTTGCAGAAAATCCAACCACGATCTTAGCTTTTTACTTTTCAGACGAAGAGAGAGAGATTGCCTGTCAAAACCAAACCCAACGGAACTGAGAACACAAACAGCTGCAAATCTTCTTTTTTCAATGGAATTGTTTTTGGGTAACTGGTTTCCTCGGTTATCGCAGGCTTGTTCAATAGATTTTAATAGGGCTTCGGAAGAATGGATTTTTCCTTCAAGATGCAACCTTTCAGCTTGAAAAAACTTGATGAGAGTTTCATCACCAAAATCCTTGGATTTGAATTGTTCCAGTTCCGACAGGTTAAGCCGATTAAAAAGAGAGGAAGTAAAAGCAATACCCCCAAATGCTCTAAGAGCACTTGAGACAGCTACTAACAGGAGGAACTTTTTCACCTGCTTGGAGTGTTAGAGACTAATCATTATCGGTATCGTCATCCTCATCTTCTTTACTGCCAGCTACAACAGCGCTGGGGAGGATATTCGATTTACCGTTGATACCATCGCGAAGAATACGACTGGGAGTGAAAGTAAGAACTTTTCTAGCCGAAATCTCCATGGCTTCTCCTGTTTGAGGATTTCTTCCCATTCGAGATTTCTTCTGTCTCACTCTAAACTTTCCAAAACCAGAGATTTTAATGGACTCACTTTTACAAAGTGATTCTTTCATGCTTTCAAAAACAAGCTCGACTAAGTCGGCTGCTTCTTTTTTTGAAAACCCTACTTTTTCGTAAACGGAGTCTATTAGTTCAGCTTTGGTGAGTGTCATTGCTTTCTCCTCGTCAGTCTAGAGCGAATGCTTATATTTATTATACTAATGTTTTCAATAAGCTACAAGAAGTGCCCAAAATAGGGGGGACTCGGAAAATCTACTCGTCGAGTCATTCCTTTGAAGGCTTACCCAGCAATGAATTAGTGGTGTTTTACCTTACTTATGGTTCTCTTTCCATTTCGGACGAGATCTTCTTTAGTGTAGATAAAGTCGCTTCTATTAAAACTAGCTAGCTCATAATTGGGGCCCATGCGAATCGCATCTACCGGACAAGCTTCTTCACACATTCCGCAAAATACGCACCTCAACATATCAATATTGAATTCCAACGGATATTTCTCAACTTTAGGATCGGGATGCTCAGTAGCAGTGATATGGATACAAGAAGCGGGGCAATTAGTTGCACACAACATACAAGCAGTACACCGAATATCGCCATTTTCTTTGACTGTCAGAATTTGAAGCCCGCGAAATCTTTTAGAGTAAGGTCTTCTCTTCTCTGGATACTGGATCGTGGGAAGCCCCTTCGGATTGATTAAATTTCTAACCAAATGTCTCATCGTGATGAGCATGCCTTTTAAAATAGCAACTAAGTACACACGCTGAGAAACTGGCAGCTTATAGGAGTTTTTTTGATTGCTCATCGACCTGCTCCTTTCGACTCTAATTCAACTCCCATTTTAGAGAACTTACGCCAATCAAGGTCGTTCTGTCCTAGCCATTGAGCTCCCACTAGGCTCTTGAAGAACTCCTGAAATCGTAAGTGATTCATTGGCTTTCTATCGCTTTGCTGAGAAATACCCCACACTACTTGATGAGCATCTCTTGAAATAAACTGTTTAGGAACACTCGCCTGCAATTTTTGAATGCGATCTTGTGCATTAACTAAAGTACCGGACTTTTCGAATGCACTGACATTAGGAAGAACCCAGTCACACTTTTCTAAAAAGCTATTCTGAGAAGTCGCATGAAGAGCGATTTTAGTATTTGTGGGAGCAGCCAAAAGAAGAGCAGCTAATCCCGGCATTTCGTAACCTTCTAGTCCCAAGACCAATAATCGACTGTACCTTCCACTTCTTAGTTTCTCTTGAGCCTGTGAGGAATTCATCCAACTAACTCCCAAGCTCTTCATGGTTTTTTCAAATCCTCTGGCGTTGGGAGTAAGATCATGGTGCTTCAGCAGCCCATCAAAAGGGGTTTTCTCGGAAGCCATTGACTCATCTACTACCCAAGTAAATGCCGAAACTCCTTTTTGCGCAAAACTTGATACCGAATCGGCAATTTCCTCGTTGGTCATCTGTGTTGATAAAGCTACTAGAACATTTTCAGGAGTAGCAGCCACTTCTTCTCCTAAGGTCTGAAAAGCAGCATGCCAAGTCTGTTCAACCCACATTCCGTCTACCCATTTCTTAGGCTCACTCAGACGGTTTTCATCATGGACATAATGAAAATCCCAACGGCCTCTGTCGCAAATCCAACTTTTATTTACTTCTGGATTTCGTCTCGGCTCAACTCGAAAGAGTTTGTTCGTTTGGGGATTTTTGGAGACCACGGTATTACAACCGTGAGCACAAAGTGTGCAAACACTTTGCGTTTTGTCTAAAAACCACACTCTTTGCTTGAATCTAAAGTCCTTAGCAGTCAAAGCACCTACTGGACAAATGTCAGCGAGGTTACCCGTGTAGTCATTCTTCAGGGGTTGATTATCCACTGTACCTAGAACGCTCCGATCCCCTCGATTAAATATTCCTAGTTCGTTTGTTTTTGTGACCTCTGCTGTAAATCGAACACATCGACTACACAAAATACATCGCTCAGAATCTAAAACGATAGTTCCAATATCTTGCACTTTAGGCTTATGAACTTTTTCATAGTCCATTCTGCTTTCATACAATCCATAATCGGCATAGAAATCCTGGAGCTTGCATTCCCCTGCTTTGTCACAAATCGGACAATCCAAGGGGTGATTAATGAGGTGCAGCTCCAGCACACTCTTAACAGTGTCTTTTACTTTTTCCGTATCAGTCCGGACAACCATGCCTTCAGCTACTGGAGTATTACAAGAAATCTGCAAACGAGGATTTTTCTCAATATCCACCATGCACATTCTGCAAACACCAGCCACTGAGAGATCAGGGTGATAACAGTAGTGCGGAATAAAAATGTCATTTTCAGCAGCAGCGTTAAATACAGTAGTACCTGCAGCAGCTTCTACTGATTTACCATTAATCGTTAACTTTACTTTTTTATCGCTCACGCTCTCACCTCAGACTCTTTTTTCAGATGAGATTTAATATCCTCAGAAAACTTTTTCAAAAACCCCAGAACGGGCATAGCTGCGGCATCAGAGAGAGCGCAAATGGTAGTCCCCATCATGCTTTTTGCAGTCTTTTGCAAACCATCAAAATCTCTTTCGGTTCCATGACCGTGCTCAATATTTCTCATCATTTTAAAGAGCCATCCTGTACCCTCTCGACAAGGAGTACATTGCCCGCACGATTCATCCCAGTAGAACTCAGTGAGTCTTTCTAACAGCTTCAAAAGAGGAAAGTGGTCCGGAATCACAATAATCCCACCCGATCCCAGGAACGTTCCAAACTTAGTCATAGAATCGTAATCAAGTGTGGCAGTGGCTACTTCCTCTGGAGTTAAGGGAGGAGTGGAACTCCCTCCGGGGATAACCGCTTTCAACTTCGCTCCCTCTTTCATCCCGCCGCCATAATGCTCAATAAAGTCAGTCAGCGGAATTCCCATTTCCTCTTCATAAACTCCGGGCCTATTCACCCAGCCACTTAAACAAAAAAGACGCGTTCCCTTTGCTGTGCCGACTCCATATTGGGAATAAGCTTCGCCCCCATTGTTAATAATCCAAGGAATGGTGGCCAGAGTCTCTACATTGTTAACTACTGTCGGACAACCCAAGAACCCTGAAACTGCAGGAAACGGAGGTTTCAGTTTCGGTTGCCCCTTTTTCCCTTCTAAAGAAGAAATCAAACCAGTTTCTTCACCACAAATATAGGCACCTGCTCCTCGGTGTAGCACAAGGTCCAAAGAGTGTTCTGAACCCAAAATATTCTTGCCGAGATAGCCCTTCTGGTAAGCTTCTGCTATCGCTTGCTCGAGAATTTTGGCAGCTCGTGCATACTCTCCCCGAATATAGATATAGCTTTTCTGAGAACGAACGGCATAAGCAGAAATAATGATTCCTTCAATCAGCAAATGCGGGTTCTTCTCCAAAATCACTCTGTCTTTAAAAGTGCCGGGCTCCGATTCGTCTGCATTGCAAAGAAGATAAATGGGTTTTCCCGCATTAAAGGGAACGAAACTCCACTTTTGGCCAGTTGGAAAGCCAGCTCCCCCTCTTCCCCTGAGACCACTCTTTTTTACTTCTTCAATGACTGCATCTTTTGCAAGGGAAAGTGCTTTTTTTAATGCTTGATAACCGCCAAGTTTTTCGTAAACGGAAATAAGATTCAAATCGGGAGTATCAATGTCTTTTGTGAGAATGCGTCTCTCGGGAGAAAGCAACTTCATGTTTGCCTCCCAGGCTTAACGGATTGCCCTGTTTTCAAATTTCGGATGATTTCCCTCAGTACTTCAGGATTAAGTTTTTCAAAATAATCCTCATTCACCTGAACAACCGGTGCTGTATCACACGAACCCAAACACTGAACGGGCATCAAGCTAAAAACGCCATCTGCAGTCACTTCCAAGTTTTTGGTTAGGCCGGTCTCTTCTTCGATCACTTTCAAAAGAGCATCACTCCCCATCATGCAACAAGTGATATTTCCGCAAACTTGTAAACAGTATTTACCCAAATCTTGCTTCTTCAGCATGACGTAAAAACTAGCGACTTCTCTGACGTGTCGAGGACACAGATCAAGCAGTCCAGCCACATAATCCATCACTTCCGGCTTGAGATAACCCCACTGTTCTTGAGCCATTCTGAGCACTGGAAGCAAAGCAGATGCTTTTACTTCGTATTGAGTCAGCAACTTCTCCAGTTGCTTTTCTCTTTCAGGAGTGAATTTTAAATCGGTCATCGATCCAACTCCCCAGCAACAATGTTTAAACTCCCTAAGGTGGCTACTGCATCCGATACCGTCTGACCAATGCACATTTCGGGAAAAGCTTGATAAATAGCAAAACAAGGAGGACGGCATCGAACTCGATAGGGTTTCCCCTGCTCATCTGAACAAACAAAAAAGCCAAGTTCTCCATTGGCGGCTTCAGTGTAGGAATACACTTCCCCTTTAGCGGGACGAATTCCGTGCATAATCAGCTTAAAGTGCCCCATTAAGCCCTCAATGCTGTTATACACTTCCTCTTTAGGCGGCAAAGTAATCGCCCAGTCATCTACATTCACTGAACCCCCGGGCAGGTCGTCTAAAGCTTGGCGAATAATTTTTAAACTCTCACGCATTTCTGCCATCCGCACCAGGTATCGTGCGTAAGTGTCTCCGGCGCTTTCGGTGATTACTTTAAAATCAAACTTATCGTAGTCGTAGTAGGGATGAGTTTTTCGGACATCATAGGGGTTTCCCGTTGCGCGAAGACAAGGCCCGGTAAATCCATAATCTAAAGCTCTTTCTTGCGACAAAACTCCTATTCCTCGGGTTCTATCAATCCAAATTCGGTTATGGGTTAGCAGCCCCTCTACGTCATCTAAAGTTCGAGGAAGATTATCAATAACTTTTCGGCACCAAGTAACCCAACCCTCAGGAAGATCGGCCAGTAGTCCCCCTACTCGAGTGTAGCTAGTCGTAAGCCGCGCTCCACAAGCAGCCTCAAATAGATCGTAAATATTTTCTC
>Ga0214917_10006187_pt1 | contig 12512 bp, 12 predicted proteins | sample LL_1208_BB_MetaG_FD_177983 | JGI IMG/M metagenome (GOLD analysis project Ga0214917, IMG submission 177983) | Freshwater microbial communities from Lake Lanier, Atlanta, Georgia, United States - LL_1208_BB | ecosystem: Environmental > Aquatic > Freshwater > Lake | place: USA: Georgia | collected...
TTGAAAACGGAGCCCCAATGCTTTGCGCAAATGCCTGGCCCGCTTCGGAGTGCAGGTCGGTGACGGCACTGAGCACCATATTGCGTGCCGATTTCAAATAGTGGGCAATGGTTTTGCCCCACCAGCCCAGGCCGATCACCGCGACGCGAAGGGGGGCTGTGGAGTGTGTTGCAGGGTTGGTCATGGAATGAAAATTTAAAGCGGCTTTGTTATGACAATTATGTTGAGGTGGCATTGTCAAAGCGGAGTTGGAATTTTAGGCGTCGAAGCAAAGCGCATAAACAAGGGTTGACCTCTATAGAGCTCACGTCACATCCCTCGCAAAATCGTGCTCCCATTTTGTTGCCGGAGCCTGCACATGAACCCAACTTGGATGTCAGCACTGTGCCACACTTTATTGAGGTCTTTGGTCCTCGGACTCTGCGAGGGCGTGGCCATCGGTTTGCTGGCCGTCCATGATTTGCTTGCAATTGAGCGTGGTTTCTTTCGGCTTGCTCTTGCTCATCGCTTGGCCTAAAGCTTTGACCGTCTGCGCATCGCGCGCTACTTTCAGATTGTCTTTACTCGCCCATTGTCGATTGGCTTTGATGTAATCAATTGAGTTCTTTATCGAGTTTTTTTAGGTCTGTATCACCACCGCGCACGCGGCCTTCGGCCTCGCGCGTGTCTTGTACGTCCCTCACCGCTTTATTAAGCTCAGCGCTTGCAGGCATGTCTTGACGCATCTCTTTAATAGAGTGCTTCGTCGTCACAAAATCAGTCGACTCGCGAGCGCGCGACGCTTGCACGTAAGACATCACGCGCGATGTTGTTTTGGCATCCAGTTACACGACCGCGCGGTCGTATGTCGAGCCTTGGCTCATGTGTGTAGTGATTGCATAGCCGTGCATCATCTCGGCTTCACCGGGCTGGATTTGCACCATGTCGCCGGTGCAATCAAGCTTGATGCTCACATGGTCTTTGCAAGCGCTAAAGCCGCCGAGACAGCAAACCTCAAAACCCGGCGGAGCAAAACCGTGATGAAAGTTTCAAAAGGCCGAAGTGCCTCTGGTGCGTCTGCCTACTAAACGAGCCCGAACCAAACCCTGCGGTCCAGCTTTGTTTCTTGGCTCATGAGGGCCGCAGCAGCTGTGTCGATTTGCGCAGCAATCACAACCCTTATTCAGGTTTGATGTTGCGAGATCCGAAAACTCCCATCGCCATCTCTCTCGAGCTGATAGCCCAGCTTACCTAAATAGTCCGCCAAAGCGCATTGGTATGCAGCTCCCGCTGCCATCTTGAAGTCATACATGTGCGTGCTCTCAAGCGTCGCCGCGCCCGCTTGGCCATTGACGCGAGCAGCGTGTTGCCGTGGAGCGGCTCTGCTGCGACGCGGGTGGGTGAAAGTTTTGGTGGGCGATGCGGGCAAGGGAAAGGGCAAGGGCAAGGGCAAGGGCTCGACATTGCACGCAGTCCGGGAGGCGCAAGAGATCACGTGGCTTTTGGCCGCGTCAGTGGTAGCAAAGAAGAGAAAGCGTAGCTTGTTGCGGCTGCTTTTCAGCACGGCACAAGCAGAGAGCAAGACGCGCAATTGCACACGCATGTTTTCGTTTTTAACGGCGGAATCGTAGGGTTAGCCCTTAATGGGTTGATTCAGAAATCAAGCTTGAGATTCGAGAGTTCATCCTTTAAACTGAATTCAGTTTTTATCACTCTGGAATCATCCCGTATTGATCGAATCAGTCGGGGCTTGATGATGGGTGAAGAATTCACCATTTTTGTATTTTTTGGAGCCTTTATGACCGCTAAAGATCAGCCCTTGGCTGCCATTCATCACGACACACCCGTGCCAAGCGAGGCGCAAGCGGATATTTGGGGAAGCGACGCCATTGCAGCCATGCTTCGTGAATTGGACATACCGTATCTTGCCCTCAATCCGGGCGCAAGTTACCGTGGGCTTCATGACAGTATTGTCAATTACTTGGGCAACAAAAGCCCTCAGATGCTCTTGTGTTTGCACGAAGAGTCTGCTGTGTCGATTGCCCAAGGGTATGCAAAAACCGCTGACAAAATGATGGGTTGCGTGCTCCATTCCAACGTTGGATTGATGCACGCAACCATGTCCATTTTCAACGCTTGGTGTGACCGCATTCCCATGCTGCTGTTGGGGGCAACTGGCCCTTGGGATGCGGCCAAGCGACGCCCTTGGATCGATTGGATTCACACCACGAGTGATCAAGGGGCATTGATCCGGGACTACACCAAATGGGACAATCAACCCGCGTCTGTCGCGGCCACGTTTGAGGCCTTGCTCAGAGCGGTGCAAATTGCCGACACCGCTCCTCGTGGGCCTACCTACGTGAATTTGGATGCGGCCATTCAGGAGGCCAAAGTTGGCCCCTTGCCAACTCTGCCAGATCCCGCCCGTTTCCGCGCGCCTCAAGCCGTTTTACCGTCCGCTTCAACCCTACAAGAAGCGGCCAAGTTGCTATCGGAGGCTAAAAACCCGGTGATTTTGATGGGCCGCGCGTCGCGCAGCCTCCAGGGCTGGCAAGAACGCATTGAACTGGCTGAAAAACTTCAAGCTCAAGTGCTCACGGACCTGAAAATGTCAGCGGTCTTTCCCACCGATCATCCACTGCACCCTGTGGCGCCTGGGGTGTTTTTCTCGCCCGCAGCTTGTCAGCTGCTGCGCTCAGCGGATGTGGTGTTGGCTCTCGATTGGTATGACTTGGCTGGCGCCCTCAAGCAAGCCTGGGGGGCAGAGCCCATTGGTTCTAAAGTGATTCAAGTCTCTCCCGATCAGCTCTCGCACCGCGGCTGGAGCATGGACTATCAAGGCTTGCCGCCAGTGGATGTGTACATGTTGTGTGAAACCGATCCAGTCGTGTCCTTGCTCCTTGAGAGCGTTAAAGCCCGAGCAAAAGTGAGTCCCTTGGCCCGACAAACCCTGCCCGAGGCTGACCCTGAAGTTGTCTCCATCAGAGCTTTGGCGGACGCGGTGAACTTGGCCACCGAAGGCCTTGATGTTTGTTTCTCGGGCGTGCCTTTAGGTTGGAATGGACAGTATCGACACTTCAACCACCCGATGGAATATATCGGATTGAATGGTGGCGGCGGAATTGGGGCTGGACCGGGGATCTCCATTGGTTCTGCGTTGGCTCTCAAAGGCACGGGACGAGTGCCCATTGGTATCTTGGGGGACGGTGACTTCATGATGGGCGTGAGCGCCATTTGGACCGCTGTGCACTATCACATTCCATGCCTGATCATCGTGGCCAACAATCGCTCGTACTTCAATGATGAAGTCCATCAAGAGCGTGTTGCCAAAGAGCGCTCACGCCCCGTTGAGAACAAGTGGGTTGGGCAACGAATTGATGAGCCGGATATCGATCTGGCCATGATCGCTCGAGCCCAAGGCGCTTTGGGCCTGGGTCCTGTGAAAGACTCGAAAGAGCTCAATGCCGTGATCCAAGAGGGTATCCAAGCCGTTCAAGCTGGCCAAGTGTGCGTGATTGATGTGCGTGTACTGCCCGGCTATGACACCAATATGAGTGGATCCCAAGCCAGTCAAAAACGCTAATCAGACAAAGTCGATCAACCATGAACAAGCACCCCGATGACAATTACCATCACCTGTTGCCAACCCAAAGAGACCTTTATTATGGTGGGGCTTGGCATCGGCCTCAAGGTGGCTATTTAGAGACCTTCAACCCAGCCACGGGCGAGAGCTTGGGCGCATGCGCTGATGGCAACACCAGCGATGTGGAGTTGATGGTGCAAGCCGCGCAAGAGGGCTTTAAAATCTGGCGCAAAATGAAACCTCTCGAACGAGCAGGTTTGATGAAGAAGGTCGCGACGGTTCTCAGGGACAATGCAGACGATTTGGCTATGATCGATTCGGCCAATTGTGGCAACCCCATTCGGGAAATGAAAAACGATGCGCGCGTTGCTGCGGCCATGATTGATTACTGCGCTGGGTTGGTGACTGAGGTCAAAGGTGAAACCATTCCGATGGGGCCGGATGTGGTGAACATGACCGTTCGCGAGCCTTACGGTGTGGTCGGTCGCATCGTCGCTTATAACCACCCCATCATGTTCACGGCGGGCAAAATGGGGCCCCCCTTGGCTGCGGGCAATGTGGTGATCATGAAGCCCCCCCATCAAGCGCCCTTGTCGTCTTATCGGATGATGGAATTGATTCACGGCATCATGCCACCTGGTGTGATTAACCTCTTGAGCGCAGACCGTGAGGGCAGCAGTGCCTTGGTGGCGCACCCCAAGGTCCCCCGTATTTCTCTCATTGGGAGTGTGCCAACCGGACGAGCCATTGCCAAAGCAGGGGCAGATCGCTTGAAACATGTCACCCTTGAGCTCGGGGGTAAAAATGCTTGTGTCATTTACCCGGATGCGGATTTGGAAAAAGCGGCCAACGCCGCCATTGACGGCATGAACTTTACCTGGTGCGGGCAGTCTTGTGGCTCGACCTCGCGACTGTTTATCCACTCCTCAGTGTATGACCAAGTCATGAAGTTGGCGTTGAAGCGCGTGGAGTTTTACCAACCAGGATTGCCCAACGACATGGCTACCACCATGGGTTGCATCGTCTCAAAGCCGCAATTTGACAAAATCATGTCCTACATCGATATTGCCAAGAATGAAGGTGCGACATTGGCTTATGGTGGATCGCGTCCAAGTTCTCCTGACTTGAGTCGTGGCTTATTCATTGAGCCCACCATTTTTACCAACGTCAAGCAGTCGATGCGCATAGCCAATGAAGAGGTCTTTGGGCCCGTGCTCTCTGTACTCAAGTGGGACAACGAGGAAGATCTTTTTGAGCAAATCAACGCTGTCGAATATGGATTAACCGGCTCGATTTGGACCACCAATTTGGCCAACGCGCACCGTGCAGCGTCTCGAATTGAATCGGGCTACATTTGGGTCAACAGCGTGAGCTCACATTTTTTGGGCGCTTCTTTTGGTGGTTACAAGCAGTCTGGCATTGGTCGCGAGGAGGGGGCTGATGAGCTGCTGAGTTTCTCGCAAGTGAAAAATATCAATATCACCCTCTCAACTTAATCGCGTTTTTGGGGAAAAAACAATGATGAACCGCAAGAGTTTCTTGGCCGCTGGTTTAGGGTCGTTGGTCACACCGTTTGAGTTGATTCAAGCGCAGCAAAGTTGGCCGACCAAAAGCATCAAGTTCATTGTTCCCCTGACACCCGGAGGCTCCAACGATTTGTTGGCCAGGTTGCTGGCTGAGAAGATGCAAATTGGTTTTGGGCAACCCGTGGTCGTTGACAACAAGCCTGGAGCGGGCGGCAATATCGGTACTGAATTTGTGGCCAAACAACCCGCCGATGGCTACACCATTTTGCTGTCGGCCAACACGCACGTCATGAATGTCAACTTCTTTAAACAGTTGCCTTATGACCCGGTCAAGGACTTCCAGCCCATTTCTACGGTGGGTCTTGTGCCTTTTGTTTTGACAGTCAATGCTCAGACACCGGTTAACAATTTAAACGAATTTTTATCCCTGGCCAAAGCGAAGGGCAATTTTTCGTATGGCACAGCCGGTATCGGTACGCCCCACCATTTGGCCTCAGAGATGCTTAAATCCATGACGGGTATAGAGATGATCCATGTGCCCTACAAAGGCGCTGCTGGCATCGTTCAAGCCTTGTTGTCCAATGAAATTACCTGCACCATTGGAGCGATCAACTCCTTGATTCCGCACATCAACAGCGGCAAATTGAAGGCCATTGCGGTGGCTTCCAACAACAGAACCAGTTTGTTGCCCGACGTGCCCTCCATTGCGGAGGCGGGACCCTTGCCCGGCTATGGACTCGATGTGTGGGCCGCGGTGCTGGCGCCAGCCGGCACACCTCGAGCGGTGGTGGATCGTTTGAACATGGAGATTGTTAAAATCATCAATGACCCACAAGTCATCAAAGAGCGTCTCTTAGTGGCGGGTATCGAGCCCATGACCAGCACACCAGAGCGTGCCATGGAGATCATTAAAGCGGATTTGGTGAAGTACGCAAAAATTGCAAAGATGATCAACATCAAACCTGAATAAGGGTTGATTTTTTCACTGCAATTGCTGGAGTCTTGCTCGCCAAGCGCTTTCAATCTCAGGGTTTTTGCAGTGCAGCGGTAACTCTCCGCTCAAAATGCGGGTGATATTTTCCTCGCCCGCCTTGCCAAATGAGAGAAACACATCTTTGGTGTGACCCACCATGTGGGGGGTCAGTATCACATTGTCGAGCGTTCTCAAGGGACTGTCGTTGGGTAGGGGTTCAATCACAAAGGTGTCAAGAGCCGCCCCAGCAATCTTTTTGTTCTGAAGGGCCTGGAACAACGCAGCCTCATCAATGGCTTCACCTCTTGAGGTGTTGACCAAATAAGCGGTGGGCTTCATGAGTGAGAGCGTGCGCTCATTAATGATACCCTTGGTCTCTACAGTAATACTGACAAAGAGTCCGACGATATCGCTTTGACGCATCACCGTCTCCAAATCCGTCATCAGCACCCCTTTGGGTGCATCCCTTTGTTGCACGTAAGGGTCGTAAGCCAATAAGTTAACACCAAAACCCGATAGTCTCTCAACCACACCTTTGGCAATGCGACCCAAACCCACCAAGCCCACGGTACGCCCGAGCATCATGCGTGCCCACATGTCGGTGGGGTTTGGCTTGGGTCTGGCCCGCTCGCCTCGCATCACCGCCTGGGTGGCTTGGGGGTTGTACATGAGCATGAGCATGAGCATCACTGTGGCCTCAGACATGCCCAGAAAATTCTCGGGTGTGGCGCCATGCCCCACAATGATCCCCAATTCATTGGCGGCGTCTGTATCGACTGTCTCTAAACCGATCGTTGGGTTCACAATTCCACGCAACCTTGGCGCATACGCCATAATCTCGCGCGTGCAAATATTTCTGGTGGAAAACATGGCCACTTCTGCCCTTGAGAACCATTGGCCCCAGTGCTCTTTGGGGAAGGATACTTTTTCACCGGGCCTGGACTCAGGGCCTCTGATGACCTCAATCCCACGGGCCTCAAGACGTTGGGTGATCTCGTTGAAGACGTCGACCAACATGAAGTCTTGTGAAATAAAAACGGTGCGTCCTTTAAAGTCCATGTTGCTCACTCCGGTTTGATGTTGGTGGACTTGACGACAATCAACCATTTTTCGTACTCTGCGCTCATGAGTTTGCGCATCTCTTTGGGGTTGGTTGTGTTGATGTCAAAACCAGCAACGGCCAAACGCTCTCGCACTTCGGGCGTGCTTACAATGAGCCTTTGCTCTTCGGAGAGTTTATTCAAGATGGCTTCGGGTGTGCCGCCAGGTGCCATCAACCCAAACCAATACACGGCTTCATACCCAGGGACGGTTTCGTTGACCGTGGGCATGTCTTTCAAGATGGGATTTCTTTGATGCTCACCCAAGGCGATGATGCGAATTTTGCCACTGGCGTATTGCGGTAGCATGGAGTTCAAAGCGCCAAAGACCACTTGAACTTGATTGGAGATGAGGTCTGTGAGCATGCCCGCAGCACCTTTGTAAGGGATGTGGAACATTTGTGTGCCTGTCGAGTACAAGAACAACTCGGTAAAAAGATGATGCGGCGTTCCAATACCCGGTGTTCCGTAGGACAACTTCCCCGCATTTTTCTTGGCATAAGCGATCAGCTCGGCCACATTTTTGATGGGTAAACTGGTCGCCACCGCGATGCCCAGAGGAAGCGTTGCGCCAATTCCGATGGGTGCGAGGTCTTTGTTGAAGTCATAGGTGATATTTTTAGACACCAAGGGCGCCATGGTCAATCCATTTTGCGCCAGCAAGAGTGTGTAGCCATCGGGGGCCGCTTTGGCCACGAAATCGGCACCGATGTTGCCGCCTGCCCCCGGGCGGTTGTCCACGATGACCGGTTGGCCCATTCGCTCTGTGAGTTTTTGCGCTATTACTCTGGCATAGACATCGTTACCGCCCCCGGGCGTGAAGGGGACCACGATTTTGATGGGTCGGCTGGGGTAATCTTGGGCGTTGACACTCAATAGACATGTGCTGAGAAAGAAGAAAAAAATCATGATGAACCATGGCGATTTCTTGTGATTTTTCAATGAGCATGGGGTCATGTTCTTTCCTTTTTGTATCGGGTGATCAACTCATCAGAGGCAGTAAATATCCACCATGGAGGGTAAATAGTCGTTTTGAATGATGGTCTTCTTTGCTGCAATTCGCCAAGTCTCAAGCTGTTGACGCCAGGTGTAGTGCGAAGTGCCAAATAGCATGAAGGTCTTTTTACTGCGGGGGTCAAAGACATGACAGGTCAAAGAGATCTTGGCCTGAATTTCACCCGGCTTTGAAGCGTCCTCAATCAAAAGGTTGGCGCTTATATGCGTGGTTCTTCTGAGTGGCACAGAGGCAGGGGATTTGCGCGAGACGATCCTGGCTACTCGGTCTTCTAGGCCCGCGCGGGAGTTGTAATAAATATGGGACAACTGTGTCTGATGATCGCTCACCAACTCTTCTTCATTCAACCAAGCAGGAACCCAATACTCACAATCGCTGTCGAAAAGCTCAAGCCATTCTTGCCAGCGTTTTTCATCCAAATAGCAGTGGTCTTTTGCGATCAACTGTTGGGCCAGCAGCAGTGCTGATTGAGTAGCCTCATTCATAGGCTTTCTCCCCATGCACACCAGCCTTCAACATTCTGGCCCACTCTCTATAGATCGGATGAAAACTCGATTCAGATTGCACCATGAAGCCGGCATCCAAACTGGCTTGAGGACTAAAGCCAAGTGCCTTTGCGGTTTCACTGGCCCCTGCTTGCACGCTCATCATGCCCCTGGCGTGACCTTGCAGCCAGTCAAGTTTGGACGATTCAAATCCATTTTGACAAGTCTCATAGGTGATCGTGTCATCCGGTGTGGCTAAGCCGCTGACATTAAAAAAATCTTCAAATTGTCTCAGTCGCCACGCCCGTTGAGCCGCGGGCTCGCCAATCGGTGCCAAGCACCAATAGCGCAGCTCGGTACGGTTGACCGCCAGGGGTCTAAAGGTGCGCATCAGGAGGGAAGTGGAGTCGGCAATTTGTAAATTCGGAAAGATGGACATGTTGCGCATCTTGAGCATCCACTCGGCTCGATCTATTCCCAAACGTTTTTCTATTGCCTCAATGCTGGGGTAGATGGGGCGTTTTTTGACCTCGGCTTGATTGAGCCAAATCAAGGTGTGGCCATGCTCAAATTGGAAGTCGCCGCCGCTTTGAGAGAAACGCTTTTGCCAATCGAATTGTTTGGCTTCGATGTTGCCTTGTCCCATGGCTCTTTTGGCCATTAAATCCAAGAAGCCGACATGCGTGGAGGTCAAGTGATAGGCATCGGTGCCGTTTTCAAGCTGCAATTTCCAATTGCCTTCGTAGGCAAATTCAATGTTTCCAGGAATGAACTCCATGCCATGCTCGCCTTGGTCCATGGCCAAATCGATGAAGAACTTGAGTTCTCCTAGAAAGTCTTCGAGCTCGGGCACCTCGGGGCTGAGGCTTCCAAAAATGAGCCCTTTGTAGACGGCTATTTTGCCAATGGGGATCAAGTCGTGAGACTCAGCATCAAATGCTGGCGCGTATTGCGCATGCTCTTTGTCTTTGATGTCGGCCAACTTGCCGTTAGAGCCGTAGACCCACCCGTGGTAAGGGCAACTGTGGTACTTGTTATTGCCTTTTTCAGTGCGAGTGAGTTGGGAGCCTTTGTGACGACAAGCGTTGATGAAGGCCTTGATCTCATTGGAGCCGTCGCGCGTGATCAGTATCGGCGAGCGCGCAATATAGGTCGATATCCAATCGTGAGCCTTTGGTATTTGGCTAGTGAGTCCTAAAAAAGACCATGTTTTGTTAAAAATATGCTCGATCTCTAATTCAAATACTTGAGGATCAGCGTACACATTTTTATGGACACGAAAAATACCCTCTTGTGGTCTGTCATCCACGTAGTGATGGGGATGGATCGGTTGAGCTGAATTCATCACCATCCTCAGTTCAAAAGATCGGGTTGTTCGATCAGTATTTTGTCAATCAACGGGGTCAGGCTGTACCACCCAGACTGATGGGAGCCCACTTGACGGCTTGCCAAGCGAGCCGTTGCAGCGTCAATTTCAACGGGAACGCCAACGGAGCTGGCCAAAAAGAACTGTTCAAATGCTCGCTCCATGCGGATGAACCAAAACACGGCTTCTTCTAAGCTGTGACCCACTGTAAAGACACCGTGATTGCGGCAAATGACCGCTTTCTTCGAGCCCAGGGCATTGGCGATGCGAATGGCTTCGGAATCACTGGCCGCCACCCCGTCGTAGCCGTCGTAGAGCGCGTGGTCTTCATAGAATGAACAGGCCTCTTGACTGATGGGCGGCAGTGTGCGACCCAGAGTCGCAAAAGCGGTTGAGAATCGCGAATGAGAGTGAGCCGCCGCAATGACATCAGGGCGCAGCTGATGAACGCTCGAGTGGATGGCATAGGCAGCCGCATTGATGGTGTGATGGCCTTCCTTGATGCGACCTTCGTGGTCAACGAGCACCAAATCGGAAACCTTGATTCGACTAAAGTGAACACCCAATGGGTTGACCCAAAAGTGGTCGGTGAGGATGGGGTCACGAACGGTGATGTGTCCACCGATGCCCGACTCCAATCCATGAAGCGCAAAAATTCGATAGGCAGCGGCCAAACGTTGTTTTCTGTGAAGACGCTCCTCTTCGAGGTAGGCGAACTCGGGCATGGGTGGCCACTTCAAACCATCTTTCACCAGAGTCAGTCCCAATTCTTTTTCGCTGTGGCCCATATCGATATTCCTTGGTCGATTGTTTGACGAAATGAGTGAGTTTTCAGTTTAGAAGTTTCTGCTGGCCACTTCAAGCTTGATTGATCAATCAACCAGGGTGGTTAATTCCATCATAGGGGTCGGTGAATTGCGCGCGCGGCCTGATTTCAAAACCCGCGAGTCTTTGCTCCAGGATGTGGGCCACCCAGCCTGCGCTCCTGCCCAATGCAAAGAGAGCGCCCGCCGTTTGAGGTGCTAAATTCAAGGACCGGCTGATCAAGACTAATCCCGTTTCAATATTAGGGTAAATACTGCATTTGTTTTCCAGCGCTTGCAAAGCCTTCAAAATCGATTGAGTTGGCAAGTGATACGGCGCGTTTTGATGCGCCAACTTCATGAGCACTTTTGATCTCGGATCCCCCGAGGGATAAAGTCTGTGGTTAAAGCCCTCCAGGCGCTGACCGTGTTCAATTTTCTCCAATACGTTGGACATCACATCTTTGGGCTGTGGCGATGAAGAAAAGAGTGCCTCGACACGATCGCAGCCTTTGCCGATCCCATAATGCACATCGAGGGCTGCGCTGATGCATGAATGAAATTGAGCGCCCCAAGAGGCCGCAATACGCGCAGCAAACGTTGCAGGGTTGAGCTCATGGTCTGCCACCAAGACCAAGGCGCTGTTGAGTGCACAAATCACCACCGGGTCTGCTGCCAGCCCCAGGCTTCTGGCCAATGTGTGGGCGATGGATTCACCGGCGAGGGGCATCACATACGATTGGGTGGGCCCCAGGAACCCAAAAACACCGGTCATGGCACTTATCAAACGCCTTGCCGACATGACATCGGTGCGTGCCAACTCGTTGAGAGCAAGTGGGGTGCTCTCCGATACCCCCATGCTCATGGTCGCTTGCGCCAACAATTGCAAGATATGAATATGGGGATGCACGTGAACGATGGCTTCAAGGGATTGCGGCACAGTGTTGGGAATGGTTTCGTTTTGCCACACGGTCGACTCTTCATTCCAGTGGCCCGTCCACAAATAGTCTGTCACGACTTCAAATGGCGTGTTTGAGCGAACAATGTCGGTGGCCAAGCGCCTTCTGTAGCGGGGGCCAGCGGGCGTGATGGCTGTGATGGACGACAAAATCACCGGGTCACCCCAACGCATGGCCCCCGCGGCGACAGGTCCGTGACCCGAGCGAGCTGAGCTTTTCGCCTTTAAGCGCTTGATATCTTCAAGGGCGTAATGGCTGACTGCGCTGCCATTGAGTTTGATGCACCGGATCAACCCTCGACTCACATAGGAGTAAAGGGTGGAGCGCTTGACTTGCAAGATATCCAGAGCCTCCTCGCGCGTCAAATAGTCCAGGGTGGGCGACTTGGCAGAGCTTGGCGGCAACACTGAGAAAGTTTGCTGGTTATTCATGGGGCTGTGGGTTGAAATTGAGCATGAAAGCTTTTGTGCGGTAGAAGAATGACTTTTTGACTTTATGGGCATTGGATTGACTAAAAAATAGGTCAATACCCTAGGGTCTGAAGGGCCGCAGAGACCTCGCATTCGTTGCGAAACTCGAGGGTGATGGAGGCTCCCGGAGCGATGAGGATCAGCTGTTTGATGCCGTCAATGGTGTGGACTACGGTTTGACATGCTCTATTTGGACATGCGACCTCAAAACCGCACACCGCGCTGCGGCGCGAGCGCAGGCTGGGTATGTGTG
>Ga0214917_10006189_pt1 | contig 12512 bp, 8 predicted proteins | sample LL_1208_BB_MetaG_FD_177983 | JGI IMG/M metagenome (GOLD analysis project Ga0214917, IMG submission 177983) | Freshwater microbial communities from Lake Lanier, Atlanta, Georgia, United States - LL_1208_BB | ecosystem: Environmental > Aquatic > Freshwater > Lake | place: USA: Georgia | collected...
CCCAGAGAAGGAACTCAACCTCATCATTGCCAAGTACCACGCAGACACAGCTGCACTACGCAGGTACATGATCGAGTACGGGATATTGGAGAGGGATGGGGAGAGTGTTTATTGGGTTGTCAATCCAAAAACTTAATTCGGTAGGGTCGTCCAAATTTGCTTTAAGCGCAATGTTGCTCGGATTTCTTCAGGCAATTTGTCCCAATTAGAAGTTAAATGATCAATGATGTCATCTGAATTCCAAGTGTGAATCGTGAGGAATGACTTGCGAACATCTTTCAGTGCCTGACTCGTAAAGCCTGACCAACTCACAACTAAACCTTTGCTTGCACCAAAATCCTGCATGGTGCCTTTCAAATCTCGCAATGTAGAAGCATCTATGACGATGTTGCCAGATTTTACTTGCACCGCGATGGTTGGCTCCTCAAAACCAGATGGGCCACTACCTGCAAGAACATCTACGCCTCCATCAGCACCAGCAGGTGAAATCTGAACTGTGTAACCCTCAGCTTTCATTATTTCTCCGACAAGATTTGCTAGTGCATGACCAGCAAACTTCTGAGCGATCAGCTGTCTAATTTGATCCCTACTGAATTGCTCAACATCAAAATTCTCTTCAACGACATTGTCGTCTTCGCTCTCTATGGTTGATTCATATGTGCTTTTTGGTCTTGTCTTTCCTGTAAGCATCGTTTCTATTCTAGCTTCTGCATCATTTCTTTTGACTTGGAAAACAGTCAAAAAAGCTCCAAATGAAAATAGAAGATCTTGATCGATTTGATTTCTAGGAATCTCGCGAATCCACTCAACTTTTCGCTGATGGATTAGAAAGTTATACGCATCTTTAACATAAGAATAATCGCTAGTTACTTTACCAAAAGCAATAGAGGCAGACTTCTTTAGAGGTAGTGCAACGTAGTCGCCAACTTGTATGCGAGTTCTAAATGAGTAGATCTGAGCAACATTGGTACGAATTTGTGCGATCGACTCTGTTGTATATGTCTTTGTGTAAAGTTCTTGAATCTGCTCACGCTCTGTCAATTTATCTAAATCTTGAAGGTCTGACCAGCCGATCCCAACGATGTTCTTAGAAATTGGTTCCTGTTCATTTGCTCCATCGCCACATCGGACTACCCATAGTGTCATTGGTTAAAGCCTTTCGTTGATGAAGGTTCTATTGCGAATCATCTGAAGCGGACAAACTCTACTTCGGGACCAGAAAGGATTACAAGGTCAAGAAACATTTTGGGTCAACCATTCTTCGGTTAGGGACTCTGCTTGCTTAATTACTGTTTCGATAGCCTGGTTTGAGAAGTCTGGTGGGTATCCATATTTATCTAGCAAATCTCGAACCATAACTCGGAGCGCTGCCTGGGTAGATTCTCGAACCGACCAGTCGACCTTTATATTTTCACGAACCTTCTTCGTTAACTCCTGAGCTAAGCGGACTAGCGTTTCGTGTTCCATGCCGCGCACTGCAGCTTCGTTGACTTCTAGCGCATCATAAAAAGCTACTTCGTAATCTGTCAGGCCATCGGCATTTCCAGCCTTGATTTGGTGGTTCAATTCCTTGGCAAGATCGATGAGCGCTTCAATCAATTGAGCAGTCTCGAACCCGCGATTTCTGTATTTTGATAAGGCCTCTTCAAGTAGATCTGAATATCGAGAATTCTTAACAATATTCAATTTGAAACGCGCCTTAATCTCATCCTTGAGCAATCTAGCTAACACTTCAGCCGCAAGGTTCTTCTCTTTCATTGCGGCGATTTCACGCAGAAATTCCTCAGACAGAATTCCTATATCTGGTCGCTTTAACCCAGCAACACTAAATACATCAATAATTCCTTCTGGAACAATTCCGCGAGAAAGTGCCTGACGAATCAATAACTCTCGTTCAGCATCCGTTACTTTCTTCTGTGTGTAGTCACCTTTTGTAAGCATGACGCGAATAGCTTGATAAAGAGCAACCTCTTCACGATGCTGAATTGCAGCATCTTGACTGTTGACTAGGGAATACGCTTTTGAAAGCGCAGCAGATGCGTCTGCAAATCTCTTCTTTCCATCATCTAATCCAATAACGAAGTCTGCGATCTTTGGAATAAATTGATGTGGGGCTTGCATAAAGCCTTCAATTTCACAACCATGCAAAATATCTCTGACCACGCCTAGCTTTTCAAAGAAAACACCCAGCGCCTCTTCGATAAATTCAACAGGTGGTGCCGGTTTCCTGCCCTTTGTGTAAGTCGCAAGTGCATCCTTAAGTTCTGTGGCAATACCGATGTAATCAACAACCAATCCACCTGGCTTATCGTGAAAAACACGATTGACGCGTGCAATTGCCTGCATAAGGTTGTGGCCCTTCATGGGCTTATCTACATACATGGTGTGACACGGTGGTGAGTCATACCCCGTGAGCCACATATCGCGCACGATGACAATCTTTAACTCATCCTTAGAGTCTTTAAAACGATTCTCTAAATCTCGCTTTTGTGGCTCTGTGTACGCATGTGGTCGCAGCTTCTCGTTATCAGATGCCGATGAATGGAAGACAATCTTTATTGCACCCTTGCGATGATCATCGTTATGCCACTCTGGACGAATCTTGACAATTTGTGAATACAAATCAGCACAAATATTACGACTCATACCGATAACCATTGCTTTACCATCGGCAAGCTCTGGTGACTTACAACGATTCTCGTAGTGACTGACGATGTCTTGAGCGATCTTCTCTAATCGCGGTTCTGAACCAACAATCTGCTCAAGCTCTGCCCATCGCCGTTTCAGGTTAGCCTGAATACTTTCTTCTTCATCTTCTACAAGATCTTCTGCAAGCTCATTCAGTTCCTTTTTTGCCTCATCAGGAAGCTCAAGTGCAACAAGTCTGCTCTCGTAATAAATAGGAACAGTAGCGCCATCTTCATTGGCTTGCGCCATGTCATAAACGTCAATTTCGTCTCCGAATACAAGGCGAGTATCTCTATCAGACTCAGCAACAGGGGTGCCTGTGAAGGCTACAAAGGTGGCATTTGGCATCGCATCACGAAGATGCTGGGCATACCCAACCTTGAATTTATTGTCTTTATCAATACGCGCAGTAAAGCCATATTGAGAACGGTGCGCTTCATCAGTAAAGACAAAAACATTTCTTCGCTCTGTGAGAGCTGGAAACTTAGTTTCATTCTCTTCAGGTGCAAACTTCTGAATCGTGGTAAATATGACTCCACCTACCGGGCGGGAGCTAATCATCTCTCGTATCTCTTCACGTGAATCTGCTTGCTCTGGTGTTTGTCGCATGAGCGCTTTTGCGGCAACAAAGGTGTCAAAGAGTTGGTGGTCTAAGTTCTTACGGTCTGTCACAACAACAATGGTGGGATTCTTTAATGCTTTACTTGTTGCAAGCATTCCCGCAAGACATGCCATCTCAAAGCTCTTACCCGCTCCCTGTGTATGCCACATCAGACCACCGCGGCCATCTCCATTTTCTGCGCTCGCAGTTAGGGCACGTGTGTATGCCTTCTGTACTGCAAAGAACTGGTGATAGGCAGGAAGCATTTTGATTGTCTTTTGGCCTGGGATAAATACTGTGAAGTGTTGAATCGTGTCTAGTACATGGCGCTTATTGAACAATCCCTCAATCAATGTTTGGGTATGGCCGAAGGTTCCATAAGGGTCACGGGCTTCCCCATCTACAGAGCGCCACTTTAAGAAGCGTTCTTGGTCTGCAGTCAGACTTCCCATACGTGCATCTGCACCGTCGGCAATCATTAAAACTGAGTTGTAGTAGAAGAGTCTTGAAATCTGCGCCTTGTATGTCTGCAGCTGCTCGAAAGCTTGCCAGATATCTGTCTCTATATCTGAAGGGTTCTTCAGCTCTAATACACTGATGGGAATACCGTTGAGGAAGAGCACAATGTCAGGCCTGCGAGTTCCAGCATCTGCATCAACTTGCACCGAGTACTGATTAACTGCCAGCCAATCGTTATTTTCAATATTCTCAAAATCTATTAACCACAGTAATTTGGTGGTTTCTTCTCCGGAGTCATCACGAATCTTGACGGACATTCCCTCCGTCATCCATCGGTGGATGAGTTGATTTGCCTTCAGGACATCGGTTTCTCCGGGAGATTCCAACAACTGGCGAACTTTCTTAATTACATCCTTAGGCGTGCATGGGTTTATTCGACTTATTGCCTCCTCTAAGCGCTCTACTAACAAAATATCTTTGTGGGAAGCGCGCTCAGGCCTCATTCCATCATGTGCAATTTCAGGCCCCTTTGCCCATGTCCAACCAACCCCTTGTAGCCATTCGAGACATTGGAGCTCATAAGCATCCTCGTTATAAGCAACCATTATGAAGCCAACATTTCTTCAGGAATTTGCAACTCGCCTGAAATTAGGCGTGGAAGTAATGCGTCTCTTATGGACTTTAAGGATTCGTTTTCGTCAGCAAGATTGACTATTTGTTGGAAAAATGATTTGAAATAATCATCAAATTTCGCCCGAATTGCTTCGCTTGGTAATACCAAGGGAATTGAGAGAATCTGAGAGTTACTCACATTCTGTTGAGCGGTACCAGTTGCTAGCTCTTCAACAATCTTCTTGAATTTTTCGCCACGAGTGAAACCGTAAATAAAAGGAATTTTCCATTCACCAGATTTAGGCTTAAATTTAGCCACTCTCTGGTTCACTAACGGAATCGGGTAATGCGTGCGTACTAATCCCACTTGACCTACATAACCTGTTAAACCAACCACCATAGAACCTGCTGGAATTCGGTAGTCATCTGGAATTGCCGCCGCCGTAGAGTCGTCGACATAAGAAACCTGGGTTAGGTCAACAAAGCCTGGCTTTACAGAACCAATTTTGATTACCGGAACACCAATTTCGGTCCAAGAAGATGACTTAAACGCAAAACCTCCTTGCAGGTCAGCTATTTCACCAAGACTCCCAACGCGCCAACCACTAGGAATCAACCCCAGTTCAGATTCCTCCATCGAATTAGGGAACAGTGCGGCAGTTGTTGCATCCATACCTGCTGGCCTCTCCCCTGCCATCTTTGCCTTAACTGGGTCGAAATCTATAAACCAGGATTTGAAGATTGTTTGTGCAATGTCTTCTAAGGTTTTGGAGAGAGCATTGTTCGCTGCAATCTTTTCATCCAGTGAAAGGAGAATTTTTGCAATAGCTTCCTGTTGAACTTTGGGAGGGAATTGGAGTACAACATTCGATAGAGCCTTGGCGCTTATTTCAGCAAAAGTACCACCAGATGCATGAGATTCAATCTCAGATTTGGAAGCTTTAAGAAGATAAAAGACGAACTCAGGCACATAGCCATCTTTCAGTATTAGTGACTTAAACCCTTGATTGGTAGATATTGAATTATTGGCTATGGCTACATATCCGATTGGAGCTCTGCTTGTGTAAAGGACTGCACCAGCAGGAAGCATTTTTGCCGACGAGGACTTAAGCCCCTTTTCCGTAATACTTCGGGAGCCGCGGTCAACATAAATACCTTCAAAGGATGAAAGGTCTTTAGGTGTTAGCCAAGGAATATCACCATCCCAATTAATTGCATCCTTGGTTGAAGGAGTTCCTCCACCAACAATTTCGGCAACATCTCCAAGGCGTTTAGATTCAAAGTTCATAGCCAAGACCTTTGAGTTGCTTGGCAATAGATTCTTCAAGGCGGTGAGATTCCTCTATCTGTTCTGAAAGCTGGGCCGCCAAAGTCTGCATGCGCGTCGCGAAGTCCTCGTCATTTTCAGACTCAATTTCCTCCGTACCGATATATCTACCAGGTGAAAGTGAGTCACTATTCTTTGCTATTTCTTCCCGAGTAACTGACTTGCAGAAGCCATCAATATCTTCGTATTTCCCATCGCACCAGCTGTTGAAGGTGCCTGCAATGCGGGCAACCTCAGCATCACTAAATTCAATCTGAGTACGAGAGATTGCTGTGCCTAGTTTGCGGGCATCGATAAAAAGTACTTGGTTATCGCGCTTCTTCTTCCACTTTGATTTATCTTTATTAAAAAACCAAAGGGAGCTTGGAATCTGGGTATTAAAGAAGAGTTGCCCTGGTAGGTCAATGATGCACTCGATTACATCATCATCTAAAAATGCCTTCCGAATTGCATCATCTCCGCCTTGCGAAGAGGTCAGAGTTCCACGGGGCATAACAATTCCCGCACGACCCTTAGGCGCTAAGTGATGGACTGCATGACTCATCCATGCATAGTTTGCTGGACGCTCACGGGGAACTCCATACTTCTTCCAGCGAACATCATTGATGAGCTGCTCTTTGGGATAGCTTGCATTGTTACCAAAAGGTGGGTTCATAAGAATAAAATCGAACCGTTTATCTGGGTGCTGGTCTTCGGTGAATGTGTCGCCATGAGACTTACCAAGATCGAAGTCGATACCACGGATTGCAAGATTCATTGCACAGAGTCGACGGGTTGTTGGGTTTGATTCCTGACCATAGATTGCGATGTCGCCAAGTTTTCCACCGTGTGCTTCGAGGAAGCGTTCACTTTGTACGAACATTCCGCCAGACCCACAACATGGGTCGTAGATACGTCCCGATGTTGGTTGCAATACTTCTACTAGTGTTTTAACAATTGATGGTGTTGTGTAGAATTGACCACCGAGTTTTCCTTCGGCAGATGCGAACATTCCCAGAAAGTATTCATATACCTGACCAAGAACATCGGAAGCTTCCCGTCGATTGCTTCCAAAGCTTATAGAACCGATTAGATCCACCACTGCGCCAAGATCTGCCGCTGGGAGTTTTGCATCTGCGTATCGACGTTCGACGATTCCCTCTAGTTTGGGATTCTCTTTCTCAATTTCATAGAGTGCATTATCGATTTGAGATGCGATATCTGCTTGCTTGGCATTCTGCTGGATAACTTCCCAACGGGAAGACTCTGGAACCCAAAAGACATTGACCTCTTTGTAGTAGTTGCGGTCATCAAGTGCTGCCTTCAGACGCTTTGCATCAGGCTTGAATCTATCGCTCTTGGGGTCTGAGAATGCCGCACTTAGTTCATCGCGACGTTCAGCGAAGGAGTCTGAGACGTACTTTAGGAAGACAAGGCCAAGGACGATGTGTTTGTACTCAGCTGCATCGAGGTTCTTACGAAGTACGTTTGCGGAATCCCAGTACTTCTTGAGCTGATCGGTAGTTAATGACAATTTAATTCTCCCCTAGGGCTTGGTGTAAAAAGATACTGACTTGCCCTTGCGGGCTAGTTACAACGAGCCACATTTTCATGACTCAACCTTACTTATAGTGACTGACAATTTGTATGAAATTTGGAGTTTCAGCCCATCAGCCCTCGAAATAGTTTTAGAAACGCTTACTGAGTGACTTCCGGGAGTCATGTCTGGGCGCGAATTCATCAGCGCCCAGATATGACTTTCATAGGTTGAAAGCAATCGTAACCTCCTATTTTTCTTGATCGAATTGTGAAAGGACCTTGAGAACGTTGCTTCTCGCTGAGACAGCTGTAGCCACTAAACGATCCACAGCGTTACGTGCAGACTTTGCATCACGGTTTATGGCGTCTTCAATATCAAGATGCTTAACGATTTCTTCAATCGCCTGAGAAAGAGTGCTCTCATCAAATTGAGTTGAAGTTTTCAGTAGTTTTGTCATACAACGTGCGTAAACATAAGCCGCATAGAGAGCTGTCTCAGACTCGTTATCACACACAACAATAATCTTGTTGCCGGGAAATATCTTGAGCGATCGGCCTTGAGTTGGTGCCTGTTCTGCTGTTGCGAAGACAAGAATCCCAACATCAGTACCTCGGTTTTCACAGTTTTGAGATATTTCCTTAAGAGCTGCGCGTTCAGAGAGTTTTGCATTTTTTGCTTCTACTGAGAAACTTATGGGACTAGTCGTATTGAAGGTCTCGCCTAAGGTAACGCGATAATCTCCTGATTTACTTTTGCCGTTTGCATACGAAGTTCCTGAGTTATCACTGGACAAATCTGAAACAATATCTGTGCCGGCAAGTCGCTCTAACGCCTGCCCGACATAGTCTTGATGTGGAATTCCTTTTTGCGTTGATTGATCAAAAGCTTTCTTGAGGTATCCAAGACTCTTTAATCCTTCATCTAATGAAGTTTTTTGCTGCTTCATGTCCTCTGAGATTTGCGCGGTGATGTCCTTTTTGAGGCTCTTCATTGCAGCGTCAATTTGAGAGTTAAGGCTATTCGTTTGTTTTGGGTCAAGAAATTTAAGAATTCCTTCGACAAACTTTTCTGTCTTCTCTTCGATAATCCGAGGAAAATTTTCATTGGCTTCTTTGCCGATGAGCTTTGCAAAGTTTTCAGTCGCTGCTTCAAGATGATTACGCATCGATTCACTCTGCACGGCATCTAAAGCGATTGCTCCAAATTCCATGAGCTTTGTAATAGTTTCTAGTGGTGCAACACCTTGCAAGGTCCCCTCAATGATTCGTTGAGCGGGTTGACCAGTTATTTTCAGGTCTTTAGTGATGACGCAGTCGGTTTTCACCTCCACAAGTGAGGCTGAAAATGCTGCTTGGTTGTTATTTGCCATGGTTTTCCTTAGGTTAGTTTTCTAATGGGTTAATTTGTGTTCCAAGTGACTCAAGTTGGGACCGATGCTTGTTTAAATGGTGTGAACAGAAGTAAAGGTCACCAGACTTGAGGATCACTTGGAATTTTGAACGAGCTGTGCAGGAGTCGCACGATATGTATATGCTTTTTAAAACAGTGGATGAAGCAGTTTTATTCCTTACCTGGCTACCCCTTTCTCTTCTTGAGTAATGGTTTTAACTTAAGACCTAGGTCATGGTGAATATTGCTTAGCGCTGAGCGGATAAGAGTCTCAACGTTTTCGTGGTGATTTGTGAAGGAGTAAATCTGTGATCGACCTGTTTCATCACTATAAAAAAGCCGAATGTGCGCCCGGATTGATGGCACTGGCATTGGTGCGGCAGAATTTGGATTCGTGTTTGCGTGAGCAGGTTCATGCCATGTGAACCATTCGGAATAGCCTTCCGCCCCTTTATCTACAGGCGAAAGTATTAACTCGTAGTTGTCTTCGAGCTTGATACGAAAGTTGGTGGCCTTACGAGTACCGATTTTGACGCTAACGAGCCCCAATGATTGTATGTAATCGGCAACAAAAATGTCTTCAAGAGCTTTAGCCTCTTCAGGAAAAGCCATTCGGAGTTGCCAAGATGATGGAGTTTCGTCCCACATAAGTTTTCACCTCAATTCTGTTGGGATGGTTGTTAGGGGTACTGCTTAATGGATTGGGAAGTACTACTAATTACAAGATGAAGCGCTAGCAAGCACTTCCTCAGCCAACGCATCAAGTTGGTTGAGAGTTAATGAGGCTGACAATAGATTTGCTGAGCCGTCGTGACCCATGAAGTGCAGAATTTCATGATCTGCCTGAAAAAGAAGATTTACGTTGGTTCCGTCGATGACGGAGGCTGTCACCTGAAAGCCAGGGATGTGGTCGAAAACTACTGCGCAGGGAAAGCTTGCGCTTGTTGAGAAAAATAATGAGAGGGAAGCTAATTCACGCCCAGTCATTGGAGGTAAATCAAAAGTTGCTACTCCTTGATTACTAGAAAAAACAAAGTTTGGTGCATTAAGTGAAAATTCATCACTTGAGCATGTACTACAACTAAAGTGCTGTGCAGAATATTCCACAGCATAAGGTAGAGACTGAACTTCTACAGTCTTGGCTACCTGAGGTAACGCAATTAATTGAACCATTCCAACCCTTCATTGATTGAATTTCCATCTTCTTACCTCACTTACTCATCCTTAGGTGAATAAGTGTTAATCCGATGAGTCAATCTCGGTTCGGGCTATTGCGTCTTGGCGCTACCTCTAATTTCAGATGCTTTTTTCATAATCACTTTGAGGTCATTCCCAGCATGATCGAAGAAATTTCTTGGCCAGGCTGAAATGAATCCATTCTCGTCCATTGCAATTTCTTTATATTCTGTTCCTGCTTCACCGATTTCAGTGAAAAATATTTTGAAGTTTTTTGTCGATTCAGGCTTCTCAACGGCGATACGTCGCAAACGTGTAACCATATATTCGCTATGGGTTTCGATGATAAAACTCCGGTCGCGTTTGGACATTTCAAGCAAGAACTCCATTAGTTTTTGCTGAATTCCTGGGTTCAAATGCAGCTCAGGTTCCTCCAATAGAATTAAATCCCCTGGCTTTGAGAGTAAGCAAAGAACCAAAACGGGTAAGACTTGGCTAATTCCGGTTCCGATCATTGCTAAAGCCTTTTCGTCAACTTTGATACGGAAGCCATAGGCACCGATCGGTTCAACATTTAACTTCCCTGGAATACCCATGAACCCCATCCAACCTTCTAAGGCGGATACGAGGGTGCTTCGACGGCGTGACATTGGAGCACTTTCGTCATAAACGGGAAAGTAACCGACTGGGTTTTGATCTAACTTTTTGGCCAGCATTTCTCCGCGTCTACCTAGGGGCATCTGAGGAGTTGGCGACATTGTCTCAAAACTATAAACTTCACGTGGATCCCAACGTAATGGTCCCAGATACTTAACTTTTTCAGCCAAAAAGGAATTGAATTCTCTAAGTCCGCCTGACGTCGGCTGAAACAGTTCAGCATTCTCGCGGATAGACTCTATTGATCTACTTCCATCGGACATTCGTCTTGCTGGTGATTCTGTAGGAAATTTGGCAAAAGATGCGATGGCTATACCGTGGCTACTTTCCGAAATAACCCTCTTCTCAACATCAGTCCAAAAATTCTTAACGCGTAACTTAAGGGAATCCGAAACCTCGATACTCAAATTCATTTGACCTATTTCCCGCTTACCCATATTAAATTTGATGTCATCTTTGTCCTGTACTAAACCTAATGTTGATGGGTCAATTAAGAATTGGAACCTTTTTGTTACAAGTGGGTCCTCATCCGTTGTTGCAGAAACATCAAAAAGGATACTGTTGATTTCATTTACATAGGCGGATACCGCATCGCTCCGATTATCAAAATTTGACGGCTGATTATTTGCAATATCTGGATCGAGATTAAGATGTCGCGATGCACGCATCTCATCCATGACTACAAAATCCAGAAGTCTCTGAATAAACTCCTGATCCCATAATGTCTTTTGGGATGCTAGGAGAGTCTCGAGGCGGGTCGATTTTCCATATCCTGTGATTGGCAATCCGTTGATAAAGGTGAGACCTTCCAGCTTTGTCTTCCGCCACTCAGTATTTGAATGCAGATGATCCTCAGCCATCTTTTCATAGAATGATGTTGAACTCTCCTCGATATCCGTTGGGTCAATTAAACTGTCGAGCTCTCCTAAGCTGTGTGGCTTAAAATAGGGTGCTAGGTTTTCAGGCAGATTCACTGATGAATCATCGCTGTTAATGCTCGAGGTGCCTTCGTAAGTGATTTGCTCGATAACTTCATTGTCTTCGAAATACTTCACAGAAGATGCACGGGAGACAGCTGTGTCATCAGCCTTAGTGTTAGAGGGAAGTAATTCCATTGACCACTGAATCGATTTTGTTTTTCGTGAATAATGTTTATCTAACATTCTTTTGGAGCGACGATCAATATTGCGAGTAGCCAGCTGAAAAGTTCCAGAAAGTCCAATAAACTTAGTAAGATCCTCTGAATAGCTGCATACAGTCTCTTCAAAACTGCCGAAACCCACGAGAGTACCGTTCAAGTCCATTCGTCCAAGGCTAGCTTGTTCGTTGAAATTTCTTGCGTTTTGAGCAAGAAAAAGGATTGCTTGTATCAAAGAACTTTTACCAGACGAATTGGCACCTACCAGCAGATTAAGATTTGCTAACTCTAGGTTCGCTTCCTGGACACTCTTGAAATTCCTTAACTTCAATGTTTTTAACGAGGATTTTACTCCCAGCTGCGGCTTTGAAGTTCTTGAAATTTTCTTTTCGTTTGTTGTCATGCTGGTGCCAGCTCCCGATCTCCTCTAATTTGCATATCCATGAGTCGTGCTTGATCAATATTAAACTGGTCATCCTCAGATTCTATGCTGGCTAAAGGAAGAGCATTGAATAGAGTTTCATATGAATTCACATCAACCAAGCAGTTCGTGTAAAGATAACTTGTAGCCCACTCAGACGAAGATTCCAAAATCTTGCTCTGGTTTCTCGTAAAACTATAGAACTTTTCAACCAATAGACTTCGATCTAGCCAAGCATGATCACCTGGCTGAATGTTGATTTCACCCGCCTCCCAGCCATTCGGCAAAGTTTGGTTTGAAAAATCCAAGACACCGAGAGAACAAGCCTTGACGAAATGATTTGACTCTTCTGAGCTAACTTGACCTCGTATTTTTTGATCTACCAACTGCGAAAATTCAACCCAGTTGGATAAGGTTGGGACCAAAGTTAAGTCATATGGAGCCCCGGTAGCCTGTTTTCTCAAAACTATATCAAATGGGGTGGAATAGATTGTATCGGAATCGATTAGTGCCACACGTATTCCC
>Ga0214917_10006190_pt1 | contig 12511 bp, 25 predicted proteins | sample LL_1208_BB_MetaG_FD_177983 | JGI IMG/M metagenome (GOLD analysis project Ga0214917, IMG submission 177983) | Freshwater microbial communities from Lake Lanier, Atlanta, Georgia, United States - LL_1208_BB | ecosystem: Environmental > Aquatic > Freshwater > Lake | place: USA: Georgia | collected...
TGCCGGACAAGTGGGCCGACTCTTTGTTAGTACCGATACTTTTGAAATTTATCGTGACACGGGAACCGGTTGGGATTTAATTGGTGGCCCTGGTTCCAGTACCGTTACCGGTAGTGGTGCCGCCGGCCAGGTTACTTATTGGACTGGTTCCAATTCAGTAAGTGGTGAAAATGATTTGTGGTGGGATGCATCAAATAATAGGTTAGGAATTAAAACATCAACACCAACCGCACCACTTGAAGTGGTTACAACGGATAATATTGGTATTTATTCAAATTTTACAACTGTTGCCGGTAGTGGAAGTGGAACTACCGCAATTCATGCCATCAATAATACGGCAAGTAGTGGTTATGCGGCGGTAATTGAAGAAAAGACCGGAAACACAACCGGTGGACAATATCCATTATTGGTAAAACATTCTTTATCCAGTGGAACGGCCGCCGTTGGAAATGGAACCGGTTTACAATTTCAATTGCAAGATGATGCCGGAACTTTTAAAACAACACAACTAACTATTGAAACGATTGATGCCGCCGCCGCAACCTATGCGACAAGGTACCGTTTCAATGTTCAAAATAATGGTGCCAGTACACCGGCCGCATACCTTAATGCAACCGGACTTGGACTTGGAACCGCAACACCTGGTGCCAAATTAGATATTCATGGCACGGGTGTATTGGCGCAACTAAATTCAACCGGCGCAACAAACAACGGTTATTTAGCATTTCAAAGGGCCGGAACAACAACAATAAGAATTGGTGACACTTACAATAGTGGAACCAATTATTTTGGTATTTATAGCAATTCACTTTCAAGTGACATTGCACAATTCTTTGAAGGCACTGGAAAAACTGTATTCCAGGCCACTCAAACTTATTCCAGTGGACTTGCCAGGGCAAACTATTTTGATTTTAACATGTCAGTGCCAAACGGCACAACATTTAGTTCACCAAATGCCATCACGGCACTTGGTGCAACACTTGATTTGACACTTTCCGGAAGTGCAACTATTCCATCCGGTGCAAGAAGTGGCCTTGATGTTTACAATACGGTGGCCTTTACCGGTGCCGGTACACTTACGATGTCACAAGGCACGCAAATCCGTGCTTATTCTAATTTGACTGCTGGTTGGTCATTTAGTGGTATTGCCGCCGGTACCATTACACATTTGGCCGGTTTAAGAGTATTATTTCCGGATTCGGGAAGTGCCGGTTTAAATATCACGAACAACTATGGTTTATTAATCAACGATCAAACCGCAAACACCGGTTCAATTACTTACACAAATAGATGGGGAATTTATCAAGAGGGAGCAAGTGATTTAAACTACTTTGCGGGAAATACTTTGATAGGTACTACTACAAATAGTGGTGAAAAATTAGTTGTTAATGGTAACGCAACATTAGGCGGAAGTAATGCAAAATTACTTGTTAATAACACTAATGCTATAATAGAAACACAAATTGGCGGTGTTGTTTATGGACTTTCTATAAATGGAAATCAAGGTATAACCAAAATCTGTGATCCAGATTTTGTCGGTAATTTTAACGGTGTAGGTTTAGTATTAGATGATAATTCAGGACATATAACAACCAAAGGCAATGGACAAAATTTTGGTTTAGATGTTAATATCAATTCTAAAGAATGTGTTTTAGGTGATATTGATTTCAGTAACAATGGAACTAAATTATTCATGAATGATGATAATCAAATTATTAAAACAACAAAACAGGGCAATGACGCAGGTCTAAAGTTAGATTTTGCAAATAATCAATACAAACTTGGATCTGGGTTTGGTGCTGGTGATGAATATTTTGGAATTGATACATCAGCTAATACCTTAATTGGTGGTGCGAATTTAACTTCTGGCACTGCTGGTGGATCAAGCGGACAGCATTTGAAAATAAAATTAAATGGTGTTGATTACAAAATAGCACTACTCAATCCATAATAATTACATAGAAGTGTAAAAAATAAAAAAATGGGATATTCAATTCAGCCAGTAGATATCTGGCAAAACGGCGAAAGCAAAACGGGAAACTTTATTGATGCATCAATTGTCAATGACAATTTAAGTGATTATGCACAATTTTATTGGGCCATCAGTGATGTGACAAAGGATATTGAAGGCAATGAAACAAAGCAAACTTTAAGCCAGGGCAACACTACAATCAGTGGTGCCGATTATCAAACATGGGGTGAGTCCAGTGATGTTAATTTAGCGGCTTATGAATATATTTGTAATAAATTAAATTTAACCTTAATACCTTAATCATGGACAAATTAACGGAACTAAAAGCGCAAGCATACGATTTACTTGCAAATATTGAATGGTTGCAAGCAAAACTTCGTGAATGCAACCAGGCAATTGCCGAAGAAGCGAAAAATAAAAGTGATGGACAACCAGTTATTGACAATAATAATTAGTGCAATTTTCAGTGCCGGCGCGACTTGGGGTGTACTCAATAACCGTGTAAAGGCATTAGAAAAGCAAATGGAAAAGCATGATGAACATGGTGAACGGCTAACCAGGTTGGAAACCAAGTTGGATATTATTGTTGCTCATTTAATGGATAAACAGTGAAAACACAATTTGTAAGAATTGCCGATGTTGTTTTTTTTGGGCCTTTTATGCTATATGCGGCATCCAGGCCAAAAATTAACAAAACACAAAAAGTAATACTTGCAACAATTGGTATTGGAACAATTATTTACAATGCAATAAATTATTTAAAATATGAAAATAAAAAAACCGCGTAATTGGAAAACAACCTTTTTTGGTATTGCAACAATTTTTTCGGGTGTTGCATTAATTATCAAGGGGCAATTAGTTGAAGGAATAACCGCCATCACCGCCGGATTGGGATTGGGTGCCGCAAAAGATTTTGACAAAACGGGCATTTAATGAATGCGAAAGGCAAAAAACTATATTATTACAATGGCCATCATTGGCCTTTTACTAATTAGTAGAAAAGTGAGTGCAACAAAAATTATTGCTCAATTTGAAGGATTACGATTAAGGGCATACCAGGACACTGGTAATATTTGGACAATTGGTTATGGCACCACGATTAATCCGGAAACCGGATTACCTATTAAGAAAGGTGATGTTATTACAAAAGAAAAGGCCCTTTCCTGGTTGCGGATTAATACGGCGGCCCTGGAAACACAAATAAAAAAATTAGTAAAAGTGCCTATTAATGCCAATCAATTAACGGCATTAACTTCACTGGCTTACAATATTGGCATTGGTGCATTTAACAGGTCAACACTACTTCGCATGCTTAATAGTGCAAGCGATAAAAATTTAGTTGCCGCACAATTCATTCGTTGGAATAAAGTAAAAGGCAAAGAGGTTCCAGGATTAACAAACCGCCGCAAATTAGAAGCGGAACTATTTCTTTCATAAATTATTGATTTATACTACTTTTTAGATAATGCCCAGTCACGGCATTATTTTTTTTTGTTTATATGTAAAAAAGTAATATAAATTCGTATTGACAAACGATTATTAACCCAAATTTGGAACCATGCAAAAAGACCTACTTAACCAGGTTGGCCCTTACTTGGCCGAACTGAATGGCAAAATTCACACTTTACAATTTATTGGAAAAAATTTATCCGACACCCAGGTACATTTTGAAGTTACCTTTCCGGATGGTGACCGTGTTATTATTGACCAACGGTTAATTCCATACAATTTACAAATGGAATTACGAACCTTAATTGATGATAGCATTGATGAATACCAAAGAATTATTAAACATTTAACCGAGGTACACCATGCGCAAAAAGGTTGAATTTATTAGTGAATTGCTATTTTTTTTATTTGTAGCAACACCACTTTGTTTTTCACTTTTATTACTAATTGAAATTTTTTATTTACCACAAACAATTAAAAATCTTTTACAATGCACAAAAGTTATGATGTTCCGGCCTTTCCGCCGCAAATAGTTCAAGACAACCTTGGCCGTGTACTGGCACCAATTCCAGGACTTACCAAACGCGAATATTTTGCCATTACTCTTTTACCGCATTTTCTTGAAAGCAAAAAAGTATATGCCAAAAATGGAAATCAACTTAATCCATACCAAGCATGTGTGATGGCCGCCGAATTATTAATTGATGAATTAACCAAAACAAACGAAAATGAAAACAATATTCAAATTGTTGAATAATCCCAAATTTTGGCTTTTTGTAATTGTATTTTTTATGCTTTGGCTTTCCAGTTACTGGAATTATTAAATAAATGACAAACGAACAAGAATTAACCGAAATACTCAAAGTTCGGCGGTATAACCCTTTGCATAAACCGAAGGCCGAACAAGTGGTATTGACAATTGCCGGTAAGGTAGTTGGATGCTTGGAAAATTATTGTGTGATAAGCGGATTACCAAAGGCATCAAAGTCAACTTATGCCGCATCCATGATTGCAAGCGCATTAATTCCGCCGTTTCAATCAATATTTGGTATAAAAATGCAAACACCAAAAGACCGCAACCGCATTGCCTATTTTGACACCGAGAGTTCTCAATATGATTTTTACCGGCAAATGGAAAGAATAAAAAACTTTGCTGACAAAAGTAATATTCCGGATTTCCTGGATGCTTTTTCTTTTCGTGAGGACATGCCCAAGCGCATCCGGGCCATGATTGAACTTTATTTGTCAAACAATGCGGATTGTTCGGTTATTATTGTGGATGGCTTATTGGATTTATGCCTTAATTACAACGATGAAACTGAAACCAGGTTACTCACAAACTGGTTCAAAAGAATTACAAAACAATATAATATTTTGATGGTTGGTGTCTTACACCTTGGCAAAGGTCACGGCGAAACTTTGGGCCATTTAGGTTCCAATACTGACCGGTGGGCGCAAAGTACCATGATTGTGGAACGGAACCGGGAAACCAAGCAATTTATATTGAAACCAAAATATTTAAGAAGTAGTGATGACTTTGAACCAATTGCCATTATGAATTTTGATGGCCAGTGGAACCAGGTACCATTAATTGAAACGGACACAATTACAATACCCAAAAAAGTAAAGAAATAATGTTAGTAGCAAAATACATTGGAAAAAGTAAAAAATACAAAGGTGTTTATATCTGGATTAATGGTAATAAAATTTTTTATTGTGGTGGAACAAAAAAAATGAAAATGTTTCATAATGAAAAAGATGCCGCATTGTGGTATGATGCACAAAGAATAATGGAAGGAAAAAAACCAGTTAATATTTTAAAAAAATTTAAACCGGGAACGGGGGAAACCGAACAACAATAATTATGAAAAACAAAAAAAACACCGGTTCACTTTACCGGAACAAAAAAGAAAAACCAACTTCACCGGATTACACTGGAAATGTTGAAATTAATGGTAAAAAATTCCGCCTGGCTGGTTGGATTAATAAAAGCAAGGCCGGTAATAATTATTTGCGATTGCTTGCCAGTGAAATGACAGAACAACCAGGTGACATTTTAAGTGATGTGCAAGAAGTAAAAGAGGCGGCAATTAATAACAATCCTGAAACGGATGATTTGCCATTCTAAAAAAAAGTGGGCCAGGAGTAAACTCAACTGGCCCGGACAAACGACTTCGGAACCAACCGCAAGTCACTTGCATTCACTGTAAAAATATAGCAAATGCCCAAAATAATCAAAACCGCAATAGTTTTTTTTGGCCCAAAAGGGCCACGGCCCAGGAAATACCGGAATATTACTAATTTGGTCAAATTTGGCCAATTTTGCGCTGATTTAGGCGCATGGTACATTAACTGGTACGATGCAAAAAGCGGCGAATTTGACCGCCGCACATGGCTTAAAAGCGATTTTGAGAAAAAGTAGTATATTTGGTATCTCATAAGCAAGCATAAGTTGGTTTCATTGAATTTTCGGCCTGGTGTTCTCACCGGGCCTTTTTTATGCCCGGCCCGAATATATGCACCAATCTATTTTATGAAATGAAGGTGAATGCAAGTGAATGTTAATAAAAAACTTGGTAAAAACTTGATTTATTCACAAATTTTTTGTAACTTTGTTTCCGTTGTGCAAGCCCCACAAAGGCATGCACACGGAAACAAAAAATGTGAATGTGAATAATTGTGAGAAAGTGAATTTTGTTATTTACGAATGTTTTTTGTAATTTAGAACTGACAAACGATAAAGAACAAAAAGCCGCATTCAACTTACGAATGCGAAATATACTGTGGTTAGTAGGTGGTGCCGCCGCCTTATATTTTTTATCACGATTTTCATTTGGCCAAAAGGCAAATTTTGTACTTCGCGGATTGCGACCAGGCGGCACACTTTTTGCACCGGTCATCAATGTAGATTTTGCCGTACAAAACCCAACCAATCAACAAGTAACTGTTAAAAGTGTAACTGGTAGTGTTTCCGTGAATGGTGAATATTTGGCGAATGTTAGTGCCTTTGGTGACCAGATTATTCAGCCAAATAGTGAAAGCATGTTGCGGTTAAGTGCAAGGCCATCCGCCATTGGATTATTTAATTCAATTCGTGAATTATTAACAAGTCCGGCCGGCCAGGTAAATGCATCTTTTACCGGTTCGGCAAATGTGGATGGATTGGTTATTCCAATAGCCGAAACAAAAGTTATTTGATAATGGATGCAACAACAATAATGGGCCGGTTGGAACCATTTAAAAACAAGCAACAAATGATTGTTGCCGACCAATCAACCGGTGATATTATTGAGGCAATAACCGAGGCGCATAAAATACATGCGCCGGAATATAGCCAAATTAGTTCTTTTTTTAAGGCACCTACCAAACGAGAAACGGCAAAGCGCATTTTCAATTTTTTGAAAAAGAATGTGAAATATGTGATTGAACCAGGCAACCGACAAACCGTAAAAAGTCCGGCGGCCATTCTTGCAACCGGGCATGGTGATTGCAAACATTATTCACTATTTGCCGGTGGTATTTTGCAAAACTTGGGAATTCCATTTGCTTACCGTTTTTCCAGTTACCGGATTTTTGACAAGCAACCACAACATGTGTTTGTTGTTGTTAATCCCGGTACTAATAATGAAATTTGGATTGACCCAGTATTAAAAGAATTTGACTATAAAAAACCTTATAATTACTCAATAGATAAAAAAAATATGGCCCTTTATTCAATATCCGGAGTTGGCGCAACCAAGGAACAAAAAGCGCGACTGAAACAAGCCAAGGCAACCAAAAAAGCGGCACCGACAAAGGTGGCAAAAAAAGCCGCAAAACAAGAAGTGAAAGCGGCACGCGAGGCGGCCGGCCGAACAGTTAAGCAAACATTGAAAAAAGGTGCAAAGGTTGTTTTAAAAGTAGCCGCCGCACCGGTACGCAATGCATTTTTGGCTTTGGTTGCGCTGAATTTTGGCGGCCTGGCAAATAAATTACAAAAAGGTTGGCAAAAAGCACCGACAAAGATTGAACATTTTTGGGAAGGTGCCGGCGGAAAAATGCAAGCACTTAAAAATGCATTTGATAAAGGAAGTAAGAAAAAAAGGATTTTTGGAAATGAAACAATTGGTGTTGCACCGGCCGCCGCAACCGCCGCCGCCGCCGCACCATTACTTGTAAAAGTGGCCGATATTTTAAAAAGTATTGGAATTGAACCGGCGGAACTGGTACAACTTGGCAAAGATGCATTGAATCAAAAGGCCCAAGAATTGGCAAAAAAGGCATTGGAACCCAAGGCCGCAAAAGAGGCCGAAAATATTGATATTTCCGACCAGGTTTTTGAAAAAACAACACCGGTAACAACAACAACAACCGGCAAACCAAATTTTTTACCCTTAATACTTGGCGGTGCCGCCGTTGTGTATTTTGTAACAAGAAAGTAATATGACTGCAAAACAAAGACAAGCCAGGGCAAAATTTAAAGCCGTTGTAAAAGAGGCGGCAAAACTTCGCAAGAAAAATCCGAAGTTAACCCAAGCACAAGCCGTTAAACAAGCATTTGCCATTTCTTATTCAAAACAAAGAAAAGGTAAAAAACTTGGTGCCGTGAAAAAGAAAAGTGCAACAAAGGTTAAAGCGACAAAAAGAAAAGGAACCGAAATGCACACGGACACAAAAAGCCACAATGTGAATATTCGTGTTGTTAGTGGGGTAAGAGATGAAAATTTAAGGCAAATTGATTTAATAAATTCTAATATAATTAAGTGGCGCAAGATTATGTATGTTTTGGAAGATAAATTGTTTTATGCAAAGAATATTCAAGAAAAAATTGCCATAAGAAAAGAAATTAAAATGGCAAAATATTACATCAAAACACTTGAAGATACTTTAAAAGAAATTAAAAAGTTAGTAAAATAGTGTATAAAATATTGCCATACACCAAAAGAAAAGCCAGGCAATTGAATGTAATTGTTCGGCCCAGTATCAGGAAAGGCAAAAAATTGGATGTTTATGACAGAAAAGGAAATTATTTAACAAGTGTTGGTGCCAGGGGGTATTTAGATTATCCGAACTATTTAAAATTATTCGGTTCTCAAATAGCCAACAAACGCCGAAGGTTGTATAAGATAAGACATGCGAAAGATAGGATTGTAAGAAATTCGCCTGGATGGTTCGCCAATAACTTGTTGTGGTAAATGGATGTATTAACTTGAAATAAAAAAAAACAGATGGCAAGAAAAAGAAAGAGTGCGCGCCGCCGTAGAAGTGGCCGCCGAATGGGTGCGGTAGGAAAAGCAAATATTACCGCGGCCCTTGGAATTATCGCCGGTGCCGTAATTGGCAAGAAAGTGGCGGCAATGTTACCAGTTGGTGATGACCGTATTAAAAATGCGGCGGTTACTGCAATTGGTTTCGTGTTCCCCACGATCGTGAAAGGTGACATTGGAAAATCATTGGGCAATGGAATGATTGCCGCCGGTGGTGCCGGATTAATTGGCAACCTGGTTCCCGCACTTGGTGCAATGGACACAATGGAATTTCCGGTTACCGTTGGTGAAATTCCCGATGGCATTTCAGTTATTTCCGGTGATAACGATGTTATGGCCGGTGATGATTTGAGTGTATTGGCCGGAATGGATGAAGATGGTGAGGACTATTAATTGCATAACACTTGCATTCACCTTTATTTTAAAAAAAAGCCGTGGACAGGGCAAAGAACTGAACAACAAAAAACATGGCATCAACAGTAGGTAGCCGCCTTGCCTTTGAAAAGGCAAAAGAGGGTATTCAGCGCGCCGGCTTTTCATTAGGTCAAGCCGTACTTTCACAAAGTTATTTGCGCCTGGAAGTATCCCTTTCAACAAGCATTACAAATTATCAATTTCCAGTATTGGTTAACGATGTTAGCGCAAGCGCAACCGCCGCAACCAACCTGGAACAAAGATTGAATTTGCAAGATGCATTTTATGTTTCTCAAATTGGACTTTTCTTCGGTGTTCCGAGTTCAAGCACCGCAACAAATTTCCAGTTGTGTACTTATCCAAACACAACCGTATTCAGTGCCGCAAACACCGCGACCAGTTTATTCAACTGGTATAACAGTTCACTTTCTTTGACTGTTAACAACCGCCAAATTGTGCCTGCTTACGATTTGTACCGTCATTATTCAGTGCCACAAACACAAACCGCCGCAAATGCAATGTATTCCACTTCGGGAATTTCTTTGCGCGACCAACAAGATGGTGGAACAAGTGGATTTTATCCAATTGAACCAGGTTGGGTGTTAGTAGGTTCCAAACAAAATACATTGCAAGTTCAACTTGCAAGCGCAATGGCCGCCGTTGAAACAAACAGCCGTGCCATCCTAATTTTGAGAGGTCACCTTGCACAAAATGTAACACCAGTTCGTTAATACTGGTAAAAAAAACAAAGGGCCGGTTACGGCCGGCCCTTATTTTTAAAAAAGTAAATTTTATTAAAATGGCATTTAAAGCCGCTAAATACGAACTGGTTGAATTACTGGTTCCAGGTGTAGCCACAACCGGTCAAACAAATACACAATGGAGTTTTCCGGACTTACCAAAACTTCGTTACACTTCATTGCTTGCAATGGAAACATTTGGTGTTGATACTGTAACAAATAGTCCGAACAATGTTGCCACACCAACCGCCGCAATTTTGCAAAAAAGTTATTTGGTACTGTATGCCAATGAAAGGCAAGATTTGTACCGTATTCCTTTGGTTAGTTTAGTTCGTACACAAGCAACAACCGGTGCAAGTACACCTTTTGTTCGCGCATTGTATGAATTCCAAGGGCAAAAAGTTACTTGGGATAAGTCATTTGTAACAATAGCAAATGCACCGGCAAACACTGCAAATTTTTCATTCATTTTTGGTGTTTACTATATTTAATTAATCAATATGGCCGCCGTACCTACTTTGAGAAGTATTAATCAAGTGATGAACTGGTATAATGACCAGGAACAAGCCGCATGGGAACTTTGCCGGTTTCAGCCGGCATTGAAGTACCGGCAAGGCATGTACCATGGAAAAAGTAAGGAAGAAGGTGCCGAAAGATTGGCCGTTGCGCTCAATTTTATTCCGCAAGATGATTTTGAAAATTATCATTTAACGGTTGGTAACATAAAAGGTACCAAAGAAAAAAAGTTGGAAGATACCGTTGGGATGTATTTTGTTGCAAACGAAAAGCCGGCGCACATGATGGGCATGATGCCGGGCCAATATGTTGGAAGAAATGACCGTGACACCGAAATATTGAATGAATTAAGGGCCATCCGTGCCGAAAGGTTAGCCGAATTGGAAGATGAAGAAGAAGAAGAAGAAAAGGCAACACCATCAAGCATTTTGGCCGGTATGTTACAACAACCACAAGTGCAACAAATGTTAATTGGAATTTTGGGAAATTTAGCCGGAAACTTTATGAAACCAAGAGTGCAACACATAAGCGGAACACATACCGCCGAAGATTTGCAAAGAATTATTGAAACATTATTTGCAAAAGGGGTTACACCGGATGACTTGGCAAAACTTGCTGAAATGCCCGAAAGTCAAATTTCATTTTTATTGTCAATGCTTCGTAAATAATGGCAAAAGGAATTAAAATATCAACAACCGATGTTTTATTAATCGGTGGCGGCTTACTGGCATTCACGGCCATTAAGCGGTTATTGATTGCCGGTGGTATTGCCGCCGGGCCTGGCACGAAAAGTGCAAGCCAAGAAATTACGAACCCAATTAGTTACTGGAAACCGGCTTATTACAAAAGATATGGCGGAACATTAATTACCAGGGCAACGGCTGAAAATTATGCACGGCGCATTCACAATGCATTTGGTTTATTTCAAGATGATTTTAACGCGATCGTGGGAGTTTTTTCACAACTGAAAGCAAAAACACAAGTAAGTTTTTTATCCGATGTATTTACACAAATATACGGTGAAGATTTACTTACATTTTTAACAAATGGCGGTGGCATTTTGCCTTGGGATGGATTAAGTGATAAGCAATTGGAAACATTGCTTTCATTTACAAACAAATTAAAAAACAAGTGATGAAAAAGAATTTATTACCAATTTTATTAATTGGCGGTGCCTTGGCCTTTATGTATTTCCGCCGCCGGCCGCGTGTAACTGTAACGGCTGATTTGCCGATAAAACAAACCGCCGAGGAATTTGAAGGTGAATTTGCTGAAACAGTCAAGCCAGGGCCGACATTATTGGATAAGGCAACTGATGTTGTAAAAAACATTTTTGGCAAGGATGCAAGGCAAAAAGCGGCCAAGCAAGCGCAAAAAACGGCCGTAAAAAGGGCCGCGCAAAAAGGAATAAGCAAAAAGAAAGCCAAGGCCGTAACCAAACAATTATCAACATTTTCATTCCCCAGGATTGGCGGTGATGAAGTAATGTTTTAAAAATATAGTATGAAAAAAAATTGGATTTACATTGCCGCCGGTGTGTATCTTGTTTGGTATTTAATGCGCAAGAAAAAGACCGGCCCGAATGCACCGAGTGTGCAAAATGCATCCAGTACGGCCAGGCAAATGGTTGCTGATGTAGTTGACCAAACCACATTTTTACCCGATACAACAACCGATGCGGACAGATATGCAACGGATAAAAGTAAATGTTTATGAATTGTCAAAAATACATTACTGAAACAAAGATTTTTTCCAGTAGTTCACAAACTGATACCAATTGTAACAGTGTAATTTTTGTGAATACCGGTACCAGTAATGTTACCATTGATGGTTTTACTCTTACACCAAACCAATCATGGAATATTACCGGTAATAAAGATGAAATCTTGGTAAAGGTCTATTCATTTAACTTTTCGGGTACCGGAGTTAATCAATTGACCGCATTATTCAAAAGATATATCGGATAATAAATGTTTGTAGATTTTAACATACTTAATCAACTTGGTTCCCCCAGTATTAACAGTAATACATTTGCTAACCGGCCCAGTGCCGGACAAGTGGGCCGACTCTTTGTTAGTACCGATACTTTTGAAATTTATCGTGACACGGGAACCGGTTGGGATTTAATTGGTGGCCCTGGTTCCAGTACCGTTACCGGTAGTGGTGCCGCCGGC
>Ga0214917_10006191_pt1 | contig 12510 bp, 10 predicted proteins | sample LL_1208_BB_MetaG_FD_177983 | JGI IMG/M metagenome (GOLD analysis project Ga0214917, IMG submission 177983) | Freshwater microbial communities from Lake Lanier, Atlanta, Georgia, United States - LL_1208_BB | ecosystem: Environmental > Aquatic > Freshwater > Lake | place: USA: Georgia | collected...
CTTCCCTCCAAAACCCTCCGGGCGGCGGGTCTTTCCGGCTTGGACTGCGTTGGTTCGGGCGGAACAGACCGCAGGAGGTCTGCCCCGCCGCTCACCGCCTTGCCCAACCCAGAATTCCCCAGCCGCAGAACCGCTCCCCATTTTCAGACAGGCTCTTAGCAGGTCTCGGCTTTGGATCGTCCGAATCGCCGCCGTTGGAGCGGGACAGAGTTCCAACGAAAAAAGCGCGACCTTCTTGCGAAGGCCGCGCTTGGGAAGTTTCCGTGGGGAAACGGTTCGGACTTAGTAGTCCATGCCGCCGCCGCCGTGGTGAGGATCACCGGCCGGTTTTTCCTTCTTCTCCGGGATCTCGGTGATCACGGCCTCGGTCGTGAGCAACAGACCCGCGATGGAGGCGGCGTTCTGCAGGGCCGAACGGGTCACCTTCTTCGGATCGACGACGCCGGCCTTGACCAGGTCTTCGTACTCGCCGGTGGCGACGTTGTAGCCTTCGTTGCCCTTGCGGCGCTTGACTTCCTGAACGATCAGGCCGCCTTCGACACCCGCGTTGCGGGCCAACTCGCGGAGCGGGGCCTCGATGGCGCGGCGAACGATGTCCACGCCGATCTGCTCGTCGGTGATGCTGAGCTTGAGGGCCTCGATGGCCGGGAGCGTGCGGATGAGGGCCACACCGCCGCCAGCGACGATGCCTTCTTCGACGGCCGCGCGGGTCGCGTGCAGAGCGTCCTCAACGCGGGCCTTCTTCTCCTTCATCTCGGTCTCGGTAGCGGCACCCACGTGGATGACGGCAACGCCGCCAGCCAGCTTGGCGAGGCGCTCTTGGAGCTTTTCGCGGTCGTAGTCGCTGGTGGTCTCTTCGATCTGGCGGCGGATCTGGTTGACCCGGCCCTGGATCTCGGAGTTCTTGCCATGACCCTCGATGATGGTGGTGTTTTCCTTCTCGACCAACACGCTCTTGGCGCGGCCCATGTCGGCCAGTTCGAGGCTGTCCAGCTTGATGCCGAGGTCTTCGGTGATCAGACGACCACCGGTGAGGATGGCGATGTCTTCCATCATGGCCTTGCGGCGGTCACCGAAGCCCGGAGCCTTGACGGCGCAGACGTTGATGGTGCCACGGAGCTTGTTCACCACGAGGGTGGCCAGGGCTTCGCCCTCGACCTCTTCGGAGATGATCAGCAGGGGCTTGCCGGTCTTGGCCACCTTCTCGAGGATCGGGAGCAGGTCCTTGAGGGAGCTGATCTTCTTCTCATAGAGGAGGATGTAAGCGTCGTCCTGCTTGACCTCGAGGGTTTCAGCGTTGGTGACGAAGTAGGGCGAGAGGTAGCCCTTGTCGAACTGCATTCCCTCGACCACGTCGAGGGTGGTCTCGATGGACTTGGCCTCTTCGACGGTGATGGTGCCGTCCTTGCCGACCTTGTCCATGGCCTCGGCGATGATGTCGCCGATCGCGGTGTCCCAGTTGGCGGAAACGGTGGCGACCTGCTTGATCTCCTCCTTGTCCTTGACCTTCTTGGCGATCTTGGCCAGCTGCTCCGTGGCGGCGTCGACGGCCTTCTGGATGCCGCGCTGCAACGACACCGGGTTGGCGCCGGCGGTCACGTGCTTCAGACCTTCGCGGTAGATGGCTTCGGCCAACACCGTAGCGGTGGTGGTGCCGTCACCAGCGATGTCGCTGGTCTTGCTGGCGACCTCGCGAACCAGCTGGGCACCGATGTTCTGGTAGGGGTTCGACAGTTCGATCTCCTTGGCGACGGTCACGCCGTCCTTGGTGATCGTCGGGGACCCGAACTTTTTGTCGATGACCACATTGCGGCCCTTGGGACCGAGGGTGGCCTTGACCGCTTTGGCCAAGATCTCGACGCCCTTCAGGATTTCCTGACGGGCTGCTTCGTCGAACAGAAGTTGTTTTGCTGCCATGTTCTAAAGTATGTTGTGAATGTTGTGGTTGAGTGTGGGTATCAGCCAAATAGGGATTAGCCGAGTAGGGATTAGCCAACGATAGCGATCAGGTCGTCGGAGCTGAAGATCTTGTATTCCTTGCCATCGATCTTGACCTCGGTGCCGCCGTACTTGGAGACCAACACGCGGTCGCCGACCTTGACCTCGAAGGCCACCTTCTTGCCGTCGTCACCGGTCTTGCCGGTTCCGAGCGCCTTGACGACGCCCTCGGAGGGCTTTTCCTTGGCGGAGTCGGGGATGATGATGCCTCCCTTTTTGACTTCCTTTTCCTCGCCGATTTCAACGAGGACGCGATCGCCCAGGGGTTTTACGTTCAGTGCCATATGATGGTTACTAGTGTTTTGTTGTTTTTGCGGATGAAGCCCGCCGTTGGGACGGCTGGGCAAATTGGGTTTTAAGGGGATCAAGCCTTCTTCTTTTCATCGACCACCTCGGCGTCGATGATGGGACCTTGATCGCCCGCTTTGGACTCGCCACCTGCGGAGGAGCTCGAACCATTTGGGCCGCCGGAAGCCTGTTCGGCTCCAGCCGCACCGGGTTCTTTTTGGTGCATTCCTGCGCTGGCGGTTTGGAGGGTTTCGTTGAGCTTGTCGAGAGCCGAGCGGATGGCGGCCGAGTCACTGCCCTTGAGACTGTCTTTGACGGAGGCCACAGCGCTCTCGATGCCGGACTTGGCCGCACCGAGCTTGTCGCTGTTGTCCTTCACGAATTTCTCGGAGCGGTACACGGCATTGTCGGCCTCATTGCGCAGTTCGACTTCCTCGCGGCGGGTCTTGTCTTCTTCGGCATGAGACTCGGCGTCGCGGCGCATCTTTTCCACCTCGTCCTTGGAGAGGCCGCTGGAGGCGGTGATGACGATGTTCTGACTCTTGCCACTACCGAGGTCTTTGGCGCTGACATTCAGGATGCCATTGGCGTCGATGTCGAAGGTGACTTCAATCTGGGGAACGCCGCGAGCTGCGGGCGGGATATCGGCCAGCTGAAATTTGCCCAAGGACTTGTTGTCGCGGGAGAACTGCCGTTCGCCCTGGAGTACATGGATTTCGACGCCGGGCTGATTGTCGCTGGCCGTCGAGAAGATTTCAGACTTGCGGCTCGGGATGGTGGTGTTGCGGTCGATGAGCTTGGTGAAGACGCCTCCCAGGGTCTCGATGCCCAAGGACAACGGGGTAACGTCGAGCAGCAAGACTCCCTTGACCTCACCCTTGAGCACTCCGCCTTGGATGCCCGCACCAATCGCCACCACCTCGTCGGGGTTGACACCCTGATGGGGTGGCTTGCTGACCAGTCCGCGGGCCGTTTCGACAACCCGTGGCATGCGAGTCATGCCTCCGACCAGAACCAATTCGTCGATCTTCTCCGCCGAAATGCCGGCGTCTCGCAAACAGGCTTTGGTCGGGGTGATCGTACGCTCGAAGAGGGAGTCGCACAGCTGCTCCATCTTGGCCCGGGAAAGCTTCAAGGCGATGTGCTTCGGACCGGACGCATCGGCCGTGATGAAGGGCAGATTGATTTCGTACTGCTGGGATGAAGACAATGCGATCTTGGACTTTTCGGCCTCTTCCTTGATGCGTTGGAGCGCATCGGCCTGCTTGCGGAGATCAATACCTTGATCCTTTTGGAATTCAGCCAAGATCCAGTCGATGATGGCGTTGTCCCAGTCGTCGCCGCCCAAGTGGGTGTCGCCGTTGGTGGCCTTCACCTCGAACACACCGTCTCCAATTTCCAAGACGGATATATCGAAAGTGCCGCCACCGAGGTCGTACACGGCGATCTTTTCGTCCTTCTTCTTGTCGAGACCGTAGGCCAAAGAAGCAGCGGTGGGCTCGTTGATGATGCGCAGCACCTCGAGACCCGCGATCTTGCCGGCATCCTTGGTGGCCTGACGCTGGGTGTCGTTGAAATAGGCGGGCACCGTGATCACGGCCTGCGTGATGGTCTCGCCCAGACGCACTTCGGCATCGGACTTCAGTTTGGCCAAGATCATGGCGCTGATCTCGGGAGGGCTGAACGCCTTGGGCTTGCCTTCGACCTCGACTTCGATGTGGGCGTCGCCGTTGGCGGCGCGGACGACCTTGTAGGGAACGCGCTTGAGCTCCTCCTGGACCTCGTCGAACTTGCGGCCGATGAAGCGCTTGACCGAGTAGATCGTGTTGCGCGGATTCGTGACGGCCTGCCGCTTGGCAGCTTCACCCACCAGACGTTCACCGTTCTTGGCGAAGGCGACCACCGAGGGCGTTGTTCGCTTGCCCTCCGAATTCTCCAGCACCAAGGGCTCTCCGCCTTCCATCACGGCCATGCAGGAGTTGGTTGTGCCAAGATCGATTCCAAGAACTTTAGCCATAGTCGGTTTTCGTTTAGCTGCCTCTGTCGTTTCTTCACACCTGCAAAGGGGATGCCGATCTCCATGGGCTATAGAAAAATTGAAAACCAATGGAAACCCCCAGAAAACGCTAATTTTTGGTGATTCTTCGAGCGTTGGAGATCCCGGGAAACGGACAAACTCAGGAACAGGATGTGACAATGTGACACTATGGCGCAGTTGGGCTGTCTCATTTGTCTCACAATGGGGATCCCACAGGGGATTTTCTTTCTGGCGGATCCATTGAAGTCCCAGTTGGGGTATCGGGGCCCCACCTTGCGGACGATCAGCGATGCGCCGGGAGTCGCCGCAGGATTTCTCGGAGGACTACCGAGGCGCGGCGGGAGACGGGGCGTTCTGTTCGGTCGGCGTCGTTGATGCCTTCTTGTCCGCCCGCCAAGTCGCTCAGACTGCGGACAATGAGGAAAGGTGTTCGATTGGCCCAGCAGACCTGTGCGATGGCGGTTGATTCCATGTCGAGGCAGTCGGCCTTCCAGACTCGAAATGCCCACTGCCGATATTGGCGGTTGTCGAGGAACACGGGACCGGAGATTCCGTTGCCCCCGACCGTCAATTCAGCCTTTCGTGAGCCCAATTGGATGGGCGGCACCTGATGGATGGCCTCTCGGGCGATGGCCAGCAGTTGTGGGTCTGCATCGAAAAATTCCTGGGATTCAGGTTTGTCCATGCCCTCGCGGATGACCTCCACGCTGTCCGGGAAGATGAAACCCAGATTCTCCCGTTTGGGTTTGAAGTAGTCTGGAAGCACGTAACCGGTGCCATCGGGACGCGGGTTGAGATAGGCCGCCTCGCTGTGGTGGTACCAGCGTTCTGGGATGACCACATCACCGATGTGTCGCTCCGGATTGATGCCGCCGGCGATCCCGGCGAAGAACACGTGGCTGATCTGGAAGTGGTCGAGCGCCTTCTGGGTGTTCATCGCCGCATTGACCATGCTCACACCGCTGGGAAAGAGCAGTAGGTCGCGGCCTTCGAAGCGCACCTGTTGGAAGACGATGCCGTCGATTCGCCAAGAGGCGATACGGGTTCCGCCCTGGGTCAGGACGGATTCGTTGGCTTCGATCTCCGGATGGTAGGCGGCCATGACCGCGATGAAGGGGCCGGGCCGGTGGTCACGAACCGTCTTGATCGAGGTGGATGCACAACCGCATCCGAAACAGAATAGGAGGAGCCAAATCCGGTTCATCGGAAGATCAGATGAGCCAGGAAGAGCAATCCCAGCAGGTGTGCGAGTGGGGTCACGGTGCGGGCACGTCCCGTCAATAGGTTGAACCCAATGTAGGCAACAAATCCGAGTGCGATGCCTTCGGCGATACTGAAGGTCAGGGGCATGGCGATCATGGTGATCACCGCTGGAACGGCCTTGGAGAAGTCCTTGAGGTCCAACTCGGCGATACTCTGCATCATGAAGATGCCCACCAGAACCAAGACCGGGGCTGTTGCGACATCGGGAATGATGGCGATGAGTGGCGACAGGAAGAGGGCCAGGAGGAAACATCCGGCCGTGGTGATGGCGCTCAGGCCGGTGCGCCCTCCCGCTTCGACGCCGGCGGCTGATTCGATGTAGCTAGTGACCGTGCTGGTTCCTAGGACCGAGCCAACCATGGCAGCCGAGGCGTCAGCCATGAGGGCACGACCGATTTTTGGCAACTGCCCCTTCGAATCGAGCAATCCGGCCCGGTGGCACACACCGATCAATGTTCCCATGTTGTCGAAGAGGTCCACGAAGAGCAGGGAAAGCAGGATCGGGAGGCATTGGCGCCAGTGGCTCCAGAAATAGCCGAGGTCCAGTTTCAGGAAGCTCGGAGACAGGGAGGCGGGCATGGAAATCCAAGCCTCGGGCATACGTGTGATGGGAACGAGGCCCCCCTTGCCGTCGGAGGTCTGGGTGAAGAATCCCAGGATTGTGAGTCCGATCACGGTCAGGATGATCGCACCGGGTACTTTTCTCCAGACCAACGCCGCCGCCACGACGACGCCCGCCATCACCATCAGGGGGCTGGGTTGGTTGAAGGCGGCCAAACCAACCAGCGTGGCCGGATTGTCCACGATGACCCCGCCGTTCTTGAGGCCGATGAAGGCGATGAAAAGCCCGATGCCGCAGGTGATGGCCAGTTTGAGTTCCTGGGGAATGGCCTCCAGCAGTCGTTGTCGGATGCCGGTGAGACTGAGGATGAGAAACAGTACGCCCCCGTAAAACACCAGTCCGAGGGCTGCCTGCCAGGGGATCTTGGCACCGAGGCAGATGCCGAAAGTGAAGAAGGCATTCAGGCCCATGCCCGGAGCCAGCGCGATGGGGTAGTTGGTGGCCAGGGCCATGGCGAGTGTCATGATGGCCGAGGCCAGAGCGGTGGCGGTGATCAAGGCTCCCTTGTCCATGCCACTCATCCCGAGAATCGCTGGGTTCACCGCCAGGATGTAGGCCATGGCGGCGAAGGTGGTGACACCGGCGATGATCTCTTTGCGGATCGTGGTGCCGTGGTGGGTCAGTTGAAACCAACGTTCGATCATGAGGGAGAAGTGTTCTGAGTACTGAGAAAATTACCATTCCCAAGGAAGCAGGAGGTGAGCCGTGCCTCGCTGGTAGCCCCTCGGGGACCGGTACCGTCGAGGGTTTGTCCCGGGGACAGCCACTTCACCGCCTTGGGACTCGCCACGGCGCCCGCAGTCGAGAGGAGGGGGGGGTGGCGATTGGTGGGCACCACGCTCAGAATGCGTCACCAACGCGGGTGCCGCAGTGGCGTTTGGCCGTAACGAGGTGATGCGAGGCTATGGTTGAATCTTAGATCACGAAGTCCGCATCGGCCAGGTCGGCAGCCTTGAGTTTTTCGGCGCGGGTGACGAGGTCGGCGAGGGTGGTTTTTTCGAGGAGGTGGGCAATGGAGTCGCGGACCTCCTTCATGATCGAGCGCAAGGCACAGCGGGCCTCGTCGGGGCAATTGCACTTTTCGTAATAGTTCTCCGAGACACACCCGATGGGGGCCAGAGCTCCCTCGATGTGCCGGATCACCCCGGCGATGACGATCTTCTCCGGCGGTTTGGCCAAGCGGTATCCGCCGGCAACGCCGCGGCGGCTTTCGACAAACCCACCCGTTCGGAGGTCGTTGAGGATTTGCTCGAGGAACCGTTTCGGGATGTTTTCCGCAGCCGAGATCGCAGAGATCTGGATGACCTTGGCTGAATGGCGCAACCCAAGATGGGTCAGGGCGCGCAGGGCGTATTCGCCTCGAACGGTCAGCTTCATCGTCCAGGAAGGTTAAAATCCCGACCGTTTCAATCAAGGATTCGATGAAACCAGAAATCAAATAGAGTGACAGGTTCAAAGTAGAAACAGCAATAGAGTGACAGGTTCAATATATGGAATCGGGTTGGGTGAGGCTTCGGTTCGGGGTGTCTCGCCAGCCGGGCTTCCAGCGGTTGCATATAGAGTGACAGGTTCAAAGTGGGCGGAATGGGCGAGGGTGCGGATTCATGGGGGAGAGGCTTGACCGGTCTGGCGACCCCAGCGCTTGATCGGTCTCAGGCTCCACTGACCTGATGACTGACTCTTGCGAATCCCAGTTCTTGTCCGGCGTGATCGAAGGATTCTATGGCCCGCCATGGACCCCAGCCGAGCGATACCAGCTTTGGGACTGGATGGCTCGCAGCGGGCTGAACACTTACTTTTATGGTCCCAAGGACGATTTGCACCAGCGAGCCATCTGGAGGCAGCCGTATGATGAATCCGGGTTGATGGAGGTCCGGGAGGCGGTGGCCGCATGCCGGCATCGTGGTTTGCAGCTCATCTATGCCTGTAGCCCGGGACTGGATGTGACGTATTCGGATCCCGCCGATATGGCTGCCATCCAAGGTCGTCTGACCCAGTTGCTGGACAATGGCGTGATCGACTTTTGCATCTTGCTCGATGACATCCCAGATGCGATGCGCCCGGGAGATTTGGCTCGTTGGAGCTCTCTGGCGGCGGCTCAAGCTGCTTGGGTCAATGAGGTGTACACTTGGACTCGTGCCCGCACGCAGGGGCGCTTTTTGGTATGCCCAACGCCCTACTGCGCGCGGATGGTCGCAGCCCGTCACGGGGGCGAGGGGTATTTGGGAATACTCGGCCAAGGGCTTCATCCCGACATCGACATCTTTTGGACGGGTCCGGAGATCATCTCTGAGACGCTGGATGTGGCCCCGATCGCTCGGTTGACTGAGATCCTGCGGCGTCCTCCGCTCATCTGGGACAATCTCTTCGCCAACGATTATGATGGTCGCCGGTTTTTCTGTGGTCCGTACGCCGGAAGACCCTTGGAGTTGAAGCAAGCGGTGCGGGGAATCCTGCTCAATCCCAATACGGAGTTCCCGCTGAACTTCGTGCCGATCCATTCGTTCGGGGCTTACCTCGCGGCCGACGGAGCTTGGGATTCCCGGGCATCGTTTCTGGAGGGTCTCCAGGCCTGGTGGCCTCGATTTGCCACCGTGGGGGTTCCGTTGAGTTTTGAGGATCTGGTGACCTTCGCAGATTGCTTCTATCTGCCTTATCAGGAGGGGCCTGAAGCCGATGCGTTGGCGCAGGCCATAGCAGTGTGCTTGTCGTCACCCCGCCGTCCGGATGACCCGGATTCCTTGGCCGTGCGAGCCCGGATGCTTCGGTTAAAGGACTTCTGTGCGCGGTTGGTGGATTTGAAGGATCGCGGCCTGTTTCACGCATTCCACCGGCGGGTCTGGGAATTGCGCGAGGAACTGGACCTCATCGACCGCTGGTGGAGCCACCAGATCGATCCGGCCCGCGCGGGCACTCCGTTCGAGTCCGACTTCCACCGGCCGAAGACGTATCGCGGTGGTTTTGTGGTGCGCTTACAATCGTTCCTGAAACCCCGGACGGACGGCTCGATGGAATGGACCTCCACTCATTCCGGACCAGAATCGGCGGTATGACAGCGAGCATTCCTTCTCCCTTTCGATTGCGGCCACCCCAAGCGGGTGACACGGCAGGTGCCTACGCGGTTTGCTTGAAGACCGGCAATTTCGGACAGGATGGCGAGCCGTTTTACCGCGACGATCCGGATGCGTTGGGGCGTGTGTTCGTGGGGCCTTATCTGGCCTACGAGCCGGAGTTGGCGCGGATCCTCGAAGATGCCCAAGGCATTTGCGGGTACGTGCTTGCGGCGATGGATTCCCACGCGTTTTACGCCCGGTATGAGGCGGAATGGCGGCCGGAGTTGTGCCGGGCTCATCCGGCCCCGACTGGCGACCCGGGCGGATGGAACCGGGTCCAGCAAATCCACCACGTCTATCACCACCCGGATTATTTTTGTCCGGAGCCCTACGACCAATACCCCTCGCATGTGCACATCGACTTGCTGCCACGGGCCCAAGGTCGAGGGCTGGGTCGGGCGATGATGGCGGAAGTGCTGGGGTTGCTGCGTCAGCGCGGTTCTCCTGGGGCACATCTCGGGGTGAGCTTGCCCAATGTTTCGGCCCAGGGGTTTTACCGGAAGCTGGGATTCCAGCCGCTCATCCAGGTTGGAGATGGGATCGAAGGTTGCCTGTATTTGGGTTACCGATTGAATGATCTTACGCCGGCCTCGAGTGAGAAGTGAGAGAGCATAACCCCAAGTGCCATGAATTCGTTGTCCCTCTTCCTCCACCAGTGGCTGATCCCGCGGATGACCGCACTCAGTGAGAACACTTACCTCGCCTCCATTCGGGCCGGGATGGTTTCCGTGGTCCCTCTGACCATTCTGGGAGGGCTCTTCATGGTCGTGGCCTATCTGCCTATCGACGGGTGGGAAGCGCGCATGGCGCCGCACCTACCGCTGTTGCAGATCCCCGTGACGGCCACCTTCGGACTCTTGGGTCTCTTTGTCTGTTTGGCGATCGGCTACGATCTGGGAACGCGGCTCAAACAAGAGGCCATCTTGAGCGCGACGCAGGCGGCCCTGGTCTTCCTGCTCATCCAGTTGGAGATGAAGGATCAATCCCTGGTCATGGACGGCCTGGGATCGAAGGGGTTGTTCACGGCCATCCTCATCGCCATGGCGACCGTCCGCATTCAAAAGGCCTTCACCGATGCCAATTGGGTCATCCGCCTGCCGGATTCGGTGCCCAAAGTGGTGTCGGACACGTTCATTTCACTGACACCCACCGTATTCCTTGTGGTGGCTTTTTGGATCCTGCGGTTTGTGATGGGGGTGGATATCAATGCGGGCGTTCAGACGCTCTTCAAGCCCTTGGTCTTCGCCTTGAACAGCCTGCCAGGCATTCTGGTGTACGCCTTTCTGGTGACCTTGCTGTGGTCGGTGGGCATCAACGGTGACAACACGCTGGATGCCTTTGTGGCCCCGATTTTCCTGCAGTTCCTGGCCGAGAATGTGGAGGCAGTGGGTCGCGGTCAGCCCATGCCCTATGTCACGGCCAACGGATTCTTTTCGACCTTCGTCAATGTTGGTGGCACCGGGGCCACGCTGGGGTTGGCGTTGATCTTGGCAATGTCCAGAGACCCGGTTTACCGGAAAATCAGTCGACTGTCCTTGCCGACCCAGATCTTCCAGATCAACGAGCCCATTTTCTTCGGCATCCCCATCGTGCTCAATCCGTGGTTCATGATCCCTTACGTGGCCAACGCATTGCTGCTGACGGCCTCGACTTATTGCCTGATGGACTGGGGTTGGATTCGAAAACCCTTCGTCAACGTCCCGTGGACCACGCCGCCGGTGATCGGTCATTACTTGCTGACCGGGGGAGATTGGCGCGCGGCGGTTTGGGGCGTTGTTTCGCTGGGTTTGGCGATGGTGGTTTATTGGCCCTTTGCCAAAGCGGCCGAGAGGCAGCGCTTGGCCGCGGCATCATTGTCGCCCTCATCCTCGCCCCCGTCGACAGACGTCGTGCCCAAGGGAACTGAGCTCAACCGGGAACAACAGCAATGATGACAACGATACGATGGAGTCTTGGGTTTTGGGTCTTTCTGGCGCTGATGGGTGCATCTGTCCGGGCCGAGGAGACGAAGCCAGTGGTGCCGCCTCAAAAATCATTGCCGCTGCCAGGTGAGGTGCTGTCCATCCGTGGCCACACGGCCTTTGTTCTGGCTCCGCCATCGACCGGGAAAACCATACCTTGGGTGCTCTATGCTCCCACGTTGCCGGGGCTTCCAGGCACCGAAGAGAGGTGGATGTTTGAGCGTTTTCTCGAAGCAGGCATCGCTGTGGCAGGCATCGACGTGGGCGAATCCTACGGCAACGCGTCGGGGCGGGTGCTCTATTCGGCGCTCCATGAAGAACTCACCTCGCATCGCAAATTCGCCCCAAAAGTGATGCTGTTGGGTCGCAGCCGTGGAGGCTTGATGACCCTCTCTTGGGCGGCTGAAAACCCCGACAAGGTGGCCGGTTTCGCCGGGATTTATCCGGTTTGCAATTTGGCGAGTTACCCAGGCATCACCAATGCCGCTCCGGCTTTTGGGCTCCAACCGGCGGATCTGGAAGCGCAATTGACCCGGCATAATCCCATCGATCGATTGGAGCCCTTGGCTCGAGCCCAGGTGCCGCTCTTTGTGATTCATGGCGACCAAGACAAACTGGTGCCGCTGGAGGCCAACTCCGGTTTGGTGCGATCGCGGTATCAAGCCTTCGGTGGGATGTTTGAATGGGTGGTCCCGGCGGGGCAGGGACACAATATGTGGACGGGGTTTTTCCAATCACCGGAACTCGTGGCGTTCGTCTTGCGGGAATGCCGAAAACAGGCTCAGTGATTCCCTGCTCGATTCGGATATGGAACTCTCCTGGGAATGGTATCCGGCTCTCTTTGCGACAGGGTTGGTGGCGGGTTGGGTCGATGCCATCGCAGGCGGAGGAGGCTTGCTCACCGTGCCGATGTTGCTGGCCACAGGCATGGATCCGCAGGACGCCCTGGGCACCAACAAGTTCCAGTCATCGATGGGCACGACCATGGCCACAGTCCAGTACGCTCGGCATGGACTGTTGAAGTGGAGTGAGGTGTCCCAAGGTGTGGTGGCCACCGCCTTCGGGGCGTTGCTGGGTGCGGTCTGCGTCACGCGAATGGATCCGCAGCTGCTGAGGCCCGTGATTCCGGTGCTGTTGGTCGGCATCGCCCTGTATCTGGGATTCAAACCGGATCTGGGTCGTGAAGAACGACCCTCGGCTCTTGCGGGCGGGTTGCTGCGATGGCGA
>Ga0214917_10006192_pt1 | contig 12509 bp, 13 predicted proteins | sample LL_1208_BB_MetaG_FD_177983 | JGI IMG/M metagenome (GOLD analysis project Ga0214917, IMG submission 177983) | Freshwater microbial communities from Lake Lanier, Atlanta, Georgia, United States - LL_1208_BB | ecosystem: Environmental > Aquatic > Freshwater > Lake | place: USA: Georgia | collected...
CGGGTTGCCCTCGCTACAGCCGCTGCGGCAGAGCCTGGATACAACGGGCTCCACCCACAGCAGTTGCCATGACCTCCGAACAGGCCGCTCAACTGATCGACGACACCCTGGACCTGGTGCATCAGCGGCTGCTGCGCCTGGAGCAGGAGCAGCAGCAGCGGGCCCGCAGTGCCCTGCTGGAGGAGTTCCGCGAGTGGCGTCACCCCTCGGGAGGCCACATTGATCTGATGGTTTGCCCGCTGTTCCCCCAGGGCTGAGGGCCAGGCGGGACACTGGAAGCTGCGCGATCCCACCCGGCATGGCCGGGATGTTCCTTGCCCGACGACACCATTGCAGCGGTTGCCACGGCCGTCGCCGCCGGCCAGGGCAGTGTGGCGATTGTGCGCCTCTCGGGGCCTGAGGCCGAGGCGATTGCCCGTCGTCTGTTTGTGGCCCCGGGGGGGCAACCCTGGGAGAGCCACCGGGTGCTCTACGGCCATGTGGTGGATCCAACCAGCGGCGAGCGGGTGGATGAGGCGCTGCTGCTGCTGATGAAGGCGCCCCGCAGCTTCACCCGCGAAGACGTGGTGGAGTTCCACTGCCACGGGGGCCTGATCTGCGTGCAGCGGGTGCTGGAGCTGGTGCTCTCCAGCGGGGCTAGGCGTGCCCTGCCCGGAGAGTTCAGCCAGAGGGCGTTTTTGCATGGCCGCCTGGATCTCACCCGGGCCGAGGCCGTGAGTGAGCTGGTGACGGCCCGCAGCCGTCGGTCGGCACAGCTGGCGATGGCTGGCCTCGATGGCGGCCTGCAGCGCCGCATCACCTCCCTGCGGGAACGGCTGCTGGATCAGTTGGCGGAGCTGGAGGCTCGGGTGGATTTCGAGGAGGATCTGCCGCCCCTCGATGGCCAGGCTGTGGTGGCGGAGCTGCAGGGGGTGCGCAGCGAGCTGCAGCAGTTGGTGGCCGATGGCCAGCGGGGCCAACGGCTGCGCGAAGGCCTGCAGGTGGCGATCGTGGGTCGCCCGAACGTGGGCAAATCCAGCCTGCTCAACCGGTTCAGCCGCATGGAGCGGGCGATCGTGACCGATCTGCCCGGCACCACCCGCGACCTGGTGGAGAGCGAGCTGGTGATCCAGGGGGTGCCCCTCACCCTGCTCGACACCGCCGGGATCCGCGTCACCGACGACCCGGTGGAGCAGCTGGGCATTGCGCGCAGCCGCGCTGCCCTGGCTGCCGCCGATGTGGTGCTGTTGCTGTTCGATCTGGCGGCTGGCTGGGGGCCTGGCGATGAGGAGTTGCGGCGGCAGGTGCCCGATGGGGTGCCGCTGCTGCTGGTGGGCAACAAGGCCGATCAGCTGATGGGCGAGCAGGCTGAACCCGACGCCCAGAGGCAGCGCCAGGGCCAGGGCCCGGCCCAGGTGTGCATCAGTGCCCTCACCGGTGCGGGTCAGGAGCAGCTGGAGGATGCCCTGCTGCACTGCTGCGGCTGTGGTGGCGAGCAGGGTCTGCAGGTGGCCCTCAACCGCCGTCAGCAGGACCTGGCTGCGGCCGCTGCAGCCGCGCTCGAGCGCAGCCTGGAGGCGGCTGAACAGCAGTTGCCCTGGGACTTCTGGACCATCGACCTGCGGGCGGCGGTGCGGGAGTTGGGGGAGATCACCGGCGAGGAGGTGAGTGAAGCGGTGCTGGATCGGGTGTTCTCCCGCTTCTGCATTGGCAAGTAGGGCCCGGGGCGGGCCTCCCCGCCTGCTGTGATCTGGGAACCCGGTAGAAGTTGGCAGACTCCCGACTACCGCTTGCCCGCCCTCCATGGCCCACTGGCACCTCACCCCGGAGTTGCAGGGTCAGCTGCGCAGCTGGCTGGCGGAGGACATCGGCCGCGGTGACCTGACGGCGCCGGCCCTGAGCGGGCGCTGCGGCCGTGCCCACTGGGTTGCCAAGCAGCCCGGCCTGTTCTGCGGTGGCGTGGTGGTGGAGCCCCTGTTCCGCCTGCTGGATCCGGAGTTGCGGCTGCGGCTGCTGGTGCCCGATGGCGCCGCCGTGGTGGCGGGGCAGCGTCTGCTGGAGCTGGAGGGAGCCGCCTCGGCCCTGGTGGCCGGCGAGCGCACCGCCCTCAATCTGGCCATGCGCCTGAGCGGCATCGCCACGGCCACGGCCGCCCTGGTGGCGGAGCTGGAGGGCACCGGGGTTGCCCTGGCGGACACCCGCAAGACCAGCCCGGGCCTGCGCCAGCTGGAGAAGTACGCCGTGCGTTGTGGCGGCGGCATCAACCACCGCCTCGGGCTCGACGACGCGGCCATGCTCAAGGAGAACCACCTGGCCTGGGCCGGCGGTGTGGCGCCGGCGATTGCGGCGGTGCGGGCCTCCGCTCCCTGGCCGGCGCGGGTGATTGTGGAGGCGGAGACCGCTGCTGAAGCCCTGGCGGCGGTGGAGGCGGGGGCCGATGGCGTGCTGCTGGATGAGTTCAGCCCAGCAGCGCTGCAGCAGCTGGTGCCCCAGCTGCGGGCGGTGGCGGCCGGTCGGCGAGGGGGTGGGGCGCTGGTGCTGGAGGCCTCCGGCGTGCAGCCCGACCAGTTGCGTGCCTATGGCGCCACCGGTGTGGATCTGATCTCCAGCAGTGCCCCGATCACCCGCAGCCCCTGGCTGGATCTGAGCATGCGTTTCGACGACTGAGGGATGATCACGGAACGTGCCTGCCGCCGCAGCGGTTGATCGCCTCCATGCTCACCGTTCTCCATGCCCTCGAAGCCCAGCTGCGCGCGGCCATGGAGCGGGCTTTCCCGGATGCGGCAGCAGCGGCCCAGGCCGCCGGCCAGCCCTTGGATCCCCAGCTGGCGCCGGCCAGCAAGCCGGAATTCGGGGATTTTCAGGCCAACGGCGCCCTGCCCCTGGCCAAGCCCCTCGGCCAGCCACCGCGGGCCATCGCCACGGCCATCGTGGAGCAGCTGGCCGCTGATCCGGCCTTCCTCCAGCTCTGCGACGTCCCCCAGATCGCTGGCCCCGGCTTCATCAATCTCACCCTTCGGCCGGAGCGCCTGGAGGCGGAGCTGCAGGCCCGCCTGGGGGATCCGCGGCTGGGGGTGCCAAGGGTGGATGCCGCTGGGGCCGCCCGGCCGCTGCCCCCGGTGATCGTGGACTTCTCCAGCCCCAACATCGCCAAGGAGATGCATGTGGGGCATCTGCGCTCCACGATCATTGGCGATGCCCTGGCGCGGGTGCTGGAGTTTCGCGGCCACCCGGTGCTGCGGCTCAACCACGTGGGCGACTGGGGCACCCAGTTCGGGATGCTGATCACCCATCTCAAGCAGGTGGCGCCTGAGGCCCTCACCACCGCTGACGCGGTGGACCTGGGTGATCTGGTGGCCTTCTACCGCCAGGCCAAGGCCCGCTTCGACGACGACGAAGCCTTCCAGACCAGCTCCCGCGAAGAGGTGGTGAAGCTGCAGGGCGGTGACCCGGTGTCGCTGAAGGCCTGGGGATTGCTCTGCGACCAGAGCCGCCGTGAATTCCAGAAGATCTACGACCGGCTCGACATCCGCCTCAGCGAGCGCGGTGAATCCTTCTACAACCCCTACCTGGAGGGAGTTGTTGCCGACCTCGACGCCTCCGGATTGTTGGTGACCGACGATGGAGCTCGCTGTGTGTTCCTGGAGGGGGTGACAGGCAAAGACGGCAAGCCCCTGCCGGTGATCGTGCAGAAGAGCGATGGCGGTTTCAACTACGCCACCACCGACCTGGCGGCGATCCGCTATCGCTTCGGCGCCGTTCCCGATGGCGACGGCGCCCGGCGGGTGATCTACGTGACCGATGCCGGCCAGGCCAGCCACTTCGCCGGCGTGTTCCAGGTGGCCCGCCGCGCCGGTTGGATCCCCGCCGGTGCCCGCCTGGAGCACGTGCCCTTTGGCCTGGTGCAGGGGGAAGACGGCAAGAAGCTGAAAACCCGCGCCGGCGATACGGTGCGCTTGCGGGATCTGCTGGATGAGGCCGTTGAGCGCGCCGAGGCCGACCTGCGCCGGCGGTTGGCGGAGGAGGACCGCAGCGAGGATGAGGCCTTCATTGTGCAGGTGGCCACCACCGTGGGGCTGGCGGCGGTGAAGTACGCCGATCTCTCCACCAACCGGATCACCAACTACCAGTTCAGTTTCGATCGGATGCTGGCCCTCACCGGCAACACGGCGCCCTATCTGCTCTATGCCGTGGTGCGCATCGCCGGCATCGCCCGCAAGGCCGGCGCCGATTCCGAAGCCGGGGCGGTCCACTTCAGTGAGCCCCAGGAATGGGCGCTGGTGCGCGAGCTGCTCAAGCTCGATGGGGTGATCGCCGAGGTGGAGGAGGAGTTGCTGCCCAATCGTCTCTGCACCTATCTGTTCGAGCTGAGCCAGGTGTTCAATCGCTTCTACGACCAGGTGCCGGTGCTCAAGGCCGAGGAGCCCGCCCGCAGTTCCCGCCTGGCCCTCTGCCGCCTCACCGCCGACACGCTCAAGCTGGGCCTGGGGCTGCTGGGCATTCCCACCCTGGAGCGGATGTGATGGACGCGGAGTTGTCGCGGCAGTGCCCCATGCCCCAGGCCCGCCCCATGCCCCAGCCACGCCCTGAGGTGGAGCGGTTGCAGGCCTACAGCGCCCCCCTGGAGGGGCGGCGTGGGCTGCTGCGGCTCGACTTCAACGAGAACACCGTGGGTCCCAGCCCCGGAGTGGTGGAGGCGATCCGTGCCATTCCGGCCGATCACTACGGCATCTATCCCGAGTACGACGGCCTGCGGGAGGCCCTGATCGCCAACCTGGCCGGTGGCTGCAGCGCAGGTTCGGCCGGGGCCCCTGGGCTGTGCCCGGAGCAGATCGGCCTGTTCAACGGTGTGGATGCCGCCATCCATGCCATCTTTCACGCCTATGGCGACCGGGGCGAGACCCTGCTCACCACCAGCCCCACCTTCGGCTACTACACCCCCTGCGCCCAGATGCAGGGCATGGCGATCGAGGCCATTCCCTATCGGCTCCCGGATTTCGCCTTCCCGCTGGAGGAGATCCGCAGGGCACTGCTGGGCCCGCTGGGCGATGGCCGCGCCGACGGGGACTGGCAACCGCCGCGGTTGCTGCTGATCTGCAACCCCAACAACCCCACCGGCACCCGTCTGGCCCCCGAGCGGATCCTGGAGCTGGCGGCGGCGGCGCCGGCCACCCTGGTGGTGGTGGATGAGCTCTATGAGGCCTTCACGGGCGACAGTGTGCTGCCCCTGGCGGATTTCGCCGCCACGCCCAATCTGCTGGTGCTGCGCTCCCTGGCCAAAACCGCCGGCCTGGCGGGTCTGCGCATGGGGTTCGCCATCGGGGCGGCGGCGGTGGTGGATCGGGTGAGCCGGGTCACCGGGCCCTACGACATCAACAGCTTCGCGGTAACGGCCGCCTTTGCCGCCCTGGCGGATCAGCCCTACACCGATGCCTACGTGGCTGAGGTGCTGCGCGCCCGGGACTGGCTGGTGGCCACGCTGCGACAGGCGGGCGTGCGCCATCACGCCGCGGGCGGCAACTACCTGCTGATCTGGCCCGGTGCACCTGCGGCTGCCGTGGAGGCCCGCCTGCGGGAGGCGGGGATCCTGGTGCGTTCCATGGCGGGCAAGCCCCAGATCGACGGCTCCCTGCGGGTGAGCCTCGGCACCACGGCCCAGATGCGGCAGTTCTGGCAGGCCTATGCCGCCATTGCGGGGTTGTAGGGCTGACGGCCGCAGGCCTCCAGGGCTGAGCCCTCAGCGCATCAGCTCAATCTGGGTGCCCTCAGACAGCTTCGCCGGCAGGCTGAGCACCCGGCCCACCCGCTTCACCGGCGTGCCGGCCATGGCCTGGAGGAACGGCTCCACGCTGCCCTGGTCGCACTGGGCCGGCGGTTTGCCGCTCACGTATTGCACCGGAATCACCCGCCGTGGCGCCAGGTCTCGCACCACCGCGGCGGCCTCGGCGCCGTCGTACACCTTGGCGCCGCCGCCCACGCCGATGATCAGCACATCGGGTTTGCCGAGCAGCACCTTGTCTTCCGGTTTGAGCTGAGCGGCGGTGCCCCCCAGATGCGCGAACTCCAGCCCACCCTGGCGCCAGCGCCAGAGGGTGGCGTTGCCAAAGCGGCGCCCACCGAAGCGATCGTGGGGAGCGGCGATGCCCTCGATCGTGAGGCCGGCCACCCGGTAGGAGCCGGGGCTGCTCAGCATCCGGCCACTGGCCACCGCCGCCCCTTCATCCAACAGGCGACTGCTGGCCAGCACCACCGTGGCCCCCACCCGGGGTTCGGCCAGGCCTGCGGCACAGCCCACGGCCTTGAACGGGTTGAGCAGCACCGAGGCCCCACCCCCCTGGATCAGCAGGGCGCTGTGGCCGTAGTTGGTGATGGTCACGCCGGTGTCGGCGCGGACCGTGCTGGTGGCGCCAAGGGCAACACTGGCCGCCGCTGCGAGGGCCAGGGACCGCAGGGCCCCGCGGGACTGCTGCAGGCGGAACGGCTGGGGCATGGGTAGGCGTCGCCCAGGGCGTGAGTGGCGCGAACCTAGCAGCGCTGGATTCAGGTGCTAGTGAGCGGCGGCCTGGCTGAGGAAGTTGCCCAGCAGGCGATGGCCCTCCTGGGTGAGCACGCTTTCCGGATGGAACTGCACCCCCTGGATGTGGGGATGGTCGCGGTGGCGCAGGCCCATGATCGTGCCATCCTCCAGCCAGGCGGTGATCTCCAGGCAGTCGGGCAGGCTCTCCCGCTCGGCGATCAGGCTGTGGTAGCGGGTGGCAATCAGGGGGCTGGGCAGGCCGGCAAACACCCCCTGCCCCTCGTGCAGCACGGGTGACGTTTTGCCGTGCATCAATTCCCTGGCCCGCACCACCTTGCCGCCGTACACCTGGGCGATCGATTGATGGCCCAGGCACACCCCCAGGGTGGGGATCGTGGGGCTCAGCTGCCGCAGCACCTCCAGGCACACCCCGGATTGATCGGGGTCGCCGGGGCCGGGGGAGATCAGGATCGCAGCGGGCTGGAGTGCGCTGATCTGCTCCAGAGTGAGGGCATCGTTGCGCTCCACCCGCACGTCGGCGGCCAGGGGATGCTCACTGGCCAGCTCCCCCAGGTATTGCACCAGGTTGAAGGTGAAGCTGTCGTAGTTGTCGAGAACGAGAAGCATCACAGCGCCAGGCCTGGCACCATTCAAACGCCCAGTCGCGCCAGCAGCGGTGGCAGCAGCAGCAGGGCGGCGATCAGCAGGGAGCTGAGGGCGGCCACCAGCACGGCCGCCGCGGCGCAGTCCTTGGCGATGCGGGCCAGGGGGTGGAAGCGGCGGCCGATGGCCAGGTCGACCACGGCCTCGGTGGCGGTGTTCAACAGCTCCAGCACCAGCACCGCCGCCACGGTGAGCACCAGCACCGCCAGCTGCCCCAGGGGCAGCTGCAACCACAGCCCCAGGGCGAACACCACCGCCCCGGTGACCACATGGATGCGGAAGTTGCGCTGGCTGCGGAAGCCGTAGATCAGCCCCTGGGCTGCGTAGCGAAAACTGGAGGGCAGGTCGCCGGCCACCTGCCAGGCCCCCAGGCGCCGCACCTTGGCCGTGGGTTCAGGCAGCTCCTGCAGCACGGGGCGCCGGCGCGGATGGGATTCCCGGCGGACGAACAGGCTCAAGCGCGTCCTGGGCAGACTCCGGCCCGCACCCTACCGCTACTCCTCGGCGGCGAGAAGCCGCTCCTGCCGGGCCAGCATCGCCGCCAGGGCGGCATCGTTGGGATGATCCCAGCCCAGCAGGTGCAGCAGGCCGTGGCTGGCCAGGAACTGGAGCTCCCGCTGCAGGCTGTGGTCGTGCTCCCTGGCCTGACGGGCGGCGGTGTCGAGGGAGATCACGATGTCCCCCAGCTCCAGGGGCTCGTCGTCGCCTGTGGCGTCTGCGTCGATCAGCCCCGGCGGCAGTGGCAGCGGCGGCAGCCCATCGAGGTCGTCGTCCTGGGCGGCGAAGGCCAGCACATCCGTGGGCCCTGCCTTCTCGCGCCACTGGGCGTTCAGCTCGGCGATTTCGGCGTCGCCCACCAGGCTCAACCCCAGGCTGTAGGCGGGGGCCCGCAGCTCCGGCGGCAGCTCGGCAGCCAGCTGGCCCAGCCAGCCCTCCAGCAGCCCGTGCCAATGCTCGGCGCCATCCAGGGGATCGGCCCAGGGGCCGGCGGTCTCCACCAACTCCGGTGCGAACGCCCCGTCGGCTGCAAAGGCCAGGTCGAGGTCAACTGTGGCGGCTGGCGCCGGGGGTGTGGGGCTGGAGTCCATCGCGCGCTCCTCAGCCCCCGGGCAGCTGGGGCCGGCCCAGCCAGGCCACCAGCAGGATGAAGCCGATGAACCCCGCGGCCGTGAGGCCGAAGTGGACCAGGCTCAGCTTGCCTTTGCGCACCATGTTGCGCATGGCCAGCTTGGTGAAGCTGGGGGTCTCGCCGCTGGACGGGCTGCCGCCTGGGGTGGAGCCGCTGGACGGTGGCGGGGCCGCGGGATCAGTCATCGCCGGAGCCTCCGGCCACCTCAACGCCCGCGTGCAGCAGGCTCTGGATGAACGGATCCAGATCGCCGTCCATCACGCCCTGCACATCGGTGGTTTCGTGCTGGGTGCGCAGATCTTTCACCATCTGGTAAGGGTGGAACACGTAGTTGCGGATCTGGTTGCCCCAGGCCGCCTCCACGATGTCGCCGCGAATGTCGGCGATCTCGGCGGCGCGCTGCTCCTGGGCGATCACCAGCAGCTTGGCCATCAGCAGGGCCATCGCCTTTTCCTTGTTCTGGAGCTGCGAGCGCTCCTGGGTGCAGCGCACGAACAGGCCGGTGGGGATGTGCAGGATCCGCACGGCCGTTTCCACCTTGTTCACGTTCTGGCCGCCGGCGCCGCCCGAGCGGGAGGTGGTGATTTCCAGGTCCTTCTCGGGGATGTCGAGTTTCACCTCCTCCTCGATCTTGGGCATCACCTCCACGCCGGCGAAGCTCGTTTGGCGCTTGTCGTTGGCATTGAACGGCGAGATGCGCACCAGGCGGTGGGTGCCCTTCTCGTTGCGCAGGTAGCCGTAGGCGTAGCGGCCGTCGATTTCGATCGTGCAGCTCTTGATGCCGGCTTCCTCCCCCTCGCTGAGTTCATCCACGGTGACCTTCATGCCGTGGTCTTCGGCCCAGCGCGTGTACATGCGCATCAGCATCAGCGCCCAGTCCTGGGCGTCGGTGCCGCCGGCACCGGCGTTGATCGAGATCACGGCGCCCTCCTTGTCGTAGGGGCCGCTGAGCAGGCGCTCCAGCTCCCAGCGGTCGAGGTCGGCGCGCAGCTTCTGCAGGGCCGTGTTGGATTCGGCCAGCAGGTCGTCGTCGGGCTCCAGGCCGTAGAGCTCCAGGGTGGCTTCGCCATCGGCCACGGCCGCCTGCCACTGGGCCAGCTGCTCGAGCTGGGCCTTCACCTCATCGAGCTGGCGCATCTTGGCCTGGGCCTGCTTCTGGTCGTCCCAGAAGTCGGGCTGGGAGGCCAGTTGTTCCAGGTCCTGCTGGCGGGCTTTCAGGGCCGGTACGTCAAAGACAGTCCTGGGCATTGCCCAGGCGGTCAGTGAGCTCGGAGAGATCGCGCTTGAAGTCGGTGAGATCGAGCACCGGGGAGTGTGAGTGCATTCCCACGACCGTACTCAATGGCCCCCGGCGACCGGGCAGGCGAAGGCCTTCGGTTGGTTTGGCTTAGCCATGGCTTAGCTAACTCAAACCACCCCTCGCGGCCCGCCCGTCTCGGGCCTCCGCTTCTACGATCGACTGTGCCTGATGGGACCCGCAGCGATGGCCGCCACCGTTGAGATCTACACCTGGCGGGCCTGCCCCTTCTGCATCCGCGCCAAGGCCCTGCTGGATCGCAAGGGGGTGGCCTACACCGAGTTCGCCATCGATGGCGATGAGCGGGCCCGCGAGGCCATGGCCGCCAAGAGTGGCGGGCGCCGCAGCGTGCCCCAGACCTTCATCAACGGCCAGCACGTGGGTGGCTGCGACGACCTGCATGCCCTCGAGCGCTCCGGCCAGCTCGACCTGCTGCTGGGGGCCGCCGCTTGAGCCCCTCTGCCAACGGCGCTGCCCTCGATAGCGGCCGCGAGCCCCAGTTGTTTGTGGTGGACCCGATCGCCCGGCTCCGCCCCACCAAGGATTCCAGCGTGGCCCTGATGCAGGCGGCCCAGCGGGCTGGCCAGCAGGTGTGGGTGTGCACGCCGGCCAACCTCTCGGTGCATGGCCGGGTTTCGGCCCACGAGCCCCTGGTGCTCGCCCAGCCTGTTCAGTTGGCGGAGATCCGGCCCAGCGCCAGTGGCTGGGATCTGCCGGATCCCTGGTTTGAGCTGGGGGAGCCGCGCTGGGTGCCCCTGGCTTCCTTCCCGCGGGTGTGGATGCGCAAGGACCCACCGGTGGATGAGGCCTATCTCTATGCCACCCACCTGCTGGAGCTGGCCGAACGGCAGGGGGCACGGGTGCTGAACCGGCCCGCTTCGCTGCGGGCCTGGAACGAGAAGCTCGGCGCCCTGCGCTGGAGCCACCTGATGGCTCCCACGCTAGTGTGCAGTGATCTGGCCCAGCTGGAGGGCTTCGCCCGCGACCATGGTGAGGTGGTGCTCAAGCCCCTCGGCGGCCGTGCCGGCCAGGGGGTGGTGCGCAGCCATGGCGGTGCACCGGGGCTGAAGGCGCTGCTGGAGCTGGTGACCCAGCAACAGCAGCTGCCGGTGATGGTGCAGGCCTTCCTGCCGGCGGTGACCGCCGGCGACAAGCGCATCCTGCTGGTGAACGGAGAGCCCCTGGGCGCGGTGAACCGCAAGCCGGCCGCCGGGGAGTTCCGCAGCAACCTGGCGGTGGGCGGTGAGCCCGAAGCCAGTGCGCTCACCGACCAGGAGCGGCGCATCTGCGCGGAACTGGCGCCCGCCCTGCGGGCCGACGGCCTGTTCTTTGTGGGCATCGATGTGATCGATGGTCGCCTCAGCGAGATCAACGTGACCAGCCCCACCGGGGTGCGTGAGATCGAGCGGCTGGGCGGCATCCCCCTGGCGGATCTCACCATGGAGCGGCTGCTGGGTTAGGGGCGGCGGCTGGGTTGGCTCAGCCCTGGGCCACCGGCAGGTTGAGCTGCTGTTGCAGCACCCCCAGCTTCAGGGCCACCTCCTGGAGTTCCCGCTCGGGCTCCGATCCCTGCACCAGGCCGGCCCCGGCGGTGAGTTCCAGCCGGCGCCCCTGGAGGGTGCCACTGCGGATCGCCACCCGCAGTTCGGTGTCCCCTTCGCTGTCGATCCAGCCGATGGGGGCGGCGTAGTGGCCGCGCTCGAACGGCTCGAGGCTGCGCAGGGCGGCCATGGCCTCACGCCGCGGCAGACCCGCCACGGCTGGGGTGGGGTGCAGGGCGCCCGCGATGGCGAGGGGCTGGTGATCCCCCAGGGCCGCGGTGATCGGCGTGTGCAGGTGCACCAGCTGGCCGTGGCGGGCCAGGCGCGGATGGCGGGGCCGCCGCGGCTGCAGCTCCGCCTGCCGCAGCACCGCGGTGATCGCCTCCACCACCAGCTCGTGCTCGCGCCGGTCCTTGTCGGAGTAGAGCAGCTGATCGGCGCCGGGGCCGATCGGGGCGGTGCCGGCCAAGGCATCGCTGCGCAGCTGGCCCTGGCGCACGGTGAGCAGCCGCTCCGGGGAGGCCCCCAGCAGGGCCGAGCCGTCGCCCTGCTGCCACAGGAACCGGCAGCTGCCGCTCTGGCTCTGGCGCAACTGGGCCAGCAGGGTGAGCGGATCCAGGGGGGCATCCAGCAGCAACTGCTGCCGCACCGCCAGCACCAGCTTGCGCAGGGTGCCGCTCTCCACCAGGGCCAGCCCCTGCTCCACGGCGCGGCGGTAGCCGCTGTGCCAGGGGGAGCGGCTGTGCAGGCCCGGGCCGCGGCTGCGGCCTGATCCGGCCTGGGGTTCCGCGGGCAGGGTGTTCAACAGCCGGGCCTGTTCCCACAGCTCTTCGGCGATGGAGCGGGCGGTGACCTCCCCCCCCAGGCTGCGCTGGAGCCGCAGCCAGCAATGGCGACCCTGGCGGCTCAGCTGCCAGCGGGGCAGCACCGCCTGCACCCCGGGCACGCCCTCCCCCTCCTGCAGGGGGCTGTCGAAGAAGGAAAACGCCAGCAGGATCCTCGGCCGGGCCAGGGGCGGGCAGGCCTGGGGGGACGCCAGGCGGCTGAGGCTCACGGCGCTGAAGCGCTGGGCCAGTTCAAAGCGCCGCGGGCCGCTCAGCTCCAGGCTGTTGGTGCGCCCGCTGGCGGCCAGGCACAGGCCCGGCGCACTGTCCCAGAGGAAGCGGAAGCGCTCGCCCTCCTCGAGCTGGGGCAGCAGCGCCAGCGGGTCGCGGCCCGGCAGGGGCAGCGCCAGGCTGAGCACGCCATCACCGTCCAGCTGGCGGGCCCCATGGGCTGCCGCCGCCAGCAGATCGGAGAAGGAAGTTGTGACGCTGGGTGGAGCCTGCACCGGAGGCGGGCCGAAGCGGCTGCTCAAATGTATGGGCCTTCCCGCTCCGCCCG
>Ga0214917_10006193_pt1 | contig 12506 bp, 16 predicted proteins | sample LL_1208_BB_MetaG_FD_177983 | JGI IMG/M metagenome (GOLD analysis project Ga0214917, IMG submission 177983) | Freshwater microbial communities from Lake Lanier, Atlanta, Georgia, United States - LL_1208_BB | ecosystem: Environmental > Aquatic > Freshwater > Lake | place: USA: Georgia | collected...
TGTTAACTCCGGCATATTTTTAAAATTCATGCCATATATTCCAGCAATCATAGTTGGACCTGCAGCTAATGCTACCCATGCAGAGATTCTTCTAACATCCTCATTTTGTCTAACCTGAACATGGGCAAGATCTGCTTGCAAAACAGTGGTTAGTAAGGAATCCATACCAGATGCATGCTCGCAAGCATGTTGCAGGTGATCAAAGGTGTCCCGAAAAAATGGTCTAATTTGCTCAGGCAGATTAGTAAAATTATCAGAGGTTAATTTTTGTATTGGTTGAAGTAGTGGCTCAATCGCATGGCGATACTCAATTACCTCGCGCTTTAAGAAGTAGATCTCTTGGCTATAGGTCTTTCGCTTTCCACTAAAAACTTTAGTTTCAATATTTATCACATCATTTTCTAACTCTGCTGCAATATTTGTGTAACCATCAATAACGCGATCAATTACAGCGTGCAATACGGCAAAGGGGCCGATTGCTAATTGAGCTGGGTGTTGCTCAATATCGTGGCGCACCGTACTCAATGGTGAGCCCTCGCCATGGCGAACAATCACAATAAAATGTTTATCCACAAAACACATTAACTCACCAGTGGTAATCTCAGATTTTAATTCATTATAAAATACAGTTTTAATTACAAAAAAAGTTAGACCCTCATAATCTTCAATCTTAGGTCGCTGCTTAGCGCTTATGGCATCTTCAACTGCAAGTGGGTGAAAATTTAACTCACCTACAACATGATCAAACTCAGCTTTTGTCGGCTCAGCTAACCCCACCCAAACAAAGCCATTTTTACTTCGAGCAAGCTCAACCTGATCTGAGATATCGGTAGTGCCATCAACTCGGCGACCTTCAATATATAAAGCGGTATCAACAATCATGTGGATAAGTATTAACTAAATTTAGCCGTCACCTCAGCATTTCATATCCTTTTCTTCTCTAATTAACTATCTGTTAAACCAGCCCCTTAACTTTTATGTAAGTTAATCACATGAGCGCTCACTCAGCGTATGACGAGGTAAATCAGCGGGTTAGCCTGGCTGGACAGATATTAAATATTGATTCTGGAGTTATTCAAGCGATCACCGCTTGTGAGCGAGAGGTTGTAATCTCAATTCCACTACATCGCGCATCAGGTATTGATGTTCTTGCTGGTTATCGGGTTCAACACTCAAGTGCTAGAGGTCCTCGTAAAGGCGGGATTAGATTTCATCAAGATGTGGATCTAGATGAGGTGCGCGCACTAGCTTCACTTATGACCTGGAAGACTGCCTTAATTGATGTCCCATTTGGTGGTGCCAAAGGTGGGGTAACTGTTGATGCCTCAAAATTACTTCCGCTAGAAAAGGAGGAGGTAATAAGAAGGTGGACTAGAAACTTAATCCATGTTTTAGGACCTAATCGAGATATCCCAGCTCCAGATATGGGAACTGATTCTCAAACTATGGCTTGGCTGATGGATGAGTTTCATCGCTTAGAGGGATTTCAACCAGCGTGTGTAACTGGTAAACCAGTTGGCTTATTTGGCGCAGCAGGACGTGAAGAGGCAACTGGTCGAGGCGTTGCCCAGATTGCAGCCGCCACCTTGAGAGAGAATGAGAGAAAAATAAAGGGGGCAACAGTTGCAATTCAAGGATTTGGCAATGTTGGAAGGTATACCGCGTTAGTTTGCCAAGAGTTAGGGATGGATGTAATTGCTATCTCAGATGTAACTGGTGGAATTTTTGATAAAAAGGGTATTGATATTAAATCCATTTTTAATGTTAAAAATCTAAGTGAGGTTAATAGTGATAACCGAATTGGGGCATCTGATGTACTTGAAGTGGAGTGTGATTTATTAATTCCAGCTGCCTTAGGTGGGGTAATAAATGACTCTAATGCTGCAAAAGTTAAAGCCGAGTTTGTTATTGAAGGGGCGAATCAACCTATAACTAATGCTGCCGATCAAAAGCTTAACTCTATGGGAGTGTTGGTGGTGCCGGATATTTTGGCAAATAGTGGTGGCGTAATGGGCTCATACTTTGAATGGACTCAAAATATTCAACAATTCTCCTGGGCGATTGAAAAGTTTCGTAAAGAGTTGGATGAGCGTATGGAGCTAGCCTTTACAAATGTTCATAAGGTGGCAAAAAAATATAAAGTAGATTTAAGAACCGCCGCCTTTATTGTGGCAGTGGGTAGAGTTTCATCAGCCTTCTCAGTTCGAGGTTCATTAGTTTAGTTATTTAAGGAGGTGAGTATGAGTATCATTGCAAAGTTGGCACGGTACATTAAAAAGCATCTGCCTCATCTGCCAAAACCTAAAATTGCCGGTCGGGGTGGAGATTTTGAGTAATAGTTAAGCTTGATAGCGCTGGTAAGAGGCGGTTATCTCTGCCTCTGCTGCTAGTTGATCAACCCAATCACCACCATGAACTGCCTTGTTTGGCTCAAGTGATTTGTAGACTTGGAAAAAGTGCTTAATCTCCTCTAACTCAAAACTTGGTAGATCTGAGATATTTGTTAGGTAATCCTTACGAATATCACCTGCTGCAACACATAGTAATTTATCATCACCACCTGCCTCATCACTCATTCGCAGCATGCCAATTGCTCTAGCGGAAACTACACAACCTGGAAAGGTTGGCTCATCCAACATAACTAGAGCATCTAGTGGGTCACCATCAAGTGATAGTGTGTTTTCAACAAAGCCGTAATCATATGGATATCGTGTGGCGGTAAAGAGCATTCGATCTAATCTAATTTGACCAGTCTGATGATCGATCTCATACTTATTTCTAGAGCCAGCTGGAATCTCAATTACCACATCAAAGATCATCGGCTTCATTTAACTCTCCTTGATAAAACTTGAGATTTAATAGACTTAGTTAACAACATCGTGGGGTGAGCGACGGGGCTCGAACCCGCGACATCCCGGACCACAACCGGGTGCTCTACCAGCTGAGCTACGCCCACCATGTTTTTATTCCCTGGCCAATGATACGCCAATTATTGACCATTTAATTTACACCTATTCTATTTTCTATTTAGTTACGGCAGAAATATTGCGCTGCGGTAGTAATCAAGCTCTGCAATGGAGTCTCGGATATCGCCAAGTGCTCGATGATTTCCCTCTTTAGCTGGGGCAGAAAAGTAAGTTTTAGGGTGCCATCTTCTAGCCAACTCTTTAATGGTTGAGACATCAATAGTGCGATAATGAAGATAGGCATTTAATTTGGGTAGATCACGAGCGATAAATGCTCGATCTACATAAACTGAGTTACCAGCAAGGGGAGATTTACCAGCGGTTGGGGCGTACTTTTTTAGATAGGTAATTATTGCCTCATCTGCTTTTTCTAGAGTTGTGCCCTTTGGAATCTCAGTTATCAAACCTGATTTTGTATGCATATCTTTGACCACCTCTGTCATGTTAAGTAATTTTTCATCCTCACATTTGATGACCAGATCAACACCCTCACCTAAAACATTAAGTTGAGCATCGGTTACTAAAACCGCAATCTCAACTAAAGCATCATTAGTAATATCTAATCCAGTCATCTCGCAATCGACCCAGATTAGGTGGGGTAGCTCTTGGCTCATATACCGCTAGCCTATTAGGTGGCAGGGAAAAATTAGTTCACCCTGAGTTCATCTTAGTTTTACCCCTAATCCTCTTACCCACTGCCTTTGCCGACCATGATCGCCCTGTGAGTACAACGACAGCTACCGCAAAAACCACTCCAACGCCACGAGAGATTACAACCACTCCTAGATTTTCAGACAAGGTGTTTAGAGCAGTTGTTACCGCCGGTGGCTTAACCTCACTGGTGATTTTGGCATTGATTGCTTTTTTCTTAGTATTTAATGGTTTTGAAACATTTCGTCGTGAGGGATTGAATTTCCTAACTGGATTTGATTGGAAAGATGCGCTTCCTGAGGAGGGAATCGCCGCCTCCTATGGCGTCGGAGCGATGTTGTATGGCACCTTAGTTTTGGGTTTAATCGCCTTAGTATTTGGTGTTCCAATAGCAGTTGGCACCGCATTGTTTCTCTCTTACTACGCACCAGAGTGGTTAAAAAAACCGATGGTGGTTGTAATCGATGTAATGGCAGCAATTCCATCAGTTGTCTTTGGATTGTGGGGATACTTTATTTTGATGCCCCATGCTGAGTACTGGGCAAAACTTATCCATAAGTACTTAGGCTTTATTCCAATATTTGATATGCCAGCAAATGCTTTTTCTAGATCACCATTTATTGCCGGATTAGTTTTAGCAATCATGATTATTCCAATTGTTACCTCAATCTCGCGTGAGGTATTTGCTCAAACACCACTTGATCGAATTCAAGCAGCTTACGCACTTGGTGCAACTAAGTGGGCGATGATTAAAGCGGTGGTATTTCCATATGGCCGTGGTGGTGTTGTCGGTGGTGCGATGCTGGGATTGGGAAGAGCACTTGGTGAAACTGTTGCTGTATATACGGTGTTAAATCTTGTCTATGACATAAGAATTGAAGTTTTGTTAAGCGCGGGTGGCTCGGTTGCTTCCATGATCGTTAATAAGTTTGGTGAGGCAGATGCGCCGGAGCTAAGGGCTTTAATGGCAGCAGGCTTTGTGCTATTTGTGGTTACTTTGATTGTAAATTTTATTGCTAACGCAATTATTACCAAGACTGAGAGGAAGGGATAATGAGTTCAGATACTCTCATTGCAAAACCTTCTCGTCCATGGAAGCCAACTCCTAGAACACTGCTTCCAGATTTCATCGGTGCTTTTATTACTGCCTTTGGCACAATGGCAATTGTGGCGGCTACACCGCTAAAGGGAAAACTTGGCTTTGTAATAGTTTTGATTCTTATGGCGATTGCAACCGCCTCCATAATAAGTGCAATTACCAAGGATACTAAAGCTGCGATCAACTCAACGACTACAGTCTTGGTTTACGTAGCAGCTTCCTTTGTAATTGTTCCACTGGCATCAATTTTGTGGGAGATTTTTACTAAGGGTGCCACCGGTGTATCACTTAACATATTTCAAAATGATATGTCGGCAACCGCATCCGACGCTCCACTGACTGAGGGCGGATTACTTCATGCAATTATTGGCACCGTCTACCTAATATTGTTTGCATCCTTACTTAGTACGCCGATTGGTGTCTTAGCTGCACTCTACATCGTTGAGGTCAAGGGACGATTTGCTGGCTTAGTTAGATTTTTCGTCCAAGCCATGAGTGGTATACCTTCAATTGTTGCTGGCTTATTTATTTACGCCGTGTGGATGATTGGGCTTGGCAATAGTTACAACGCAGCTGCTGGCGCTGCCTCACTTGCAATTTTAATGATTCCAACGGTTGCAAGAACCTCGGAAGAGGTGTTAAAACTAATTCCAAATGACCTACGGGAAGCAGGTTTAGCGATGGGTGCCACTCAATGGCGTACTGTTGCGATGATTGTTATTCCAGCGGCAAAAAGCGGGTTAATTACTGCGATAATTTTAGGTATTGCTCGGGTGGCAGGAGAGACGGCTCCACTACTTCTAACTATTGGTGGTGCTGATGCTACTAACTTAAATCCATTTAGTGGCAACAACTCAGCGCTGCCATATTATGTTTGGAAGAATTTGGGATTGGGTAGTGAAGTCGCTGTCCAACGTGCCTGGCTTGGTGTCTTTATTTTAATTGTAGTTGTATTTATTTTCTTTACCTTAGCTCGCGTATTAGGCGCGGCTAAAGGTGAGAAGAGATGAGTAGGGGCATGGATGACAACAGCACCGATCATAATAATAATTCGATGCAAGCAAACCAAAAAGATAGCGAGGAAAACATGAATCAGAGTAAGACTGGAACGCCGGGTGTTGCCCGTGAGCGAACTCAAGTAAGTCAGCACTCCCTATCTGATGTGGCCAGGAGCCGGTCAATCTCTAAGGGTGTTACCAACAACCTAGGTTCAGGGCTTGAGGCAAAATCCGTTCACGCCTGGTTTGGTAGCAAGCATGTCTTAGAGGACATAAGCATGACCTTCGACACTGGAACTGTTACCGCATTAATTGGTCCATCAGGTTGTGGTAAATCTACTTTTATTAGAACGCTAAATCGCATGCATGAGTTTATTCCAACAGCTGCCCTAGCAGGTGAGGTATTGCTAGATAATAGTGATATCTATGCACCCGGAGTGGATGTTACAAAAATAAGATTAAAGATTGGAATGGTTTTTCAAAAACCAAATCCATTTCCCTCAATGACTATCAAAGAAAATGTTCTATCTGGAATTAAGTTGGCACAATTGAAGGTAGATAATCAATCAGAGCTTCTTGAGAGTTGTTTGCGTAGATCAGGTCTTTGGGATGAGGTAAAAGATCGTTTAGATGAGTATGGCGGGGCATTATCTGGTGGCCAACAACAGCGTCTTTGTATTGCTAGATCTTTGGCAGTAAATCCTCAGGTACTACTAATGGATGAGCCATGTTCAGCCCTTGATCCAGGTTCAACTCTAAGAATTGAGGAAACCATTAGAGAACTCTCTGAAAGTATTAGTATTGTTATCGTGACTCACAATATGCAGCAGGCGGCTCGGGTCTCTGATTACACCGGATTCTTCCTATCTGATGGCGGCCCTGGAATCTTGGTTGAGTTAGGAACTACTAGTGATATCTTTTCTAATCCAAAAGATAAGCGGACTGAGGATTATGTTACTGGTCGGTTTGGTTAAACCGCATCACTATTTGTTTACCTAATCGACACCTGTAGTTAGTCAAATACCCCTTAATTATTAGCAATTATTAACTAGGTTTTGCTCACCTGTTCAACGACTTAGGGGGAAAAATGCTTTCACGCAAGAAATTGGTGGGTGCAGTAATTACTGCAACTGCTTTAATATTTTCATCTTCGCCAGCTTTTGCAGCGACGCTAAATGGTAGTGGCGCAACATTTGCAATTCCATTACTTGATGCTTGCAAGGTTGATTTCAACAAAGATACCGGCCACACCATTAACTACACAGGTGGCGGATCCGGAAAGGGACGTACTGATTTCTCTGGTAACTTAGTGGACTTTGCAGGATCAGATACCGCATATCCATCAGGTGAACCAACCAACTTAATCTACGCTCCAATTTATGCAGCACCAATCGCAGTTATGTATAACCTGCCTTCAGTCAAAGAGTCAATATATCTATCCCCTTCAACTGTGGCACAAATATTCTCCGGTTATATTACAAATTGGGATGACAAGTTAATCGCTGCTGATAATGAGCGTACCGTTAAAACTCCAATTTATAAGACTGTTAATAAGAAGGTAAAGGATAAGACTGGTAAAACTGTAACTAAGAAGGTACCAGCTCTAGATAAGAGCGGTAAGCCAATTATTGATAGTTACGATGAAAAGACAGTAAATATTGATCTTCCAAAACTGCCAATTACAGTTTGGTATCGAACCGATTCCTCTGGAACCAGCACTAACTTTACCGCCTTCTTGCAGGGAGCAAATGCTGGAGCAAATGAGAGATTGTGGCCAAAGGCTTCAAATGGAACTTTTGCTAACGCAACTCCAAATAACATCTCAACCTTCTTCAACTTCCAAGGTGGTTCAGGATCAGCTGCAGTTGCAGTTGGAGTAAAGGGTAAAGAGGGCGCAATTGGTTATGGTGAGTTAAGTTTTGCGACCGACAATAAATTAGGTGTTGCAAATATTTTAAATGCAGCTGGTGAGTTTGTTGCACCTTCTGCTGCTGGTACCTCAGCCTTCCTAGGCGGTGGAACTATCAACGCCAATGGAACAGTTACTGTGGATTATAAGAAAGCTATTCCTGGAGCGTATTCACTGGGTACAACCTCATATGGTCTTGCTTATGCCACCGGCAAAGATGCAACCACTCAGAAATTAGTTGCTGATTGGTTCACTTATGTATTAGATAAGTGCCCAAGTAAGTATCCAGAGAAGGGCTTCTCCCAAATAACAGGCCCACTGTATAACAAAGCAAAAGAGCAGATCGCAAAAATAAAGTAAACAACAAGTAATCAGATCAACCCCTCATATTATTAAATATGGGGGGTTGATTATTTTAAAATTCAATCTCAATCAAAATTGTAGGTATATACTTTTTGTATGGAATTAACCTATAACTTATTTTTAGTACTTCACTTTATTGGTATGGCTGGATTACTAGGGGGTTTATTGGCTCAGATCCCAAATAAACCTAAGCAGTTACAAAAATTGGTTTTGCATAGCGCATGGTTAGCCTTTTTAGCTGGAATCATTATGGTTGGTATAAATCAGATGATGCACGCCGATGATTCAACAGTTGAAGTTCTAGATCACATTAAGATTGCAGTTAAATCAACGGTTATCGCCATTATCCTTGTAATTGGGTATTTAAATAGCAGAAAATCATCGCTTTCAACTAATGCTTGGGGCTTGATGACACTTTTAACTATTTCAAATATCGTAATCGCAGTATTTTGGTGATGGCTAGTAAAAGTATGCAAGTATATCAGCGTGGCAAAAGTAATTGAATCAGATACTTTATTAACTCTTAAGCTTGCCTTTTGGGAAAAGTTGCTTGGCTTTAAAAGTGGAATATCATTAAGTAAGGATCTATTAGTTGGTAGATCTATTGTTAGTAACCCATGGCGAAGAGATGTGATTAGAGGTTTTAGAGCACCTGGTACCGCAGTTCCCTATTTAATTTTACTTGGAACTATGCGTTATCGAGGTGGCAAAGATTTCACAGCCATTTATAAAAATCATCCCGTCGAAATATTTGAGTTTAAGGATTCACCATATAAGAGATGGATAATTACGAAGGAATAAAGCGCACCTGACAGGAATCAATTTTGCGACCTAGCAATTTATTTCACTTTGCTCTAAAGGTAGTGGCTGCAACCGCAATTTTAAGAATCCTCTAGGTTGAGGCCTTCCCGAATTTTTGGTAGCTTCGAATTATTCCAAATACGCCAACAAGCATCACATTCATAGACTATTATCCCATTTAGAGCCCGGTAAGTATCTACTTTATCTGAGCCGCAGTATCTGCAGTGAGCCCAATTAGTTAGCATCGCTATCTCCTCTCATTTGCTAAACCATATGAGGTGAAGATTTCGATGATTCGAACTAATCTAGAACTTTCTTGGTATAGCAAGTGAATTTCAAAATAGTACTTATTTAGAAGCTGTGGCTTTGTTCAACAGATAGTGAACAGTAGATTTACCATAACTAAATTACAGAAGGATTGATTTACTACAGAGTGAATGGAGTATTAACTGTGGTAGCTTTAAAATAAATACTCAAATATTAAAGAAAAAACTCTAAATAATTACAGTGACTTAAGGACTTTTAGCAAATAAGAGATCAACTCTTTGGCTTCATGGATAAACGCCAATTAGCGCTAAATTTCCAGCCTAGCGCTTCACATTTAACCGCCACCTTATCAATATCTTCTTCCAATTTTTCCGAAGCCTGAGATAACTTTTTTGTATTTCTTAGATTCTTATCAACCTTTTTGCTCCAACTGGTCATAACTTCTAGGAATTTGTTAAATATCGCTTCCACATCGCTATTTTTCGGCAAATCATTGGCCGCTCGGCCAAGAACGTTATTGATGTAATTTTCGGCTCCCTCACCATTTTTAGCTGACTTTAGAGCCGCACTCTTGTAAAACAAGTACGACTCGATAAAAGGAAAAGCTAGATCCCGAGAAGAGCTCTGCATTCCATGTGAATCTGGCATAAATTTTCTAAAAAATAACCAGTACCAGCCAAAAATTAGTATCGGGATAATTGCAATTAAAATAAAAGATTTCATACCTTTAGATTGTAGAGGAATTTGTGCCATTGTCATATGTGTTATCCCACACAAGTCAAATGTCCTCCTATACACATTAAGCCAATTCAAATGAGGCTCGATTTTTGCAGCTCAGAGAAGGAAGATAAATTATGGTTTTAATGATTTGTAAATGTCTAAATTTATTAAAGCTATCAACCCAGCAGAACAGTAACTACTATCACTTGCTCTTACTAGAACCACCCTTTGCAAGTATCAGTATTAAGATTATTGATACTGCGACAAGTAAGAACTCCATATTTAAATCCTATGCCTTAAATTTCTAGGTTCATACTCTTACCCTTAAAACATCGCTATTGAACTATCGCGCGCCTGGCAGGAATCGAACCTGCGACCTAATGCTTAGAAGGCATTCGCTCTATCCGACTGAGCTACAGGCGCAATATTTGAACGGGCTAAGTCTACCGATTACAACAGGTAAGGTTTGACCCTATGGCTGAGTTTATTTACACGATGAAAAAGGCGCGTAAAGCGCATGGTGACAAAGTAATTCTGGATGATGTCACCTTGATGTTTTTACCGGGCGCAAAAATTGGCGTACTTGGGCCAAATGGTGCGGGTAAATCAACGGTGTTACAAATAATGGCCGGAATTCAACAACCATCAAATGGTGAAGCGTTTCTATCTCCCGGTTATACCGTAGGAATTTTGTTACAGGAGCCGCCACTTAATGAGGATAAAAATGTATTAGAGAATGTGCAGGAGGGTGTCGCCGATACCATCGCATTATTAAATCGCTTTAACGCCATAAGTGATGAGATGGCAAATCCAGATGCTGATTACGATAAGTTATTAGCTGAGATGGGAAATCTCCAAGAAAAATTAGATCACTTAAATGCATGGGATTTAGATTCACAATTAGAGCAGGCAATGGATGCCCTTCGCTGTCCACCACCTGAGGCAGATGTAAAGGTGTTATCTGGAGGAGAGCGCAGGCGAGTTGCACTTTGTAAATTACTACTTCAAAAACCTGATCTATTACTTTTAGATGAGCCAACTAACCACTTAGATGCCGAATCAGTCTTATGGCTCGAGCAACATTTAAGTAAGTATGAAGGAACTGTGGTGGCAATTACCCACGATCGCTACTTCTTAGACAATGTTGCGCAATGGATTTTGGAGCTAGATCGAGGACGTGCCTATCCATATGAAGGAAATTACACAACTTACTTAGAGACTAAAGAAGCTCGTATGAAGGTGGAGGGACAAAAAGATGCCAAGCGAGCAAAAAGGTTAAAAGAGGAGCTTGAGTGGGTAAGAATGAATGCCAAGGGCAGACAGGTAAAGTCCAAAGCTCGTCTTGCAAGATATGAAGAGATGGCAGCAGAGGCTGATAAAACTCGTAAGTTAGATTTTGAAGAGATTCAAATTCCACCAGGACCACGTCTTGGTGATGTGGTGGTTGAGTGCCAAAATTTAGTAAAAGGTTTTGATGATCGAATTCTTATAGATGATCTCTCATTTACCCTACCTAGAAATGGAATTGTGGGAGTTATTGGCCCAAATGGTGCTGGAAAAACTACTTTGTTTAAAACTATTTTAGGTATGGAAAAGCCAGATTCTGGGGTAGTTAAAGTTGGTGAGACGGTAAAGATTTCCTACGTTGATCAATCCCGTGGTGGCATTGATCCAAAGAAATCTTTATGGGAGGTAGTCTCAGATGGCCTTGATTTTATAAAGGTGGCAAATGTTGAGATGCCAAGTAGAGCATATGTTTCGGCATTTGGATTTAAAGGCCCCGATCAACAAAAGCCAGCTGGCGTACTGTCTGGAGGAGAGCGAAATAGATTAAATCTAGCTCTTACTTTAAAGCAGGGTGGAAATTTACTTCTGCTAGATGAGCCAACAAATGATTTAGATGTTGAGACCTTAGCCTCATTAGAAAATGCACTCCTTGAGTTTCCAGGTTGTGCAGTTGTTATCTCTCACGATAGATGGTTTTTAGATCGAGTTGCCACCCATATTTTGGCTTACGAGGGTGAATCAAAGTGGTTTTGGTTTGAAGGAAACTTTGAAAGTTATGAGGAGAATAAGATCTCTCGACTTGGAATTGATGCGGCCCGTCCACATCGCGCTACCTACCGTAAATTAACCAGGTAGTTGGTAGATAAATAGGAGTTGATATGAAGTACACACATAAAGCATTTGTCCGCTGGGATGATCTAGATGCATTTGGTCATGTTAATAATGCTAAGTATTTAACCTATGCCCAAGAGGCAAGATTTGATTGGGGCTGGTACTCATTTGCAGAAAAAAATGAGAAGCCAGTATTAATGGAGATGGTTGTTGCCCGTGGTGAGGTTGATTACTTAGTACCAATTACTGAGGGTGGTTGTTTTTATGATGTTACTTTATGGGTAGATTCAATTGGTAACTCATCATTTGTAAATGGATATGAGATTTCTAAAGATGGCGTTATCTATGCAAAAATGAAGACAGTTCAGGTAACAATAGATTTAAATACGAGAAAATCTCGGCCAATAAATGATGCCGAACGTGAGTTTTTAACAAAATTCTTAGAAAAATAGATCAGAAAATAGATTAGTAGGCAATCCCACCTTGAGTACAGAGAGCTTCTATGAACGAGCAGGTGGGCAAAAAACCTTTAATGATTTAACCTCTCATTTTTACGCTCTCGTTGCGGTAAATCCAGTGCTTCGGCCGATGTATCCAGAGAGTGATTTACATGG
>Ga0214917_10006194_pt1 | contig 12505 bp, 15 predicted proteins | sample LL_1208_BB_MetaG_FD_177983 | JGI IMG/M metagenome (GOLD analysis project Ga0214917, IMG submission 177983) | Freshwater microbial communities from Lake Lanier, Atlanta, Georgia, United States - LL_1208_BB | ecosystem: Environmental > Aquatic > Freshwater > Lake | place: USA: Georgia | collected...
CTCGGCGAAGCGATCTTCCATTGTTTCAAGTCGATGAAGGAAGCGTCAAGGCCGCTTTGGATTCGGTCACCATAGTGCGGGAAAAGAGAGAACGGAAAGTTGGTCCTCAACCCAAACCCCCTCAGCACGAAATATGTCGGGAACAAATCGAAGCTCTGGCATTGTTGGAGGAAGAGGTCGGGATGGAACGTAAACCCAAGATGGTCGACTATTATGATCATCTTGGAAGACGTGATCGACGAGTTGATGAACGCAACGACTGGGTCAGGAAAGGTTCATCGCGGAACTTTAAACGACTAAAAAATTTTAGAAAAATGAAGAGAAATTCATTATTTAAATTCGCAATTTTTGCAACCGCTAGAAGGAAATTAGAAACCTAGTTAGACGTTACGAATGGATCGGTTGTCGCATACAGTACATGGACATCGGGATCTCGTAACTAGTCGATGACTATTTCTATACCTTGAGGAAAAATCTTGCCGACCGACTCTTGGGCGATCCGAGCTGTCTCCCGGACAAGTTGTTGAAGCTCCTGAATTCGTCGATCGTTCTCTGCCAAAGAAACTCGCAGCTTTGATTCGGACTCGATCAAACGAGCGGTCGTTTTATTGAGCAGGATTCTCTCGCGCAACTTCCAAACATCTTCGACAACCTGAAGATCAGCGGACTTTGAGTCAACGATACGGATGATAGCATCCCTCAGAATATCCAAGATACTTATTTCTTCGGTCACTCGGGCATAGTACAAGAGCTCCTCAACTACAAATATGAGCTCTTCTCCAGTTCCTTCGATCTTCAAATGACGGTTGTGTCGCTCATTATAGTCTCGGACAAATGTTTGTAATGATGGATTTCGAAGAATTTCACGCAGTTGGTGCTGATTCTCGGATTGCTGACGGTCAATGAAAGCCTGGACCTTTGAGTTTAGTTCGTCCTTGGTGATATCGACAGCGTCCGAGAATCCGTACTGGTTTTGAAGATCAGCGTATTTGGTCTTATCTCGCTCAATGGATGCGAGATTCGCATGGATACGTTCTGCGATATCTAGGAGCGAATTCCGCTTATCGACTTGATCGCGGTGAAGATCTCGCAACTCTAGGACGTGAGATCTCAGTTTTTGGCAAAGCTCTGCTTGTTCAAGGTTCTGCGTTGAGTATTGGTTCTTGATTTCCGAAAGTCCCTGAATAAGCGGGGATGTGTATGCACCGAAAATCCACCAGCGACGACGCTGGCCGTCGGGACCCCTTATAAGCATCTCAAGAATCGTATCGATGTCTGAGAAGTCGATGTTGTCATTCGATGACGCCTTCCCTTTAACCAAGTCCCTCGCTTCAGCGTTAGCTGCCTCGGCGAGCAAACGTAGCTGTAACTCGTAAAGCCTCCGTCTCAGGTGATCGAGTTGTTTACTCCATTTCGGGCTCAGTAAAGATCGCGAAACTAGGAAATCGAACACCCTACTAGCCTGACATTTGTAGTGGCACATCCTAATAGACTAGAACAGAAAAAACTCCAACACGCAGGTGATACCGTCCTAGATGCTTCGAAGGACACTTTTCAGCTTATTGTTAAGAGACGTGAAGGTTTTCGAAGTTTTCCGCAATAATGTGCGCTCTTTATCAGTGTCATTGGAGAGACCTTCGAGTATATCCGAGTCCGAGAGCTGATGATGAGCAGGAGTAGCTATTGAGTTGTGCGCAACCGGAAGATCAATTGCGTGACCATGACGCTTGCCGCTAACATCGCTTGCGAGTATGATTCCAAGTAGCATACTCCTTCGATACATGATTGATTAAGGGCTAGAAAGGGATTCATTTTGTGACCAAAATTTTTCCATGACAGATCAGGAGAGTACGTTTCATCCGCGCATGAATAATTAGACTTAGTAATAAACCAGCAAGCTCGTATTCGAGATGCGATAGCAGAGAAATACCCAGTTATTGCTGGGATCCAACCCTTGGATTCCGTTCTTGACGACAACTACGGGAGGAATCAACAGACTAAAATTGTCAGACTTTGTCAAACTTATCCAAACTTCCGTAAAATAAGGCCCGATGGAAATTGTTTCTATAGAGCAGCTCTATTCGGAACCGCTGAAGCTACCTTGCGTTTAGGCATCACGAAGGATCTTCTCCTGAAATTGAAGGAGGTAGCGGAGACTTGCAAATCACAAGGCTACGACTCTTTCGCGGTCGACGAATTTCATGAGCTCGTTAACGATGAAATTAGTTCGTCGGCATCGCATGACGCTGCCGATGTTTGTGTTGCAACTTTAGAGAATTCAATTGCCGCTGACCCATCGATTGACGGGTATTTCGTGGCTTTTGCTCGTTGTGCATGTGGCGCAGCTTTGAAGCAGTGGAAGGATGACTACGCTTCATTCCTTCCTCCCGATTATACATCTATCGACTCGTTTTGTCGAAACGAAGTTGATCCCATGTACAAGGACGCAGATCAGATGCAAATCGTTGCTCTCGCGCGTATCCTCGGTATCCGTCTACGAATAGCATATGTTGATCAGTCTGACGGAGATGAAGCGAACATTATAGAATTTGGTGAGAGTTCAAGTCCTATAACAGTCCACATGGTCTACAAACCTGGGCATTTCGATCTCATTTATCCCGAAAAGTAGTCTGATGTATCTGTTAATTGTTTCTACCGTATTGAAAACCGGAATCATCTTATGATCTTTCTATATTCGATTCGCTGTTGAGCTCGACCAGGCGATCAGATTCGAACCCAATAGTGCTAGTCCGATCACTCCGATGGAAACCGACAGAAGGCTCGATGGAGGCGCATCCAAGTTTGCATACGACAACATCAGGTTGGAGCCGATGGCAAGTGCAACGATCCCACCTGCGGATGAAGTGTGCAAGAGTCGTGGTTCAATTGCGGTTCTCGAGGCAACGAGAACAAGGTAAAGAGACCGAACTGTCATCAACGCGAAAGCAGTCGACGAGTACGTGATGAAGAGAGAGGAAGTTTGTGCGACTACTGCGAGTGTGTTCCACACAGTTAGAAACGAATCGCAAAGTTCGATCGCTAGAATAGATACGAAAATTGGAACTCCGATCGCCCACTTACTCTGGCCGGGCTGAAGAGCCGTGACAGGAAGTGATTCAACGCCACTCTCTTTTGGAGTAAAGTAGTGCCACCATGAGGCCGGTACGACCTTCTCTGTGGTAGTACAAACGGTCGATGCGATTTGAAAAGCTTTAGCCCGTCTTTGCTGAGTAGAATCAATAAGCGAAAGAATCCAGAGAATACCGACTACTGTTAGTACGAGCCCAATCGTCATCCGTGCGATGCTTGAACCTGTCACCAAAGCTCCACCTACAGCAAGGAGAACAAACCGAATAAACATAGCGAGACCGATACCCCAATACAGCCCCTTTGGACGATCAGGTGAGGGTACTCGATGAAGTGAAAACACCGCATGGTATGCAAGCATGTTTTCCAATGACAAAATCATTTCCGTCAGGTATGTCGACATCCAAACCGCTCCCATTTCCAGAGAGTTCGTGTATGCAACCGACAGGAACAAACAAAATGAACAACCGATCCAGAGGATGAGACAAGCTTTGTCGAAATAAACCTCGTTGTTTGCTGTTGATTTCGTACTCAAGTACAAGCTAACGGAAGTAATGGCTGAGAAGCAAACCGAAAACAGTAGCCATGGTTCATTTGCCATGACAGCTTCTACTGGATGATGGATACTCCTGTCAACATATTCCTCTACTTTGAGAATATATGAACGCGATTTGTTGCGGATAGCCGCCACGGCTGACCGGAATGCAGACCCTAAGGGGGTACTAGTAGAATTGGAATTCGAAATCTTGCAAATTTTTTTGCTGCATTCGCTTCGACTGTAAAAATTCCATGTAAAAAATGTAAATCCTACTAACTATTTCCACTTTATCTCTTTCATGAAGTTATTGTTCAGTTTCATATCGACCTCACTCTTCGCCTCTTCTGCCAGCGAAAGTAAACGTCTCTTGTTGAATTTGTCGAGGTCATCAACAACATGAAACTTAAGTTCGGGTGTATACCCATAGTTTACACGCAACGCTAGCTGTGACCTCAGCTTGGGCGCTACAATATCTAATTTCTCCTGGACCCATTTCCGGTCATGATCACTTGACACTCGCACATACACATCGTGGCGTCCTCGGGTAGTTGGAGACTCGATCCGGTCTATACTTACTGCGGCGCCTTTGAGGTGGTCAACAACGATTTGCGCCGTGTTGCATGACAAGAGTTCTTCGAGATACTGTTGTAGCAACAATGAAACGCGCACATTTCTTCTTTTCAAATGTCGCTTCAACGGATCGGTCACTGTGTTTCCAATATTGGGCGTGGATGTCTTCATTACAGCCGACCGTTCAAGTTTCTCTTTCCGCAATTCGCTTCGCATCCTCGAAATAGCTGTATCACGTTCCATCGAGAACTCGACATGTTTGATTCGCTTCGCCATTACAGGGTCAAACTCCTTTGAGAAATGAGGAGGGAACAAGGGTTCGTTGCCCTTGACAATTTCATCGGAAATTTTCTTGTACTCATCGCGTCGATTTCGTTCAAATTCCTTTTCAATTTTCTTGGCAGGATCAATCAGCTGATTCTCCTTGAGCCAACGAATCTTTCTGTCCAACATTTTCTTCTTCTCTTTCAGTTCTTGAACCCGCCGAAGTTCCGAATGAGTCAAATCTTGAAACCCAGGCGAATGTTTCATTGACTCAAATTGGGCCAATTTTGAGTCTGCAGAATGACTCAGTGATTTTCTCGCCTCCATTGCACTTATAGAAGGAAACGAAAACTCCACCGATTCTGATGGATCAGATTCTACCTCGTCTATCCCACTCATGTACCTGCGAGCTTTTTCAGTGTCCACTTTTGATTTCCTCGAAATTCCAATCATTCTTCGTGCTTTTTGAAGCGTTCGCGATTGTAACATCGATTCACCTTCATCTACCGATTTCACTGATCGAGAATCACGTACTACATCGTCGATTGCAGCAATCTCTGCTTTCATCATTTTTTCATTCAGTCTTTGAACTACTCGATGCTTTGACAGTAGAAATGATACATGACGCAACATCTGGGAGAATGAATGTATGCAAAAAACAAGAGTCTAAAGAACTTCAATCAGGCGACAGCTAACCGAACAGTTGCCTCTAGCACTGTTCTCGCTATCGCGCTTCCGTACGTTGGGTCTATATTGTCAATAGTGTCTTTGGACGTGTGTCCATACTTAGCAGCAAATTGCATGTTTTCGCGCTCAATCACCAAAACTGATGGAATGTCTGCTTCTGTTGTTAGTGGTACGTGATCAGACCCGAACCCATTATGGTTAACCACAAAACCTCCCGAAATACTTGCGTCTGTTGATTTTGCCAGAGTGTCTATAATCCGAAGCTTGTCTTTCGAGTCACCCACAGATTCGTATATGAGAGCCCGGGAACTTCCAGGATTGCCATCCTGATCAAGGATAATGGCAGATTGAATATGAAGTGAGGGAGCTAGGGAGTTTGCAAAATGTGACGATCCTTTCATTCCTTGCTCTTCACCCGAAAATGCGACAAAAATAACGGTACGTTTCAGTGGGTTGGGAAGGCTTGAAAGAGCATATGCGACACTCAACAATGTCGCTACACCGCTTGCATTGTCATCGGCCCCTGGAGATGGACCGGTAGTTGGTAGGGAATCGTAATGCGCTCCAACAAGGATCGATTCATCGGTTGATCCCTGCAGTCGACCAATAATATTTCTGGTTCGTGAATTCTCTCCTGATGCAGGAGAGTCAAAAAAGTCCGACTCAACTTTCAAACCAAGCGATTCAAACTGTGATTCGATAAAGGCGGCTGCTTTATCGATCGAAGGACTCCCTGAGAATCGACTGGTGGCTGATTCGAGTAAATCTCTTTCAAATGTATCCCACTTAGCAGGGGTTATCAGATGCACCCCCAGCGAGCCTAGTTCAGCCTTTGGGGCGGCAGAATTATTGTCTATATATGGCTGAACCGCCTCTTTAATCCGAAGCCCCAGGGTGTTTCGCAACGAAACACCGACTGTCAGCGACGGTATCGCGACGAAAACCAATTTTTTCAACATGGCGGTCCTGCCTTCATGAATTTTCAAGTTCACATACTCTCAGATGTTATGGAGAATGCAAATCTGACTGAAAGAAGCTCCAAGCGGGTAAACGAGATGCAGCAGGTTTCCTCGCGGTTGAGCAAAGAACTTCGAGAAATTTCGAAGGAGGAGGAGCGACAGAGATTGCTGAATGCATTATCCGAAAGTGAAACCAGAAACACGGAACTCGAGGTAGCTTTGGCTAAACTTGCGAGGGAGCAGGATCGAATGGCTCTTTTCGAGCGTGAGAGAGTACTTAAGAGAGCACAGGTTGCGCAAGCCACGGCGGCGCTCGTCTATGAGGCGAACTGGGCGCGCAATCGTATGGGATCGGAAATGCGCCAGACGAAACTTCGCGCGATGGTTTTTAATGATCCTATCCCACCTCCTGTAAGTGCTCCTCAATTTTCAGTCCCCGAAATCGTTTCAGCACCATCTATCCCGCGCCTGTCCACGAGTGCCGCCCTCAAGCAATCAGGTGTGAAATCGAGACGATCTTCCACTGGACAGTCTGTTGCGACAACAGTGAAGGCTGACGCGGGCCAGCTCAATGTTCCTCAGACAATTCCAGCACCCAACACGCTACCTCCACAGATCTCTCAACCACTTTCACCTTCCCGCCCAGAAGAATCGTCTTCCATATCCCCCACTGTCCCTGACGAACCAGGTATAACTGAATTGGTCACTTCAGCAGCCGCAAACGTTTACGGTACATTGATGAGTTCGTACAACTCGTATACGAACACTTCACCAGTATCCAATCAGGCACGCAATTTTCCAGCCGAAACCGCCATCCCCACAGTACTGCAAGACAGTGCGTATGTGGAAGAAAAACGACCCTCTGTGAAGTCCAAGATTGCGAGCACTCCTCCTCTTCCGGATCAACGGAAGCAGGGTCCTTCGATGAAGTTCGGACCTAAAGTGGGTGAACTGCTTCCCCCTAGATCTCCTGAGGACACTTCGCTGAAAGTTCGGACTATTCGAAACTCAACTAAAGGCGAGTGGACGAACCCCCAGCTTCTCACCGAAGCCGAGGTGACCATCACTATGCTTTTACAAGAAAGGGACGAAATTTTATGGAACAATAAATCCTTGTTGGGTAAAGTGTTTGGAGTACCACTGGGTACTGATATGGCATCTTCGTCGGTGAAACCCGAGTGGATCGAGCTGGAAGAATTTTGGATTCAGAAAGCAGCCAAACTGAGCTCTTCCGAAAGGGGAAAGAAACAGGAGAAAATCCCTATTGATTCCCTGATTGCAGAGAAAGCAGGCGTCAGTGCGAACGTGCTCACAGATGACAAGATCGAAGAAGAAAAGGTCCCTGAAGAAAAGTCGCCTCCGGTGGCAGCTGCTCCACCGGAACCCGGTGGAGAAGCTCCCAAGAAGAAAAAAAATGGCTGCGTCATAATGTAATTAGATTCCTTGATTTCTCGGGATGATGTATTCTACTTTAGTTTTCCTTGTCGGGACAATTGCTCACCGATCCGGTCTATTCGCATCTCAGCCTGGGCCAGAGACTCGGGATTCGTATGGACAGAATACATGCCAAGGGAGAGAGGGTACGGGTTAGGAACCGCTGATGCTATGAGAACCCTTGTTACGTTTGTTTCGTCGACCCGCTTGACTTGAATCGTTTCACCGAATTCGTCAAGAACAAACACCTCGTGCGTGGTGGATATACGTTCATCGTCACATACTAGAGCCGAGCCAGCGTAAACCATCACAAAACTCGTCTTGTGACCGGAGGGAACTTTGTATGTGAAAGTTTCACCATTCTGGTTGAGAACCACATCGATCACTGCTACATTCATCGGTGCCGGAATCGGGCTCTTGAGACCATCGTATTCCCCAATTAACAATTTTAAGTTATCTCTCTTGGACACGTCGCGTGGATCCACGTATAAACTTTCACTTGGACCATCCTCGATTTTGGGGGGAAGCGCGAACCAGAACTGGAAGGCGAGAAGGCCGGTAACAGCGCTATGGAATGTCGATTTATGCCAAGCTCCACCTCCAGCTTTCATCCATTCCAACCCTCCTGCATGCAGAATTCCATCCCTACCTTCCGTGTCCGTATAATCAACAGCCGCATTGATTGCGTAAGTCAGTGTGCCGATTCCACTATGGGGATGATAACCAAAGTTAAGGCCATCTTTCTTGACATCGCCGGATAGGAAATCCAGGAACACAAAAGGTTTTAATGTTCGTCCAAGATCTCCCGGTGAGAACATCCTGGAGATGGTACCATGTCCTCTTCCACGGGTGCGCGTAATCACTGACCTGGTGCTCATTCTTATGCGATCTAAGTTTGTCGTTTGCTGGTTGATCTCGTGTGATTTATAGAGGAATATGATAGTGATGGCAACACCGTATATGAACATGATAAACTTTTTACATGCCACCGGAGATATCACATAAATCCAGCGAATCGCTCTATTCGAATTCTCCTGATATATCATTCCCGAGAGCTTCACGGGACTCCCGGTCGAAGTTGCACATCTCGCGCGAGCATGACGCGTCTGTGCCGAACATGACGACGCCCGGTCCGATATACGACATTCCTACGACGTTAGGACAATCGCATGCATGCAAATTCGGAACGGGGACCCGCTCTTCATCTGATCCTCCCGACGAAGCGTTCGCGCCTTCAATGGACATTCTCGGTGTGATACCCGATACTCAGGTTTTGCGGTTCCCGTCAACAGTATCCGTTAAGATGGGAACTGAATCGCGTGATGAAATTCGCAACGCCGCTGTCATGAAGTACAACCAGGAAACTTTTTACGGTTTGGAGTCGCCAGGACCCGCAACATACTCCATCTCCGACCCCAATGGTGGACCAAAATTTACTCTCGGTTCGCGGACAGAAGTCCTCGGATCCAAAGCGCAAACCTCGGTTTCTGTAGGTCCTGGATCGTATCCCCACCCATCCTACTGCGGTAAAACTCAATTCCAGAGCCATATACACAATCAGCCAGTTTTTTCATTTGGTAAATCTCTGACCACCCAGTCAAAGCCAGGTTCATCGACACCGCCTTTTCGTAAAGTTGGAGTGATTGTGGATGCAATCGGCCCCCAAGTATCGTCCACCAGGAAGACAGGGCCTCGACCCATTATGGGGACACAAACCAGAGAGCAATGGTCGAAATCAACGCCAATGATCCCTAAACGGAATCCACTCACTAGAACATTCTCAATACCAGAATTGCTTCCGCGAACTGAAATAATAAGATGGTCTTCATGATCGTGACATTGGACATTAAAAACTACAGTATACACTCACCTAGTACCATCGTGTCCTATGATAAATGATCACTCCTAAACGGCTTCTGTTTCCATCTCTGATTTGGATTCAGTGATTGGGACCCAGGCCAATCCCTGTTGAGCGAAATCGCAAAAATTTTCTACCTCTTCTTTCGTGAAGAATCGGCGCAATAAATTCTTCTCTTCCATTTTCACCAACACGCGTACGAAGTCACATTTCGCTCTTCGCGAATCATAGTTCGACTCACTCTTGTGATCAAGGAGAGCGGCTCGAATCGGGGACGGGTCCGTCAGCAACTTGGCCAATGCTGAAACTGCTAGTTCTTCTACCGATAACATGGCCCCTAGGAGCGCATACACTAAACATCGGCATTCAGGGAAAGGGTGTCGCCTGAACGTTTCCATGATCGTCTCCATAAGTGATGCTTGGGCAGGTTCACTCTCCATGTACGGATTCCTTTCCCACGATTTGATGAGTGAATGAAGCGTATCAATAGCTGTATTGACGACTTCCACATCAATGTCCAAAACGGCATATTGTACCTGCTGGAACAGTTTCCAATTTTTACGAAGAAACGTCTCTACAGGTTCGCTGACCGATGCGCCTGCTGCCAGCCCGCCCAACACTTTGTATGCACACATACGTTCTGCATTAACAACGGAAGTGATGAAGTCGTTGAGAACAGTCTGAAACTTGGACGATTGGGAGAGAAGGATGAATCTGACCTGATCCGGTTGAGACCTTGCCACAAACGGAATTATGCAAGACATCGTATACATGAGGGAAATCACCGTGGTGGAATCGGCAAGAGGACCTGACAGTTCTCTTTCGAGCTGTAACAGAATCCCAGAGGAACCCAAGTACTCTCGACCAGATTCATACGAAGCGAGAGACTCGATTAGAGTAAGGGAACTCAACTTCACAAGTAGATCAGAGTCGTTTGACAGGAAAGAGAGAATGATTGGATCAAAGGAGCCAGATGATCTAATCTCTGCAAAGTGATCTTTCGATGATCGACCAATATTGATGAAGGTTTCGATGAACCGAAACTTTTCAATCTCAGACAACTCATTGGTCTTGTAATGATGGATAAGGGATTGAATGATCGTTGGATTCTTGGGGATACGGGACACAATATACCGGATTGCGCGTTGACTGATTCCAGTGTCTGGATCACATAAAAGTCGTATAGAAAGTTCAACATCAACAGGGAGACTTGTCGATGAATTGGACACGGCTTCCAAAACAACTCCTCGAAGACGTTCAGATGGTGACATGAGAGCTTCAAGCAAGTACATGCGATGTGAAGTATCCACGACTCGGGAAGCGATAGGCTCGTGTCGTACGGCGTTTTCTAGGAATCTCACAATCACATCCAATTCGTTGGGGTTTCGGAGCTTCGCGACACACTCAAATATATCGTGCAAAGTCACAGAGTGGTCAAGCAGATCGACTATTTCGTTTTCGCGAATCCATCCAGACACATTCTTGTCCATAAATGTCTCGACTATCGCGGCTGTTTTTTGAATTTGCGACATCGTCAGGAATACTTAAACATTGAATGGTGGTCAACACAAGAAAAGGTCGATGAAACTAAACTATTCTCTAGAAGAACTATTCTACTTCTTCCTGTTGTGAGCAACTACTGCGTCACGGAATGAGGTAGAGATTTCACCGAATACTTCGGAAAGATCCCCTAAAGCTTCATCAACGACGGTCTCAGCCTGAGTACCACTCTCACATTGCAAACGAACATTCATCGTTGACTCGGAAGGATGTGGGACACAATACCCGGCGAATTGAACGGTTGGTTTCTTTGCGAGCATATATCGGAGAGCGTTTCCGAGAGTATGGTCCTCGTCGTGAAATTGAAATGTTGCAGAGTCCATAGCCACAAGGACGGAGGGGAAAAAATTTCGTGCGCGAATTTACAGTATGGGTAGGCTGATTATTACATGTCTACGAGAAGATAATCCTAGACTGGTAACACATATTTCAGCTCACTAATAATCCACACATTTCTTGCCAAAGTTGGAATCGAACAATTCATCGACGCCAAAATCTTCTGCCTCGAGGGAAACAGTTCGCCAGTTTCTATCCGCGAGTTGCACATTTGATCCCCGTGCTAAGTAGTGCGATACGGTCTCGAAAGGCTTTGATCTCTTGTCGACTCCATGGAACACCGGTGCACCACGAGCGATAAATTGGCCGAAGAACGGGCGCGTCGCTCTAAATATACTTACCGTGGCTTCCGAAGACATTTTCGTCTGCAACATTCACACATGTCAAAACGATTCCTCAATCACAGCTCAGTCTATACTAGTCTAATTTTCCCAAGGTTTCTTGGGCCTCTCCGAACCGTCACCCAGATTAAGTGACTCACCGGTCGGTTCATCGTTTATAGTATTGTCGATTCCAGGCAGTCGCCCGTTTCGCTGTAAAACCTCAGCCACCTGCGCGAGCGATATCTTCTCCGGATCAAGTGCCATATCAGCGAGATCCTGCATCCTCTGACGTTGCTGCCTCATCACTCCCTCATCTACGTATCCTCTGAGTACAAACTTGTCTTCTTCAAGAACGAACCCGATCTCCTCGAGCTCTTCTCTTACTCGAACAACTTGGGGAATATCTGCACGCACCTTACGGAACCGGGGCTGATCTGGATTGTTCAACACTGCGTCCACTACCCGCAACAAAAACACATAATCATCATGATGCAGCATCCTCGGAAATATGAGCAACCAACAACAACCAACTCAAGTCTTTCTATATATACCTTACGTAGCTTTTTATCCGAATATATCTTTGAGGAGGTCGTCCGTTTGGACTTTAGGCACTGGAGCCGCTGCTGATGTCGTTGGTTGGGCTTGCTGGGGAATAACTGTTGCGTCTCCCAGAAGATCATCCAAATCGAACCCTGCTGCAACCTTCTTGGTTCCACCTGATCCATTACCTCCTGAAGCCCCTGTGAGCTTGAAGTTCCGGACCGCTTTGGTGGGGGCGGCTCCCGCCGCCACTGATCGAACATTCTCGATCAAGGATTGAGCGTTCTCAGGGATTGCTTCCTTCATATCCAGTTCACCAACAGGTTTTGCCTTGATCATTTGAGCCGCT
>Ga0214917_10006195_pt1 | contig 12505 bp, 6 predicted proteins | sample LL_1208_BB_MetaG_FD_177983 | JGI IMG/M metagenome (GOLD analysis project Ga0214917, IMG submission 177983) | Freshwater microbial communities from Lake Lanier, Atlanta, Georgia, United States - LL_1208_BB | ecosystem: Environmental > Aquatic > Freshwater > Lake | place: USA: Georgia | collected...
GGAGTTTGTTGCAAAGAAGAACCAAGTTTTCTTCTATAACGATTCTAAAGGAACTAATGTAGCTTCTTTATTGCGTTCTTTGGAAAGCTTCAGAGAGCCAGTGATTTTAATAGCTGGTGGAAAAGACAAGGGAGAGGATTATGCTCCTTTAGCTGAAGCCGTTCGAAGACATGTGAAAAACCTGATCTTAGTGGGAGAAGCTAAAGAAAAGATGAATCGTTCGATTGGGGATTTCTCTGAGACATTCCTTGTGGGAACCTTTGAAGAAGCCGTTTACGTTGCTTATCAGAAATCCCGCTCTGGAGATGTCGTTTTGCTATCCCCCGGATGCGCAAGCCACGATATGTTCAAAAACTTCGAGGAGCGTGGAGATCACTTTAAGAAAATTGTGATGAGCTTCTAGTTGTTTGACGTCATTGGGAAAGGGCCCGCTTGTTAGCGGGCCCTTTTTTTATTTAAATAGTTCATCCACTAAATGTTGGTATTTGGACATTACAACTTTACGTTTTAATTTGAGAGACGGAGTCAGCTCTCCAGATTCAATTGTGAATTCCCTTGGAAGTATTTTGAACTTTTTGATGGTTTCAAAACTTGGCAAATGGGAGTTCACCAGTTTCACTTTTTCAGCGATAAGGTCTACCACTGTGTCCTTGGCTAGCAGTTCGTCATAATTGGCAAACGCAATACCTGATGATTTGGCCCATTGAGTGAGATCTTCCTGGTTCAATGTTATTAGAGCTCCCAAGTACTTTTGCTTATCTCCACAGACCATAGCCTGACTGATAAAGCGATGGCTTTTCAGAAGATTTTCAATTTTTTGGGGAGCAATATTTTTTCCAGCAGAAGTAACAATGATCTCTTTTTTTCTGTCAGTGATTTTGAGGAACCCGCGCTCCGTGATTTCTCCAATGTCCCCAGTCATAAACCATCCATCAGGAGTAATTACGGTTTTGGTTGATTCAGCATCCCGGTAATACTCTTTAAAAACCACTGAGCCTCGAACCATAATTTCCCCGTCTGGGGCAATTTTGAACTCGGAATCTCCGAGAGGTTTACCCACAGTTCCAAAGCGGTAATCATCCACTAGGTTCACAGCGCAAGCTGCAGATGTCTCAGTAAGCCCGTATCCTTCTAGGATTTTGATCCCGCATGCATGGAAAAATTCACAGAGTTCAGCAGCTAGGGGAGCTCCGCCTGAAACGGTCATTTTGATTCTTCCGCCCATTTTGGTTCTCACTTTGGAGAAAACCAGTCGATCGGCGATTTGGTACTTCGCCGATAAAGGCAAAGGGATGGGTTTTTGCTCAGATCGCAATCGGGCTATTTGGCGGCCTATCCCCACTGACCAATGAAAAATCTTTTGTTTGAGGGCGGGAGCAGAAGCCACATCATTTTGTATTTTGGAATAAACTTTCTCGTATATTCTAGGAACACTGATCAGTATTGTAGGACGAACTTCCACAAGATTCTGAGAGAGAGTATTCAAGCTCTCTGCAAAAGCGGTTTGCCACCCGGCAAAAATTCCGGTTAGGCTTTCAACTCTTCCTAAAATATGAGCCAAGGGAAGAAAGCTTAAGGCTCTATCTTCTGCACTGAGGTCAAATGTTTCAATGATGGCTCTTAATTCAGCTGCTACGTTGGAATGGCTCAAGACCACTCCTTTGGGTTTTCCCGTCGTTCCTGAAGTATAAACAATAGTTGCAACTGAGTCGGGAGAAAGACTCTGAGCAATTTGTTTCAGCTCTTGTGAAGATTTTGGATTGCCAGTCATTCTAGAAAACTGATCAAATGAAATGAGAGTGACTCCTTCTTTTGAGGGAGTAGAGGAGTCAAAAAACACTACTGGAACGGAGTGTTTCGTAATTTTAAAAGCCTCTTGTAATTTATTAACTTGAGATTCATCTTCAGCAAAAACTAGTTTCGGAGTGCTGTGCTCAAGCAAATAAGCAACATCTTCTAAAGTGTTTGATTGATAAATGGGAACAGTAATCACTCCACTGCAGAGATTAGCCATGTCAGCAATATTCCATTCCGAGCGCGTTTGACTCAAAATGCAGACTCTGTCTCCTTGAGAGATTCCCATTTTTTGATAGTTCTCAAAGATTCCCAGGACTTTTTCGTGAATTTGGTTCCAAGTAACTGGTTCATATTTTCCTTGGATTTTAACTAAATGAGCCGCGCTGTTTCCGCTCATTTCTACTCTTCTAAAGTATGCATCGGCTAAAGTTTTCCCATCGATTGCACTATGACTCATGGTGTTTTCCTTTCGGTCTGTCTTTTGCAAAAAAAGGCGAGGTGAAGTCTTTATTTTACTATTTTTTAGGCTGTTTTGGATTGGTTCTTACAGTTTTTTTGGTACTCACCGTGCCCTTTTGGTTCGATTTTGGGGTTCGAAAGCTGATTCTTCAGCGGAAAGGAGCCTATTTTTTGATATCCAGAGGGCGCCGTCGAAGAATGCAGCATTTTTGTTACGGATGCGGAGCGTTTATAGTGATGTCCACTTGGCTTTGGACAAGAAGCATTTCAATCGCTTTTGTTTCACTCAGTTTGGTGCCAATTCTCTTAAAAATCATTCTTAAACGAAAACAGGAGACTTCAAAAAGTGAAATAGAAAAAGAATCGCTTTCGTTTCTTTACTCCTTGAGAGGGATGATTGGATTGGGAATTACTTTTCCTCGGGCCGTGTATCAGCTGTCTCACCAAAGACAGGGGAGATTTATCAAAACTTTGAGCCCCCTCTTTCATAGCTTTGAAAAAGGGGATTCCCTAGAGATGGTTATTCAAAGATTTGTATCCAGAAGTGGTTTGGACTTGATTTCCAGACCCCTTGTTTTGATGGAGATAGCCCATCGAAAAGGTTTGCCGCTGTGCCCCATTCTGGACGGCCTACTCCCCCTGATAGAGCTCGAGATACAAAGTAGAGAAAGAATTGAGCTTCTAAATAAAAATATCGCTGCTCAGGCTTTTCTTTCAGCTTTGATCCCTTGGCTTATTGGAGCAGTGATGTGGACTTTTCAGCCGCAGTTTATGGATGGTTTATTTAAGTCTTATTACTTCTGGGTCTTGGGCGGATTTGTCCTCATTTGGGAAGGATTAGGAATTTGGCTTATTTACCAAAAAACCCGGTTTTATTGAAATCAAAGACTCAAGAAAAAAGGATACGAAGAAAACATTTACTGAACTTCTTCGAACTTTTGGGAGTGTACCTTCAAGTAGGATACGAATTGTCCTATGCTTGGAACCAGGTTCTGACAGTTACTGGCAGAGCGGGAGAAATATTCGTTCTGGAGGAACTCGAGTTCGATTCCGATACTCAGCCCCTGTCTTCTTTTTTAGAGGAGCAATCTCAGAAGTTCTCGCAGCGGAGTTATCGTGTCTTTTTTGAGGTGTTGGGGCAACTCTATACAGAAGGTGCCCCGCTTGTTCCCGCAACGCAATCTTTGTCCCAATTTCTCAGGAGAGAGTTAGAAAGAGATCTAGAACAACATCTTCGACAAGCTCCTTCTCAAGCAAATATTCTCTTGCTTCTTTTCTTTTTGCCCGCAGCTTTTCTTCTTCTCTTTTTTCCCTTCTTTCTTCACTTGCAAGCAACCCTTCAAATCCCCTAATAAAAAACGGCTAAACACTTCTATTTATTGGCATTACAAAAGGCGTGTGCTAATTTCGGGGTGGAGATTTTCATGGCTAAAAACCCTCAAGATCAAAAAATGCAAAGCCTCGTTTCACTCTGCAGGCGCAGAGCTTTTATTTTCCAATCGAGCGAAATCTACGGTGGGCTTAACGGCTGTTGGGACTATGGCCCGATGGGAGTAGAACTCAAAAGAAATATTAAAGAATTGTGGTGGAGAGACACTGTTCTCAGTCGTACAGATGTTGAAGGGGTGGATTGCTCCATTTTGATGAATCCAAGAGTGTGGGAAGCATCTGGCCACGTTCAATCCTTTACTGATCCCATGGTGGATTGTCTCCAGTGTCGTGGTCGTTTTAGAGCAGATCATATTGAAAACAATCAATGTCCCACTTGTGGCACTAAGAATAAATTTACAGAGGTTAGGCATTTTAATCTGATGTTTAAAACCCATGTGGGTGCTTTAGAAGATAGTTCTAGTGTTGCTTATCTTAGACCTGAAACTTGTCAGGGGATTTTTGCTAATTTTGACAACATCGTAAATACTTCTCGGGTCAAAGTTCCCTTTGGAATTGCTCAGATTGGTAAAGCATTTAGAAATGAAATAAATCCCCGCAATTTTACTTTTCGTTCAAGAGAATTTGAACAGATGGAAATGGAATTCTTTTGTCCCCCAGAAGAAGCGGACAAATGGTTTCAGTATTGGAAAGAAGAGCGTTATCAGTGGTACTTAAACTACGGAATCAAAAAAGAAAGACTCCATTTGCGCGAGCATGCCAAGAACGAGCTAGCACACTATGCAGCTGGTTGCGCAGACATTGAATATGATTTTCCTTTCGGATGTGCAGAGCTAGAGGGAATTGCAAATCGAACCGACTATGATTTGCGAAAGCACTCTGAATTCAGCAAAAAGGATTTGAGCTATTTTGATCAGGCTCAGAACAAGAGATATTTTCCCTATGTCATAGAACCTTCCGCTGGTGCCGATCGGGCAACCCTTGCGTTCTTGGTGGATGCTTACGAAGAAGAAGCGGAAAGAACTGTACTGCGTTTTCATCCTCGGATTGCACCTATTAAAGTAGCCGTTTTTCCATTGGTAAATAAAGATGGAATGCCGGAGACAGCTGACAAAATCTTTCGAACTCTTAAAAAGCGCTGGAATACTTTTTATGATGACAAAGGAGCAGTAGGGCGTCGGTATAGAAGGCAGGACGAAGTGGGAACCCCTTTCTGTATCACTGTGGATGGTGAAACAGGGAAAGACCAAGCAGTAACAATTCGTCATCGCGATTCAATGAATCAAGACAGAGTGGCTATCGATCAAGTGACTGATTACTTGGCGAAGCATTTAGAGCCCTAATCAAGCGAGGGAAAAATGCAAAAACAAGTTTATTTTTTTGGAGAGAAAAAAGCCGAGGGCAGTCGAGAAATGAAAAGCCTTCTCGGGGGTAAGGGTGCAAATCTTGCCGAAATGACTAACCTTGGGTTGCCTGTCCCTCCGGGATTTACCATCAGCACAGAAGTCTGCACTCACTTTTATCGGAACAAAAATGAGTTTCCTCCGGGGCTTGAAAAAGCGGTTCTTGAAGCCCTTTCAAAAGTTGAAAAAGTAATAGGGTCGAAGTTTGCAGACAAGGAAAATCCGCTTCTGCTCTCCGTTCGATCGGGTGCAAGAGTCAGTATGCCGGGAATGATGGATACCATTCTCAACTTGGGTTTGAATGATGAAACGGTAGTGGGCCTTGCTAAAAAAGCAGATGAGCGGTTTGCTCAAGATTCTTATCGTCGCTTCATTCAGATGTATTCAGACGTAGTTTTAGGAGTGGCGCCACATCACTTTGAAACTCTCCTTGAACAAACTAGGAGGAAAGAATCAGTCAATTCCGATTCTGAAATTTCTGCTGCCGCTTTAAAAAATCTAGTGAATGAGTTTAAAAAAATAGTTCTCATGGAAACAGGAAAAGCTTTTCCTGCGGATCCGATGAGCCAACTCTGGGGAGCTATTTCTGCTGTTTTTAGTTCTTGGGATTCTGCTCGTGCAATCAGTTATCGAAGAATTCATAAGATCCCAGAGGACTGGGGAACTGCTGTTAATGTTCAAGCAATGGTTTTTGGAAACATGGGTGAAGATTGCGCTACAGGAGTGGCTTTTACTAGGGACCCCTCCAACGGAGATAAAAAGTTTTTTGGTGAATTCCTGTCGAATGCCCAAGGAGAAGATGTAGTTGCAGGAATTAGAACTCCCTGTCCCATCAATAAAGAGTCTTCAAACGGGTCAGCTCTTCCCACACTTGAAGAAAAAATGCCGCTTCCTTACTCGGAACTGGTTAAAACCTATCAGGTTCTAGAAAAGCACTACAGGGATATGCAGGATATTGAGTTTACTGTTCAAAAAGGAAAGCTCTTTATGCTGCAAACCCGCACCGGAAAGAGAACTGCAAATGCTGCAGTCCGGATTGCAGTAGACATGGTGAAGGAGGGGCTTATCACTCCGGAAGAAGCAATTCTGAGAGTTACCCCAGTCCAAGTGGAGCAGCTTCTCCATCCTCGGCTCGATCCACGTCATCCGAGAACAGTGATTGCAAAAGGACTTCCAGCATCTCCTGGAGCTGCTTCTGGAGAAGTCGTTTTTTCCTCAGAAGAAGCTGAGGAAATGAAAAAAATTAACAAAAAAGTTATTTTAGTCAGGCATGAAACTTCCCCCGAAGACATTGGAGGAATGGATGCTTCTCAAGGTATTCTGACTGCTTTAGGGGGGATGACCTCCCATGCAGCTGTAGTAGCCCGCGGGATGGGTAAGCCTTGTGTTGCTGGCTGTGGAGTCATCAACATCGATTACAAAAATCAACAATTCACTGTGGGCAATCAAGTTGTCAAAAAAGGGGATCTTCTCACTTTAGACGGCGGTACAGGTGAAGTCATTCTTGGCCATGTTCCTACTATCAATAGCCAGCTTGACGAACATTTTAAAGAATTCATGAAGTGGGTAGATGAACATCGAGGATTAAAAGTTCGGGCCAATGCAGAAACTCCCAATGATGTAAAAGTGGCTAGAAGTTTTGGGGCAGAAGGGGTGGGTCTTTGTCGAACTGAGCACATGTTTTTTGAGGAAAGCCGAATCACTGCTGTAAGAGAAATGATTTTATCGGATTCGCGCAAGCAAAGAGAAACTGCTTTGGCGAAAATTTTTCCGATGCAGAAGGATGATTTCAAAGCCATTTTTCGTGAGATGAAAGGTTTTCCAGTAACGATTCGGTTACTCGATCCTCCACTGCATGAATTTTTGCCAAAAACTGATGCAGAAATAATAAGTCTTGCGCGGATTCTCAATACTTCAAAAGAAACTCTTCAAGCAAAAGTTCGTTCGCTTCACGAATTTAATCCTATGTTGGGACACAGGGGTTGTCGGCTCGGAGTCTCTTTCCCTGAGATCTATGCAATGCAAGTTCGAGCAATTATGGAAGCTGCTTGCGAACTGATTAAAAAAGAAGAATTTAAAATAGAACCCGAAATCATGATTCCATTCATCGGCGCTTTAGAAGAGTATCGGTTACTCAAAACCGATATCCTTGCTGTTTGCGAAAAAGTTCTCGCTGAACAGAATATTAAAGTTCCTTTTTCTGTAGGAACAATGATTGAAATTCCTCGAGCCGCTTTAATTGCAGATAAATTGGCAAAAGAAGCAGCTTTTTTCTCTTTTGGAACGAATGATCTTACTCAAATGACTTTGGGGCTTTCCAGGGATGATTCAGGTTCCTTTTTGCCAAAGTATGTGGAAAAGGGCATTTACCCCGTCGACCCCTTTGTTAGTTTGGACCAAGAAGGGGTGGGGGAACTTATCTCTCTTGCTTGCGAAAGAGCTAAGTCATCGAATTCAAAGATAAAAATAGGAATTTGCGGAGAGCATGGGGGAGACACCTCAACAATTGAATTCTGTAACCGTCTAGGCTTTAATTACGTCAGCTGTTCGCCCTTCCGAGTCCCAGTGGCTCGGTTAGCAGCAGCTCAGGCCACTTTAAAATCAAAGTAGTAAAAGGTTTTTAGGGCAACAGGGGATTAAACAAAACTTTTTTTAAAGCGAGTTGTCATGCGTTTAAAACGGCTAGAGTTGCAAGGTTTCAAATCATTTCTTGATAGAACAGTTCTCACTTTCCAACCAGGAATCACCGGTGTTGTGGGTCCCAATGGTTGTGGAAAAAGTAATATTGTAGATGCCATTCAGTGGGTGATGGGTGAGCAGAGTGCAAAGCACTTGCGCGGCGACTCCATGACAGACGTTATTTTCAACGGTTCCGACAGCAAAGCAGCCACTTCGATGGCTGAAGTCAGTCTGATTTTAGACAGACAAGGAGTTGCTTTAGCACCCCAATTTGCTGCTTTTGATAAATCAGATGAAATTGCAATCACTCGAAGAGTTTACCGAGACGGTACCAGCGAGTACTGCATCAATAAAACTCAGTGTCGTTTGAAAGATATCCATGAGCTTTTTATGGATACAGGGGTAGGAAAGAGAGCTTACTCCATTATCGAACAGGGTCAGATTGATCGCATGATCAGCGTAAAGCCCGAAGAGAGAAGGGGCTTATTTGAAGAAGTAGCTGGAATTACAAAGTACAAAGCTAAAAGAAAAGAAGCTGAGAAAAAACTAGAAGGCACTCGGCAAAACCTGACCCGTTTGCAGGATATTATTAACGAGCTTGAAAAGCAGATTCGTAGTCTTAAAGTTCAGGCGACAAGGGCACGAAAATACAAAGAGCTCAAAGGAGAGTTGGAAGCTGTCGATCTCTACCTGCTAGGAAGAAATGCTTTTCGTCATGCTATTCAAGTAGAAGAGCTCTCCAAAAAACGCGAAGAATTAGTGAATGAGCGCTCCGAATCAGACGCAGCTTACAGTCAGTTTGAAGCCAATATTATTGAATTGGATGTCAAGCGAATCGATCAAGAAAAGGAAGTTCAGCAATTAGGAAATCGAGAAAGAGATCTCAGTCTGGTTATCCAAAAGTTAGAGAGCCAAGTAGTTCTTTTAGAAGAAAGAAAGAAGCATCTTCAAGAAGCCGTAGACCGCAAAAACGAAGAACAACAGGAGATTTCTCATTCTCTTGAAACTCTCAAGAGCGAAATGGCCCAAGAGCAAACAGAAAGAGATGATTTGCTTCAGGCTTTAGAAGCTTTGGAAAGAGAGTTGGCTGGTTTTGAAAGCTCCATTCGAGAACACAACCAGAACCGCTCCCAGTATCAAAATGAAAAAAACAGCTTAGAGAACAAAAAAACCGGCTTGGTCCGAAGAGGTCTAGCTATTGAAAGCCAGGAGCAAAGTCTCAAAGCAAAGCAAACCGACATTAAGAGCGCCCTAGATCGCTTAGAGCAAAAAGTAGGAGAGTTGAATTTAGTGCTGGACAGTCAGCGTTCAGCTTTGCTTGCTGCCGATCAAAAAATTGATCAAGTTAGCGATCGGGTAGCTCAAGCGGAAAAAGAAGTAACAACTCTTTTTTCTGACTGTCAGGAAAGTTCATCCAAGCTTTCGTCTCTAGAAGAGTCTTTGTATCGTTCTCGAGAAGAATTTCATACTCAGCGCTCACGCCTTCAATCTTTAAGAGAGCTTCAAAATAATTTAGAAGGATACTCCTCTTCTGCCAGAGATTTTCTTTTGGCTCTCGGAGAAGATAGGGGAACTGCCATTCCGCTTGCGGAAGTGATTTCTCCAGAAGCAGATATTGAGGAAAGTTTAGAATCTCTTTTGGCTTCAGACATGAATACCATTTTGGTTCAAACCACTGAAGAAGCCGAGAGATTAACTCGCCTGATTACTCAACGTGGTCTAGAGCGGGTGAGAATCGTAGCTGTTTCTGAACTGAATTCTCAAACTTCGTCGTCTAATCTGATCCCAGGAACTACTCCCTTAATACAAAAAGTAAGAGTTGAGCCGCAGTACAATGCGGTTGCAAACTGGTGGTTTGGAAACGTTTATTTAGCTAACGACTTGAGCTGTCTTTTTGATTTGAGAAAAAGTCATCCGGACCTCACTTTTATCGCCTCTGACGGCCAAACAGTGGGGCACCGAGATCGTTCCTTAACTTCGGGAAAAACCCCCACCCGAACCGGGGTTTTTGCAAGAAGAAGAGAAATTGATGAGTTGGCTATTCAGTGTGAGTCTCTCGAGACTGAGCTGAACCGATTAACGGCAGAGAGAGAAAGTCTCTTTCAGCACTTGCAGAACCAAGAAAAGCTTCACACTGAAATGAAAGACAAGCTTTCAGTAATCCATATTGAAGCAGTGGGTTTTAGAAAAGAGCGCGAAAAGCTCCATTTTGAACTTACTCGCTTGGAAAAAGAGAGCGAATCTTTAAGGACAGAAAAAGAAAGAAATCATTCCCTTGAGAAAGAAGTAGAAAGCCAGTTGGCTGACCTTTCTGGCGAACAACAAACAATTCAGACTGAAATGGATGTTGTGACCCAGGAACTCCAAAGATTGCTGACTTCCATTGAACAAGCTGAAAAAGAGTTGGAAACCCTTGGGCAGCTTACTAATGAGAAAAAGGTTGAAAAGTCTCGACTGGCAGAACGTCGCAACGGTTTAGAGGACAAACTCAATAAAATTGAAATGGAAGTAGAGGACAAGAGCCGCAATTTAGAGCGACTCCTTCAGAGCCAAAAAGAGGATCAAGTTGAATTGGAAACAAAGGGCAGTGAAATACTCCAAATTCAATCAGAAGCAGAGCAATCTGCTCGAGAAAAAGATAGCCTTTTAGTACAGCTAGCTGACATAAAAGCGGCTTTTCAAGATACTTGTACAAACCTCACTGAAATCCGACTTCAAAAAGAAGAGCTTCAAAAAAGAAGAGAAGCTGTGTTTTCGGAAATTCAGGATTTGGAAATCAGAATTACTCATGAACAATCGTCTTTAGATCAATTAAAAAGTATTTCCAACGAAAGATATCACTGTGATCCCACCCCAATCGATGCTTCTGTACAGATTGAGCTGGAAAAGCTTCCGCTTTTCACAGAGAGCATGAATTTGGATTGGACCCAAGTAAATGATGACGAGCGCAGAGGTCTTCTCGAAGAGCATCTGAAAAACATGAAAGAGAAAATTGCTCGTTACGGAGAAGTAAATCTTACTGCTATTCAGGAATTCGACGACATTCAAAAGCGTTACGAGTTCCTCACTGAGCAGAAAGCCGATCTCGAGAAATCTATTCAGATTCTTGAGGATGCGATCAAGAAGATTGAAGAGACTACAAAAGTACGATTCACAGAAACTTTTGAAGCAGTTAATAAAAAGTTCACTGAAATTTTCCCCATTCTTTTCAATGGTGGAAAAGCCGAACTTACATTGGTTTATCAAGAAGGCAGTCAGGAGCCAGGGGTGGACATCATGGCTCAGCCTCCTGGAAAGCGTCTACAAAGCATTACTCTTCTTTCCGGGGGAGAAAAAGCGCTTACTGCAGTCAGTTTGGTACTTGCAATTTTTGCAAGAAAACCAAGTCCATTCTGCTTGCTGGATGAAGTGGATGCGCCTCTTGATGATGCAAACGTCTCCCGTTTCAATACGGTAGTGAAGAAGATGGCTGAAAAAACTCAGTTCATCGTGATCACTCACAATAAGAAAACCATGGAAATTGCTGAAGCTCTGTATGGAGTGACAATGCAGCGAAATGGTATTTCTAAAATGGCTAGTGTAGCGCTTCAGTAGAGCTTGTTTTTTCAATTTTTCTCTCTAAAAGAGAAGCGTTTCGTAACGCTCCGCGCCCCCCATTTTTTTTCATAATAATACTATATATTTAGGTGCTGTCCCCAGCCTGTCTCAGTTGATGCTTGTTTCCAGCCGATAAGTTTGGAAACAAAAGATGGCATAAATCATTGAGTTTCCAAACTAACAATCGAAAAAAAGAGCTTCAAAGCTTCTTTGTTTTTTGTTTCTTATTGGTCGCTACTTTTTCTTTACGACTTTCTGCTGATGATGAATCAGAAGTTCGCTTCGTTTCGCCTTCCCAGTTTTTTCAATCCAATCCTTTGCCAGAAAACACAGTTACTTTTTCTTCTCAGTCCGCAGAAAAAATTGAATTTAAAAAGTCAGATGTGGTGGAACTAAGAGTCAAAGGAAAAGTACTGAAAGCTGGAGAATTGTATTTAGACGATACCAAAATTCCCTTAGTTAATAGAAATTTTGATTTCACTTTGAAGTTGTCTTTTGAAGAAAAGAAATACCGTTTGAGATTTCTGGGAGCTAATGCGTTTCCTGTCATACGGGATTTCAAAACACGTTTTGTTAATCGCCCTCAAACTACAATCAACGCCAATATTCTAACCGATGATGGAAAAGTTGTTTCTAAGTGGACCGGTTTAGTGGGTTCTTTCCCCAGCAGTGAATGGATTGAAATGGCTTGGGGTTCTGAAGTGATTTCGAATGAGGAACTGAAGGCTAAGGAGCTTGCTCTCATCAAAGCTGAAGAAGCTCGTCTTGCATTGGAAAGAGCTCGGGCCCAGGAAATAGAGAAGGCCCTCAAAAAAGCAGAGGAAGAAAAAGTTGCCAAAGAACTGGCGAGAATGAAAGCAGAAGAGGCCAAAATTGCTCTGGAGAAAGCAAAAGCTCAGGAAGAAGAAGAAAAAACAGCCAAAGAGCTTGCTCTCATCAAAGCTGAAGAAGCTCGTCTTGCATTGGAAAGAGCTCGGGCCGAGGAAATGGAAAAGACTTTAGCTAAAGCAAAAGAAGAAAAAGCAGAAAGAGAGCTTGCCAAGAAAAAAGCTGAAGAGGAAGAACTTGCTCGAATAAAAGAAGAGGAAGAAGAAAAAGCCCAAGCTCAAGCCGAAGCAGAAGAAGCTAAGAAATCACAAGAAGAGGAAAGGGAAGTCGCTTCTGTAACGAATGAGTTACAA
>Ga0214917_10006196_pt1 | contig 12504 bp, 10 predicted proteins | sample LL_1208_BB_MetaG_FD_177983 | JGI IMG/M metagenome (GOLD analysis project Ga0214917, IMG submission 177983) | Freshwater microbial communities from Lake Lanier, Atlanta, Georgia, United States - LL_1208_BB | ecosystem: Environmental > Aquatic > Freshwater > Lake | place: USA: Georgia | collected...
TCGAAAATTCAATCCGAGTGGGATTAATTTCTACAGTGGTGGCAACAATCCTTGGTACATTGATTGCATTTGCTATTGGTCGACACCAGTTCAAAGGTCGCTCAACAACGAATCTTCTAATTTTTCTTCCAATGGCGACTCCTGAGGTTGTACTTGGTGCATCCTTACTAGCGATGTTTTTAAATTTGGGAATTAACCCAGGTTTTTGGCCGGTTGTTATCGCTCACGTAATGTTCTGTATTTCTTTCGTGGTTGTCACCGTCAAAGCTCGTATTGCAAGTTTAGATCCGCGCTTAGAGCAAGCAGCCATGGATCTTTATGCAGATGAATTTGAAACTTTTAGAAAAGTAACATTGCCACTTGTGGCACCAGGTATTGCAGGTGCGGCACTTTTGGCCTTTAGTCTTTCATTTGATGATTTTATTATTACAAACTTTAACTCTGGAACTCTCACCACATTTCCTAAGTTTGTGTATGTTGCGTCGGCGCGTGGAATTCCGCCGCAAGCGAATGTAATTGGATCATCTATGTTTTTCCTAGCGTTATTTATTGTGATAGCGGGTCAACTTGTTAATCGGAGAAAAGCCCGCTAATCTGTCCCCAGTCCACAGCGAACTACAGATTGTTTAAGAAAATCTGCACTGTGGGGTTAGGTTCCGGAGGACCCGGGCCAACTACGATTTGTGATTGAAGGGGTGATTCCGGTTAAGGCCGGATAGCGCGATGTCTGACATCGACCCTCATATTCTTAAACACCTCTCGGTAATGCAGCCAGAACTTTATTGGCTAGATGAAGATCCACTAGAACCAGAACCACATCCAACACTTGTTGGCGATGTTACAACGAATCTCTGCATTGTTGGAGCGGGTTACACCGGTTTATGGACCGCGTTATTAGCTAAAGAACGTAATCAAGAACGCGAAGTGATCATTGTTGAACAACGTGAAACTGGGTTCGGCGCATCTGGACGCAACGGAGGCTTCTGTAACTCATCTCTAACACATGGGTTTATCAATGGTTATCGACGATTCAAAGATGATATGCACGACCTTGAACGCATGGGTCGCGAAAATCTTGATCAAATTGAGGAAACAATCAAGAAATACGGTATTGATTGCGATTGGCAACGAACTGGCGAACTTCGCATTGCCGTGAAGGATTGGCAATTAGAAGGCATGAAAGAAGAAGCAGATCTTCGAAATCAATATGGTGATCATGTCGAAGTTTTGTCTCAAAGCGAAGTTCAAGCTCGAGTTAATTCTCCAATATACAAAGGTGCCCTGTGGGATCCAGATGGCACAGCACTTGTTGATCCCGCCAGATTAGTCTGGGGTTTAGAAAAAGTCTGCCTAAAGCTCGGCGTTAAAATTTATGAGAATAGTAAAGTTGAATGGCTAGAGCGCACCAGTGACGGAATTATTGTTCACACTCCTTACGGCAGCGTTTATGCTGACAAGGTTGCTTTGGCTACCAATGTATTTAAATCTTTAATAAAACGGGCGCGTAAGTATGTAGTTCCTGTCTATGACTTCCAAGTTGTCACAGAGCCGCTCACGCCAGAACAATGGAAAGCAATTGGTTGGTCCGGTAAAGAAGGTTTATCTGAAGCTGGAAACCAATTCCATTATTACCGAGTTACTTCTGAAGGAGCAATCCTCTGGGGTGGTTATGACGCTATTTATCATTTCCGAGGAAAAGCTCGTCAAGAGTATGAAACAGATGCAGAAACTTATGCTTATTTAGCTGCAGATTTCCTAGAAACCTTCCCACAACTCAAGGGAATTAAATTTACTCATGGATGGGGAGGAGCAATTGATACATGCTCTCGATTCGCACCATTTTGGGGCCGTGCGTACCGCAATCGTGTTGCTTATGTTCTTGGATTTACAGGGTTAGGTGTTGCTTCCACTCGCTTCGGCGCACAGGTGATGTTAGATCTTGTTGATGGATTAGATACTGAACGCACTCGATTAAGGATGGTCCGCCGCAAGCCTCTTCCATTCCCACCAGAACCATTTAGATTCCTATTTATCCGTCTGACTCAGTGGTCAATTAATTACGCTGATGAGCATGAAGGCAAGCGAAATCTCTGGCTTAAACTCTTAGATCGACTCGGATTAGGTTTCGATTCTTAATTAATTAGACGTATTCTTAACCTATGGCAAACCTTGGGAATATGTACGGTCCGAAATTTACTTTTCTTGGTATAGGTGAATGTGACCTTGATGATCCAAAAACATACCAAGGTGCCGATGTAATTATTCTTGGTGCGCCAATTGATAGCGGAACATCACATCGTTCTGGTGCGAAATTTGGCCCACAAGCAATTCGTGGTGGAGATTATTTGCCTCATGACGGCGAACGTCCGCACATGGCACTTCGTACTGATGGACTCAAAGATCTTAAAGTTTTAGATGCTGGTGATTTATTGATGCCAGGTGGAGATTTAAAGAAATCTCTCGAAGTACTGGCAGTTGCAACAGAAAAAATTTCACGTGCAGGAATAATTCCTGTCATTCTCGGTGGCGATCATTCGATTGCATCAGCAGATGTTGCCGGAATTGCAGCACACCGCGGTCTTGGAAAAGTTTCAATGATTCACTTTGATGCTCACGCAGACACTGGTGATTCACAATTTGGCGCCCTGGAAGGTCATGGAACTCCTATGCGCCGATTGATTGAATCTGGCGCTGTACGGGGAGATCGATTCTTGCAACTTGGATTACGTGGATATTGGCCAGGGGATGAAACCCTTAGATGGATGCGCGATCAAGGCATGCGCAGTTATGAAATGACAGAGATTCATCATCGTGGATTAAATGTTGTACTCAATGAATCTTTTGCAACACTGACTGATCAATGTGATGGTGTTTTTTTATCCGTAGATATTGATGTTGTTGATCCAGGAATGGCGCCAGGAACAGGAACCCCAGAACCAGGCGGAATGACAAGCCGCGAACTACTTGAAGCTGTTCGACGCATTTGTCTCGAACTTCCTATTGTTGGAATTGATGTTGTTGAAGTTGCGCCACCATTTGATAGCGCAGACATTACAGCGATACTCGCTAATCGTGTTGTACTCGAAGCCCTTAGCGCAATTGCAAAGCGCAGATCTGGCAAGCCTTACTCACCAACACAGAACTTATTAGATCGTTAAATAGTTCCTAATGCTTCATCGAGAATAGATAAACCTTCTCGCAATAAATCTTCAGGAATTACAAGCGGTGGAATCAAACGGATAACGTTTGCATACGTTCCTGCGGTAAGAATAAGTACGCCCTTTTCCTGGCAGTACTTAACAATCTTTCCAAGAGCGGCTGTATTTGGTTCAGTTCCCCCGGGAATAACAAGCTCAATTGCCTGCATTGCTCCACGTCCGCGAACTTCACCAATTATTGCGTGCTTTGCTTTCATCTTATTGAGTTCATCACTCATGATCGTGCCAATTTTTTTAGCGCGATCAACAAGCTTTTCCTCTTCAATAGTTTGAATTGCACCTAATGCAGCGGCGCAAGCAACAGGTGAGCCTCCATATGTGCCACCTAAACCGCTTGCGTGAATTGAATCCATAACATCTGCGCGACCTGTTACTGCTGCAAGCGGTAAACCACCAGCAATTCCCTTTGCGGTTGTAATTAAATCTGGCTCGAGATTTTCATCCTCTGAAGCAAACATCTGGCCTGTACGGGCAAAACCTGTTTGCACTTCATCTGCGATAAAAAGAGCCCCATTATCTTTTGCATACTTTGCTAGGCCAGGTAAGAAGCCCTTAGGTGGAACGATGAAACCGCCTTCACCTTGAATTGGTTCGATAACGATTGCGGCAATATTTTTACCGCCAATTTCTTTATCTAATTTGTGAGTGACAACATCGAGTGCATTTTTCTCACATGCATCTGCGCCACCTTCCCAGCGATATGGGTAAGCCATAGGCATTCGATAAATCTCTGGAGTAAAAGGTCCGAAACTATCTTTGTATGGCATGTTTTTTGCGGTCATGCCCATCGTTAGATTTGTGCGACCGTGATATCCATGTTCAAAGACAATGATTGCTTGACGTTTTGTAAATGAACGTGCAATTTTGACGGCGTTTTCAAGTGCCTCAGCACCGGAATTAAGTAGTACAGATTTCTTTGCAAACTTTCCAGGAGTTAATCTGTTAAGCGCTTCGCACACTTCGATATATCCAAGGTATGGAGCGACCATAAAACACGTGTGAGTAAATAATTCAACTTGACGCTGCACATTTTCTACGACGTGTGGTGCACTGTTACCAACATTTACAACAGCGATGCCAGCACCGAGATCAATAATGTGGTTTCCATCGACGTCGACCAAGATTCCACCGCCTGCGCGTTCAATGACGGCTGGTATGGCCATTCCGAGAGATGATGAAACTGCTGCAGTTCTGCGCGCAATAATCTGCTCGGAACGTGGTCCTGGAATGGCAGTAACGACTTTACGTTTCTGTTCTACGCCCATAGTTAATGTAGTCATTTCGCTAGTCTACTTTGGCCATGAGAAGATGACCACATGAGAGACCTGGTGATTCTTGGTTCAACAGGATCAATCGGTGTTCAGGCACTCGATCTAGTCGCGGCCAACCCAGGAAAGTTTCGTGTTGTGGCAATCACATCGGCTGGCAACAACCCCGCACATCTGATTGAACAAGCAAAGAAATTCAGCGTCGGAGTTGTCGGAACAATTCACAACGCGGACCTTATTCGCGATGCACTGCCTGGCATTGAGGTCATTGATGGCGCCGATTCAGCAGCACAGGTTGCATCCATCACGTGTGATGTTGTTCTCAATGCGATTTCTGGATCAATTGGCTTAGCCGCAACAATTGGCGCTCTCAAAGTTGGAAATCGTTTGGCACTTGCAAATAAAGAATCTCTTGTAGCGGCCGGTGATTTTGTTATGTCACTTGCAAAGCCAGATCAAATCATTCCAGTAGATTCAGAACACAGTGCAATGTGGCAATGCCTTATGTCTGGAAAACGAAGCGAAGTTTCAAAATTAGTTCTCACAGCGTCGGGTGGACCATTTCGCGATAGAAAAGATTTATTATCCGTAACCGTCGATGAAGCTCTTGCTCATCCTACGTGGTCCATGGGGCCTGTAATATCAATTAACTCAGCGACATTAGTAAATAAGGCGCACGAAATAATTGAAGCACATCATCTTTACACGATGGAATATTCGAAAATTGAAGCAGTTATTCATCCGCAATCAGTCATACATTCAATGGTCGAATTTATTGATGGAGCAACAATTGCACAAGCGAGTCCACCAAATATGAAGGGCCCTATTGCGTATGCAATTAATTGGCCTGATCGCTTAAAGGCTGCAACCCCTGCTATTGATTGGAAGCAATCACATTCCTGGAGCTTTGAACCAATTGATCAAATGAGATTTCCTGCAGTTGAATTAGCTAAGCGATGTGGAGAGCTAGGTGGAGGGCTACCTGCAATATTTAACGCAGCAAACGAAGTTGCAGTAGATGCTTTCCTTAAAGGTTCAATAACATTTGTCTCAATTATGGAATGCGTAGAGCAGAGCGTACAGAAACTAGGTGGAGCAAACCCAGGCCCAATTAGAGACCTCAGCGATGTCAGTGCGCTAGAGCAAGATGCAAAGTCTGTGGCCCGCGAAGTATTACAAAGAATGGTTTCTTTATGAGAATAATTGGCGTTTTAGCTTTTATCCTTGCATTGCTTATCTCTGTGATGATTCACGAATTTGGTCATTACATCACAGCAAAAAAATATGGGATGCACGTCAGCGAATTCTTTTTAGGATTTGGAAAGAGAATTTGGTCATTCACAAAAGGCGAAACTGAATTCGGTATTAAGGCTATTCCGGCCGGCGGTTATTGCCGCATTGAAGGAATGACAGCAACAGATGAAATGCCAGCAGGTGAAGAGTCGCGAGCATTTTTTAAGGCTAATTCGGGGCAAAAACTTGTTGTCTTAGGAGCAGGTTCATTTTTACACTTTGTTTTGGGCTTTGTAATCCTAGTAATTATTTTTGCAGGAATTGGCACACTTCAACCAACATCGACAATCTCTCAAATTTCAGAGTGTGTACCACGTCAGAATCTGCCATGTACAGATTCGGATCCACGTTCCCCGGCACTACTTGCAGGTTTGGAAAAGTCAGATGTCATTACTGCACTTAACGGTATTCCAGTCAGTGATTGGTCTAAAGATGTTGAGATTATTAGAAATTCTGCAGGTAAAGAACTCGTTATTGAAATTGAGAGAAATGGGCAACCTCAAAGCATTTCAGTAGTACCTGCAACACGAGTTGTTGATGGAAAGAATTATGGTTTCTTAGGAATTGTAAATGAATTTGTAATGGTTCGTGAAACCCCATTTGCGTCTATAAAAAATGCCGCAATAGTTTCCTGGGATTTCATCTCTAGCAGCGTCAAGGCAATAATCTCTCTGCCTTCAAAAATTCCTGCGCTCTGGGGTGCGACGGTTTCAGGAACAGAACGCGATCCTAATGGATTAGTCGGAATTGTTGGAGTTGCTCAAGTCTCCGGTCAAGCAGTTAGCGCAGAAGGCTTAAGTACTGCAGAGAGAGTTCAGACTTTTCTTCTGATCATTGCAAGTTTAAATTTCTTTGTTGGTGTTTTTAATTTACTACCGATACTTCCATTAGATGGTGGACATATGGCTGTCGCGATTGCCGATGAAGTAAGGGCGCTTTTCTCTCGAATACGTGGGAGAGCTCGTCCAGAAGGAATCGATGTAAATAAGTTGGCGCCAATCACGATGGTTGTCTTTGTTTTACTCGCTGCACTAACCATTCTTCTCTTAGCCGCAGACATCCTCAATCCCGTACAGGTTAATTTGTAGGCCTCATGTCGCAACTCAAAACGAATTAGGGCAGAATAAAGACATGGTTGATCTAGGAATTCCTGCTGCGCCACCACCAGTTCTTGCTGCTCGTCGTAAGACCAAGCAGCTCAAGGTTGGAAGCGTCGGAGTGGGAAGTGATTCACCAGTTTCAGTTCAATCAATGTGCACTACTTTGACTGCAGATGTAAACGCAACACTTCAGCAAATTGCGGAGCTCACGGCATCAGGTTGCCAAATTGTTCGAGTTGCCGTTCCAAGTCAGGATGACGCAGACGCATTGGCACAAATCGCTAAGAAATCACAGATTCCAGTGATCGCAGATATTCACTTCCAACCGAAATATATTTTCGCAGCGATTGATGCGGGTTGTGCAGCAGTTCGAGTGAACCCTGGAAACATCAAACAATTTGATGACAAGGTTAAAGAAGTAGCAAAGGCTGCAGGAGATGCGGGTATTCCAATTCGTATCGGCGTTAACGCTGGATCTTTAGATCCACGGCTGATTGCTAAATACGGAAAAGCAACACCTGAAGCTCTCGTTGAATCAGCACTCTGGGAAGCAAGTCTCTTTGAAGAGCATGGGTTTTCAAATATAAAAATTTCAGTCAAGCATCACGATCCAGTCACAATGGTTAATGCATACCGACTTTTGGCATCTAAATGTGATTATCCATTGCACCTAGGAGTTACAGAAGCGGGTCCACTATTCCAAGGTACGATTAAATCAGCAACGGCATTTGGAATTCTTCTCTCCGAAGGAATCGGCGACACTATTCGCGTTTCCCTTTCAGCGCCACCAGTTGAGGAAGTAAAGGTGGGAATTTCTATTCTGGAGTCTCTCAACTTACGTCAAAGAAAATTGGAAATTGTTTCTTGTCCATCATGTGGGCGCGCACAAGTTGATGTCTACACACTTGCTGAAAAAGTTCAGGCTGGTTTGCAAGGTATGACAGTTCCATTGCGAGTAGCCGTAATGGGTTGTGTTGTTAATGGACCTGGAGAAGCTCGTGAAGCAGATCTTGGGGTTGCATCCGGAAATGGCAAGGGACAAATTTTTGTTAAAGGTCAAGTAATTAAAACTGTTCCTGAAGCACAAATCGTTGAAACACTTATCGAAGAGGCAATGCGCTTAGCCGATGAAATGGAAGCCGCTGGTGTCGCTTCAGGCGAACCATCCGTTGACGTTCACTAACCTCACACAACTCACGGCATCCCTCAGGTAGGCTCGCACCATGTTGCGAATGTCCTCACTCTTTTTACGCACATTGCGCGATGATCCAGCAGATGCTGAAGTCGCAAGCCACAAACTCTTGGTTCGCGCGGGATACATTAGACGCATAGCAGCAGGAATTTATTCATGGTTACCACTTGGTTATATAACACTTCGAAATATTGAAAGAGTAATTCGCGAAGAGATGGATGCTGCAGGTTTTCAAGAAGTTCACTTCCCAGCCATGCTTCCAAAAGAACCTTACGAAGAGACAAATCGCTGGAGTGAATACGGACCGGAACTATTTCGTCTACAAGATCGAAAAGGCGCCGATTATTTACTAGGTCCAACACACGAAGAGATGTTCACTTTAATGGTCAAAGGTGAATATTCCTCATATAAGGATTTGCCACTTTCTCTATACCAAATTCAAACCAAGTACCGTGACGAACCACGTCCTCGCAGCGGAATTATTCGTGGCAGAGAATTTGTAATGAAAGATTCTTACTCATTTGATATCGATGATGCTGGATTAGATATTTCTTACAAGAAACATCGTGATGCATACATTAAAACTTTTAAGCGCTTAGGGCTGCAATACAACATCGTCAGCGCCATGGCCGGTGCAATGGGTGGTTCAAAGTCCGAAGAATTTCTGGCTCCATGTCCAACAGGCGAAGACACATATGTTCTCTGCGAAAAGTGTGGTTACGCGGCCAATGTTGAAGCTATGAAAACGATCATAGAGAAGCCTGTAAAGAAAGATTATCCGGCACTAGAAGTTTTAGATACCCCAAATACTCCAACTATTGATTCGTTAGTAGAAGTTCTAAATTCGCAGTACGGCGGCGGATACACCGGCGCAGATACTTTAAAGAATGTTTTGTTGATGGCTGATAACAAACCAATAGCTGTATTGGTACCAGGCGATCGAGAAGTGGATCTTAAGCGACTTCAGGCAAATCTTTCTGGAGTATCTGAACTTCGAATTTTCGAAGATGAAGATTTTGCTAAGCACCCTAAACTTGTGAAGGGTTATATCGGTCCACAAGATGCCAAGAGTTTAGGAATAACTCTTTATGCTGATCCACGCATTGCACCTGGGACTGCATGGGTCACCGGTGCAAATAAGAAAAATTGCCACGCACGAAATGTTGTCAACGGTAGAGATTTCACTCCGGATGCATATGTCGAATCTGCAGAAGTTCGTGCAGGTGATGGTTGTCCATCATGTAAAGCACCTGTGATCATTGACCGTGCAATTGAAATTGCACATATTTTCCAACTTGGTCGCAAATATGCCGAATCACTCAATCTGACCGTTCTCGATCAAAATGGAAAGTCACAAGTAGTAACCATGGGTTCATATGGAATTGGTGTTTCACGTGCGGTAGCTGCTGTTGCCGAGCAGACTCACGATGAAATTGGACTCTCATGGCCATTCGAAGTTGCTCCAGCAAAAGTGCACATTGTCGCAACAGGAAAAGATGACAAACCATTTGAAGTTGCCGAGAAATTAGGAAGTGAATTGGAAGGCCTGGGCATTAGTGTTTTACTGGATGATCGACGTGACCCAAGTGCAGGAGTTAAGTTTAAGGATGCTGAGTTAATCGGTGTTCCAATCATTATTGTTGTGGGCAAAGCACTTGAGCTAGGAAACGTTGAGATTCGTATTCGCAAGAGCGGAGAAAAATCTGAGAGCGCAGTTGAAAGTGCAGTTTCAACTGTTTCGACCATGCTTTCAAAGCTCTCTTAATCCATGTTTGGCGATATTTCTCAAGTAAGTATTTTCTTCCTGATTCTTGCTGCATTTAGTGCCGGATTAGTTGATGCCATTGCTGGCGGCGGCGGGTTGATACAGCTACCAGCATTACTCATTGGATTACCGCAAGCCAGCACAGTTGAAGTTCTCGGTACCAACAAAGTTGCGTCAATATTCGGCACGAGTGCATCTGCTGTGATGTATCGCAGAAGCGTCAGAACCGATGGACGTTTCTTAGCAACCATGGCAATTCCGGCATTCGTTGGTTCTGTTCTGGGAGCCCTCAGTGCGTCGACAATTCCAACCCAATCCATGCGTCCAATTGTCTTCTTACTTCTAGTAGCAGTTGCTATCTATACCTTTAAAAAACCTAACCTAGGAGCGATTGAAAAATTGCGCCACGATATTAAGAAACGATTTTCAATTTCAGCAATGGCTGGGTTGGTAATTGGGTTTTACGATGGAATATTTGGACCCGGAACAGGTTCATTCCTGATGTTGACGCTCATTTATTTGGGTTTTGCGTTTTTAAGTGCATCAGCAATCGCAAAGGTTGTAAATGTTTCAACAAATCTTGGAGCAATTGTGGTCTTTGGTTTCCATGGCGCAGTGATCTGGCAAGTTGCCCTCGTCTTGGCAGCATCTAATATTTGTGGAGGAATGCTAGGTGCAAAATTGGCAATACGTGGGGGCTCAACTCTGATACGAAAGGTTTTTCTACTTGTCACACTAGCGCTAATTCTCAAAGTAGGGATCGACACTTTAGCGAATTGGTAAGTTTAGAAATAGAAGGTATTATTTGAGTACAACTTAATAGAAAGAAGACAAAAATGTCTCTCAGCGAAAAGATTACTGAGTTAGTACAACCGGCCGTTGAAAAAGCTGGCTTCTTTCTGGAAGATGTACATGTTGTCTCACCCGGAAAGCACAGAATTATTACGTGCATAGTTGATGGACGAACACCACTAAATTTGGATCAAGTTACAAGCGTTTCTCGAGAAATTTCTGAAATCTTAGATAGCGCTGATTTCATGGATGACTCAGCCTTTACTTTAGAAGTTACTTCGCCTGGGGTTGATCGTCCTTTAACGCTCCCACGTCATTGGCAAAAAAATCTTAACCGTTTGGTCAAAGTTGTAAAGCTGGATGGATCTGTCGTTAATGGAAGAATAAGCACAATCGAAGACACAAACATAGTATTGCTGGAAGACGTAAGAGGAAAGATTAAAGAGCATTCACTCTCTTTGAATGATGTTAAACGAGCAACAGTAGAAATTGAATTTAATCGTAAGGGTGATCTCTAATGCATGTAGAGATGGAAGCACTTACCGCCTTAACAGCAGAGAAAGAAATATCTTTCGAACAACTAATCAGTGCAATAGAAATAGGTGTGCTGGCTGCTTATAACCAAATTCCTGAAGCGAAGCGCCATGCTCGCGCATTTCTTAATCGCGAAAGTGGCGAGATTCAAATTCTGGTTCCAATTTTCAATGAGCTCGGTGAAAAGCTTTCTGAAGTAAGGGATGAACCAGAGGGTTTCACTCGTATTGCGACATCTACTGCGCGCCAAGTAATTAAGATGAAAATGCGTGAAACTAATGATGCGGAAATTGTTGGAGAATTTACGGCTTCAGTTGGGGATGTTATTTCTGGAGTGGTTCAACAAGGTAGAGATCCGAAGATGATTCATGTAAATCTCGGGCGGGTTGAAGGAAAAATTCCTCCGCAGGAGCAAGTACCAGGTGAGATTTACCAACACGGGGATCGAATCAAGTGCTTTGTTGTTGAAGTTAAGCAAGGACTTAAAGGACCTGAAGTTATGTTGTCGCGTTCGCATCCTGCACTCGTTAAACAGTTATTCGCACTTGAAGTTCCTGAAATTACAGATCGAATCGTAGAGATAATGGCCGTTGCTCGTGAAGCAGGGCATAGAACAAAAATTGCAGTTCGCACTCATCGCGCAGGAGTAAGTCCAAAGGGTTCACTTATTGGACCAATGGGATCGCGGGCACGAGCAGTTATGGATGAGTTACACGGTGAAAAAATTGACATCGTAGATTGGTCAGATGACCCAGCAGTATTTGTTGCACATGCATTGGCTCCGGCAAAAGTCTCACGTGTTGAAGTGACTGATCTGCTTTCACGAAGTGCAAAAGTGACTGTGCCTGATTACCAACTCTCACTCGCCATTGGAAAAGATGGGCAGAACGCTCGCTTGGCAGCCAGACTTACGGGCTGGCGCATTGATATCCATCCCGATACACCTTCACCTGAGTGAGAATTTCTATAAAAGAGCGCCTCGGCGGTACAGTAAGATAGTTGAATTCGAGTGATTGGCAGAGGCAGTGAGTATCAATTCGATACGAACATGCATTACTTGTCGAAAACAGTCGAGTCCGACATCTCTTCTAAGAGTGGTTTGCATTGATGGGACTTTGGTCCAGGATCACAAAAAATCACTTCCAGGAAGAGGCGCGTGGGTTCATCAAAGTTGCCTGGCAACAGCGATTTCCCGAAACGCATTTAAACATGCGTTAAAACTTAGTGAAACACCAAAGGAATTGGATGCGAAAGATATGAAACTCAAATGAGCTCGTTCAGATTATGAGGTCTTACAACTAAGGCTCGCATCCCCTAGATCAATATCTAGAAAAAGAGATCG
>Ga0214917_10006197_pt1 | contig 12504 bp, 12 predicted proteins | sample LL_1208_BB_MetaG_FD_177983 | JGI IMG/M metagenome (GOLD analysis project Ga0214917, IMG submission 177983) | Freshwater microbial communities from Lake Lanier, Atlanta, Georgia, United States - LL_1208_BB | ecosystem: Environmental > Aquatic > Freshwater > Lake | place: USA: Georgia | collected...
GAATTTCTGTGTTTTTCTGTAGATCTCGGTAGAAGTTGGGGTGTGACAGGTTATTGTTAATATTGAAATTGGTTAATTATTACAGCAGGGTAGCAAGTGAAGTTCACTTCTCGCTCCCTCCGCCAGGTTTATACTTCTCTTACCCTTAAGCAGCTGCCGGAAAAGCAAGAGTGAATGGGTTGCTTGATTCGAGTTTAAAGCTTTTAACAGCTTCTATCACTCGACGTTGTTCATTTTCGGAAAGGGTATTGTAGAAGGGCAAACGAACCAATTGGTCGCTCATTCTTTCAGAAATAGGACACTGTCCTTTTCTGCCACCCATTCTCAGACCCATTTTGGAAGAATTCAAAGCCTGGTAATGAAAAACTGCTTTTATACCTGCTAAGTTTAAGTGCGAAATAAACTCGCTACGGGCTTCAGCAGAAGGCATCACGAGATAAAACATGTGGTAACTTTGATCAATGTTTTCGGGTACGAACGGCAACTGTACTCCCGAATCGTTCGCCCAACCCAAAAGGCTAGAATAATACTTCTCCCATATCGCTTTTCTCGTATTGAAAATCTCATCCCAACTTTGCAATTGTGACCACAAATAGGCTGCTAGAATATCAGAGGGAAGAAAACTCGAACCCACATCTACCCAGCCATATTTATCCACTTCTCCCCTAAAGAATTTACTTCGATTTGTTCCTTTTTCACGAATAATCTCCGCTCGCTCAATCATTTTTGGGTCATTGATAAGGAGAGCTCCCCCTTCTCCACAATTGATATTCTTAGTTTCATGAAAGCTCAGAGTTCCCAGGTTACCAAAGGTTCCCAAATATCTTCCCTTGTATTTACCGAAAATTCCTTGAGCATTATCTTCCACAACGAAGAGATTATGCTTCTTGGCTATTGAGCAAATAGCATCCATTTCACAAGCCACTCCAGCGTAGTGAACTGGAACAATCACTCTGGTTTTATCAGTGATAAGTTGCTCAACTTGATTTTCGTCTATATTCAAAGTGTCCGGGCGAACATCGCAAAACAAGGGAACCGCACCTCGCAGTACAAAAGCATTCACAGTAGAAGTAAATGTATAGGAAGGAACAATCACTTCATCGCCAGGCTTCAAATTGCATAAGATTGCTGCCATTTCTAAAGCATGCGTACAAGAGGTTGTAAGAAGCGCTTTTCTTACTCCTAGCTGCTTCTCAAAAAACTGGTGACATTCTTTCGTGTAGAACCCATCCCCTGAAGCATGGCTTCTACGAATGGCATCGGCAATGTAATCCATTTCTTTCCCAGTCAAAGCTGGCCGATTAAAGGGAATTAGATTATCAGCTGACATACGTAACCTCACAGGAAGAACTTAAATCTGCGAACTACTTTCTGACTCTTTGATGTCCGAAACTATTTTTGCGGGAGAACCATAAATCATCACTCCACTCGGGATGTTCTGAAGCAAAAGCGAATTAGCTCCCAAAAGGACACGATCTCCTACTCGACATCGCTCTCTCACCACAGAAGAAAATCCAAAAAAGTTTTTACATCCGATCGCTGCTTCACCGCCAATGGTTACATTGGCTGCAAAAAAATTGTGATTTCCTATTTGGGTGTCATGACAGATAGTTGAATTAGACCAGAAGACATTATTGTCCCCCACTTCAACTCCAGGCTCAACCACTGTCCCTGGCATAATGAAATTATTCATCCCAAGTTTCACGTTCTTTGCGACAAAGGCACTACTGGAAATAAGGTTTGGACAGGAGTATCCGCGAGCTCTTACCGACTCAAATGCTTTAGCCCTTCTTTCCATGCTCCGATAACCTATGGCAACGAATACAGAGTTTTCTGTAGGACATAATTCCCTCTCATTATCCTCCCATGACAGAACCGGAAGCCCCAGAAACTCATCACAGTCCTTAAACTGCTTATCTACCACAAAAGCAGATACCGAAATGTTCGCCTCAAACGCAAAGTAATAGTGCGCTAGCTTCGCAAGTTCAGAGGCACCATAAATAACAAGTTTTTTCATTTTATTTAGTAAAAACAATTCTTAAGTATTTAAAAAGCGAAGCGGACACAGGAAGCACAGAGGAAAGATAAGCTTCTACTACCCTGACATCCTCTTTCGGCTGTTCATGCATGACTTTCGCCTGCCCCAAAAACCAATCGTACTCCACTACACACTTTGAAAAGCCAATTTCACTTCCAATAGCTTTCAACTCTTCCACACAGAACCCCTTAGAGATAGACTTCAAAGGCTCTGCCTTTTCTAGAAGTGCGGCATTTAAACCAAATGTCTTTTCATAGTATTCTCCGTTGTGAAGAGCGCCGGTAATTTCTCTCTTCACGATGGCAGGAACATCCATTTGTTCTGATAGCCCCGCTACACGCTCTACCCCCCGAATGAACTCCCGATTGGGGTTTAGGTCGGAATAAAAAACCCCTCCTGGTTTCAAAACTCGATGAACCTCTTCAAGGAAAACAGTCAAATCACAAAGATGATCCAAAAAGGAATAAGCCGTAGCAAAGTGAAAGGTTTGGTCAGGAAACGGTGTTTGCTCTGCTCGAACCTGATGTAAAAATACATTACCAGAAGAGAGATCCACTTGCTTCATCATTTCAGGAGTAATATCGACTCCGTGAACTTCTCCAAAAAGGTCGCGCATCAGATGAATCAGGAAACCCGTTCCGCACCCAAAATCAATGGCTTTGGTATTCCCAGTCCAACTCTGATTTCTCACCAAACGCTCAAGAATCTTCCTGACTTTTTGTTGATTCTCCTGGCGAAAATGGGGGCTCCGATTATATTCGCCAGATTTAGCCAATTCCGAATGCACGTAAATATTAGCTTCTAGCGTCTCACGTTCATTTAAATCATTTTTCATTTTTTCCTCGAACTAGTTTTTTCAATTCACGATATCCTTTACGAGATATCTCGGCCGATTTAACACTTCTTGGTACACTCTGAAAACGTATCCTCCAATAATTCCACAGAACACCATGAGTGAACCCGAAGTGACTAACATAATCATGATGATGAGCGTGTACCCGCTAGGTAATGGTGATCCCACCAAAACAAACTGAAGAAGAACGATCAAACCATAGAGAAAACTGAGAGTGATTAGCCCTCCGCCGAAATAAGCAAAGATTTTATGCGGAACACTCGTGTAGCTAATCAGTGAATTAAGGGCCAGACTTAAACGCTTTGAGAAATTGTAAGTGCTTTTTCCGTGGACCCGAGGCACGTAGTCCAGCTCGACGAAACTGGATGGAAAACCCATATAAAACATCAAAGGACCAAACAAAATATTTACTTCTCTAAATCGAAGCAGCTCATTCAAGAACTTTCTCGTGAACAATCGGAATGTTCCGATATTTTGCGGAACCGCTGCTTTGACGATTTTTGAAAAAACATAATGATAAAAAGCTGAGGAGGGCCTTATCCCCAAGGACATTCCCGTCATTCTTTTGGTGCTGTATACGATTTCACTTTTTGTTTCTTCTAACTGGCTCTTGAGTTTTGGGATATCTTCAGGAGAGTCTTGCAAGTCAGCATCCATCAGGACTATCAGTTTTCCGGAGGCATTTTCAAATCCGGCGCTTATAGCAGGGTGCTGTCCAAAATTCTTGGAAAGCGTGATGACTTTGATTGAATTATTCTTTGCAGCTATTTGTCGCAAAACAGAGTTTGAATTGTCCCGACTGCCATCATCTACAAATATCACTTCATAAGAACCAAAGGCACCTAAAACCTGGACAAGACGTTCGGTCAATTCCACCAGAGAATCCTGGTTATTATAAACTGGAATAACTGCTGTTATTTCCACTGTTGTTTTCACTCTTAGCCTTGGTTAGATTTATACAAACGCTCGGTCTCAGGCACAAAAAACTCGCTAAGCGAACTGGGGAGACGAGTATCAAAACCTATCAACCTTCTTGCTTGTTTATTTAGTTTTTCGGAGATAGAAGGAGGAATAAAACGAACCCAATCCATTCGCTGCTTCATAAATGAGCGACACGCATTCAAAGTCATCGAATGCCGCCACTTATCTGTTGTGTTGATGCCAGTCCGATGAAAAACCCGAGCATTAAACACAATGAGAGTCCCTGCTTCACAGAGCACTTTTACTTTATTTTTTTCAAATAGCTCCAAGGACGGTTCTGTCGGATCGTGGTGTGATCCGGGTAAAAGCTCCAAAGCACCATTGTCATTGGTATACTCATCGAGACTCCAAATGACCCCCAAATTAAAAACATAACCTGGCGAAAACCTCGGAGAATCGACGTGGAGTCTTGCAGAGTAATTGGTTCCCTTCGGCGGTATCGAGGAAGATGTTGCTGCGTACATGATCCAATGCTCGCCCAAATGAGGACTAATTGCCTGATGCAGACGAGGATCTTCCAAGAGCCTCGCAAAATTGAGATCTCGATTGATAAGATCATGAAGCTGGTTTTTGTCTAAAAAACTTCGCTCTGAGCCGGATATAGGTTTGAACTCGTCCAACTGTAAAGAGAGACTTTCTTTGAGCAACTGACACTCTTCATGTTCCAGAAAAGAAGGGATAAGACTATAGCCTCGCGTCCTTAAATGATAGTTGTGCTCTTCGATTTGTTTGTTGCTAATCAACTTTTTTTCCCTAAACGAAAGCATATTTTTCATTTTTATTTTCTTCGATTCTTTAGGAAGCAGATTGCATCTTTTCCACAGTTAAAAAGCAAATCAACAATGGATACCTGGTGTTGGAAAGTGCCCCAGAGTTGCGGATACTCTTGATACCCACTGTAATCAAACCAAGAGACTTTGATTCCAACATTATCGAATGAATCAACTTGCAGGTAATCTTTGGCAGCTGGCCCAGAGACATACTCCGTTGCTCCGGCTTGTTGACAGAGACTCACTAGGCGTTCGGTTTTTCCTTCCACTAGCGGATATTCCCAGGAGTTCTTAAAAGTAGTGGTGATACCCAGAAAATTACAAGTTTCCTCAATGAACCTTCTATTAATTTCGGATAAATTTGCTGAGGGATCTTGAGTGTAAAGAGGCTCCAAAACAGCAGCTACTTCATCAAAGTGCTTTGCCCTTCGATAGTTTAATTGGAGCGTCTTCCAGTGGGTGGCGCGCCACTTTTCATCAGAGATTTCCACTTCTTTAATTTTTCGATTGATATCTTTTCCCACTGGAATACTAATCCATTCAGTCCCTTTAGGTGTTTTTATCTTATTGCGATTTCTCCAGTCATTTTTTGTGAACTGGACGTCATCATAAAAAATGAATTCATCCACATGAGCTATCAAATCGAAATAGCCCTTCCATGGAATATAATTCGATTGCAATATCGCAACTTTTTTCATTGATTGAGTTTTTGTTTTCGGGGTTAGGCGTCAGAACGATTAATTTGGAACTTCCAACAGACTCTCTCAGTGTAGCATTTCAGCTAAAAAATATGAACAGTCAGAAGTTGTTGCAGCGAGCCAGTTTCTATCTCCTGGGAACTCTGCTGGAAGCTCCTGTTTAAATTTCGAAAAACCTGGTTTAATGAGAATCATATGACTAAGAGTGACAATCGTTCTTCCTCTTTCGAGTCCATCGAACTCAGGCTGTATCTATTCTTATCTTTCGTTCTCTTCCTTGTGCTCGGCTACCGAGCCACTCTCGGAGTCGACTTTACGGACGAAAGTTATCATCTTGCCAACGCCTACAAGTTTTTTTTGGGCGCAATACCATTCAAAGATGAGTTGTTTTCAGCCCAAGGTTTTGCCCTCTTAACTAAACCTATCGTCAGCACGTTGATCAATCTGACTGGTTCTACCGCAGGTATTGTTCTCAAAATGCGGTGGGCCTTTCTTTGTTTTCAATTTTTGATTTCGCTCTTTCTTTTTTCTGTCTTGAAGAGAACTTTTTCGACTGCTTCGGCATTAGCAGCCTCACTCTCCTATTTTTGTTTTGTTCCCATGAATCTCTTCTCACTCTTCTATGTGACACTTGGTGTGGGCTTTCTTGCGCTGGGCATGGGGTGCTTTTATTTGGCATCGCAGAGTCAAAAGCCTTCAACAGCATTTTTTCTAGGTAGCTTTGCATTAGCCTTAAGTTTTATTGCTCACCCAGTTATGGCGATTCCCATTTCCGTAATAGCTGCACTGATTTCCTGGCCCTTAGACAAAAATGGATTCAAAAGACTTCTTTTGTTCTCAACTTCTTTTCTTTTTCTAGTAGCAGTGTTTTTTGTGATTTATGGATTCTCCCCTCTTGATTGGCTCAGAGCGGTTCAGGGCAGTCGTCACTACAATGCTGAGATAGGAAATGTGTGGGGGTTTCCAAGACTCCTCTTGGCTCTAAAGACCCTGGTCATGTGGGGCCCTTGGCTTAGTTTTATATTAATTATTTTTGGCTTCCTTGTTTTCGCCACTTATAGAAATCAGGCAGTTGGAAAGTATCAGTTTATTGCCCTGGTTCTTTTACCATTATTTATTTTTTTCAATTCGCGAATGAGTGCTGGAGGAATAGGACCTGCTGGATACCTCCTCTCTTTGGGCTGGCTCTCCTTTATCTTGGTTTGGTCCACCGTTCCTCTCCCCGAAGCCAAGAGGTTTCTTTTGTGGTTCTTATTGCCTGCTGCTGCCGCAACTCTGGCGATGTCTTTTACTAGCAATAGCGGCGTCTCATCTACTTCAACTGGATTTCTACCGATTCTTCCTGTGGCACTCCTGCTTTTAAGTTCAGCAATTCAAAAATCCTTTCCCAAATCATCTTTTTTTAAACCTTATCTCGGCTCGATCGTAATTCTCTTTTTCCTACTTATTTTTGTGAGAGGAACTTTTCAAAGCGCTTTTAAAGAGCCTCGTTTTTCCGAACTGAAACATCCCATTTCAGCCGGTCCTTTTCAGGGGCTTAAGACAAGTCAATTCAGGAAGGATTTCATTGAGAAACTTCACACTCATTTGAACCAACTAAAAGACAATAAAAAGAGTATTTTATTTACTTGCTTCTTCCCAGCAGGGTATCTGCTCACCGATTTAAAGCCAGGTTACTTTTTTGTGTGGGGAGCTCCTGGTAACGGGAACAACTTATTTGATAGTGAACTCCTTGTGAGGGTTTTTGACAAAACTTACCCACTCCTTGGAATCAGCAGTCAATCTTGCCAGCCTCTCCAAGATGAAGTTTCAGGAAAAAAGGGGCAACTCGTTAAAGAAGAGTTTTATGAAATAGGTCTTTTCTGAGAGCTGGAAACCTCTACAGGAACAATAATTTTAACTAGGGTTCCCGACGGGCTATTTCGCTCCAGAACCAACTCTCCGCCAACTTTTTCCAGGACAGATCTTGCATAACTTAGTCCCAACCCCTGGCCGCGAATTTTTCCATAAGTGGCCCCTTCAGTTCCCAAGAGAGGTAAGATTTCAGGACAGATTCCCACTCCCTCATCACGAACCCATAATTCAAAAAATCTCTTTTTACTTCTCCCGACTACTTCAATGAACCCTCGAGTTCCTTCGGAAGCTTCTACTGCATTGTTGATCAGATTGGACAGTAATCTCTGTATTTCTTTGCCTGAAAGCGGCGAGTCTATTACTTCGTCAAGTTCGAGCACATCCAAACTCCAGACCAATGAGTTTCGGTCATGATACTCGAGCTTTTTCTCTTCAAAAATCTCTCGAATACAGTTCCTACTGAGAACCTCTCTCTGGCTTGAACTCTTTTCTTCTTCCCCGAGCAAACTCTCCGCGATCGACTCAATTCTTTTAACTGCTGATTGGATCACACTCCTACTCTTCCCCGGCAGCAGATCAAAATCTTTGGAAGCAAATAGCAAAGCTGTGAGCGGAGACTTAATATCATGAGCTACTTGTCGGCTTCTCGCGACTACAGCTTTTGATACAGCCTCTTGAGTTCGCAAGCGATTAAGTTCCTGTATTTTGACTCTGAGGCTTTCTAATTCTCTGATGGGAAGAGAAGCTTGATGAGAGAGATTTTTAAAAAGTGGAGCGAACAAATCTTTTTCTAGCCTCACCCGTACGTGGCCCAACAAGAAAACTACTAAAAGACAAGCTAAGACTGATAAAGACAAAGTAAAATAGATCAAACTCCCTCTCGGGAGCCACGGAACTTGAAGAACCAACCGAAACTCTTCATATCCAGTCTCGGTCAAATTAATCGGAATTTCTAAAACTCGAAATCCCCAACGGGGCTCTAGAAAGCATTCGCTTTTTTTCTCACAAACAAAAGCCTTGTAAGCTTGAAGATCTCTAGCAGCGATATCGATTCCTGTCTGAAGCACGGAAGAACTTTTTTGAATGAGAGCTAATTTTGCTAGTTCAGCAAAATGGGAGGAAACTTCGAGCTGATTTTCCCATTGGTTTCTCCCTATCACTAGGAGCAAAAGAATTTCTACCGATAAGAAAGCGATTAAGATAAGAAAAGCGGGATCCTGGCGTTCCGGTAGAACCACCATTTTAGGCTAATACGAGAAGATGCTTCCCCAGTCCCCATGAGGAAGGCTTACCCAATATAACGCTCCACGTCAACGCGCGACTCACACTTGGCGCCACTTACCGCCCTGATCTTTTTCAAGCTCAATCGTCTCGTTGGAATTATCATTTTTGGATTGGGATTTTTCGAATACCCAGCGAACTTTACCCTCTTCTCTTTTAAGAGTTAGAGAGAGCATTCCGCTCACGATACTTACTACCAATGAAGCAAGAAAAGCTGCTCCAAAAGATTCAACCCTCACTCCTGACACCCATTGGGCACTGATCCAAAACACAATCCCGTTAATCACAAATAGAAAAAGCCCAAAAGAAAGGAGCGTAAAAGGCAAAGTTACTAAAACTAAAAGGGGCTTTAAAAGAACATTCAAAAGGGCCAAGACCAAAGCCAGAGCTAATGCAGTTCCTAATGAATCCACGTAAACACCTGAAATAAGATGGGGAACTGCTAATACGGTTAATGCGGTCACTATCCAACGAATCAGATATCGAGTCATAGCGGAGGCCTCCTTTAAAGCGAACCGAGGGCGGTTTTTCTCAGAAACCCTAGTAATTAGCAACGGCTTTCGGTAAGGTACGGACAAAGTCACTCCCGACACTGGTTTGCTTCTTAAGACACTTGAAGTGACACACTATAAGTAATTGGATTTATTAAGTTATGAGCAACCCCCAATCCCCTTCGCTTTTTTCTAGAAAAACCTGGATGGACTTGTCTCATTTTCATCCCCTTTCAGATAATGAAGTACTCAGTCTCGTAGCGGAGAGAGTGGCAAGATTCACAGGAACGAAGCGTCCTTTGGTTCTTTTAGATTTAGACTCCACCCTTTACGAAGTAGCCCCAAGAAGTTTGACCATTCTCAAAGAGTGGGTTTCTTCCCAAAATGGGCTTCCCTTGGAGTTAAAACTTAGCTTAGAAAACTTAAAAACCCATCAAATGGGCTATTCAGTAAAAGATACTTTGGGAAATATCGGGTTCCCTGTAGTCACACCTGAACTTGAGAAAGTAGCTGCTGATTTAAAAAATTTTTGGTGGGATCGCTTTTTTACTTCAGATTATCTCCCCCATGACTGCCCTTATCCAGGAGCAGTGGAATACGCTAATTATTTATATGATCTGGGAGCAGAACTTTGTTACCTCACCGGACGAGAGGAAACACGGATGCGAAAAGGAACGGAAGCAAACTTAGTCCGAGACGGCTTCCCGTTTTTTACCCAAGGAACTCGGCTCATCATGCGAACTCAAGCAGATTGGTCGGACGCTCTTCATAAAACTCATCATGCGATTGAGCTTTCTAAATCGTCTCACTTGGTGGCTTCTTTTGAGAATGAACCCATCAATCTCGTTCAAATGGCGAAGCAAGTTCCAGAAGCTCTCCATGTTTTTGTGGATACTGTATGCAGTGACTCCCCTGTAGAGCTTGGAAAGAATCTCTATTGCATCAGGGGCTTTTCGTCTTTTGAAGTGCCAATCCCCGAGAAATCTAATAGCTAGCTATTAATTCTATTTCGTCGAAGCAGGCATGCGGTCAGTCTCTTTAGAGACTTCTGCGACTGCTGAGTTCTCTTCGAGTTTAACTCCCAAACGAGTAGCTAATTCAGTCACAGTTCTCAAGCGACTTTCTGTTTCGTTTTTCACTCGAGCCAAAATTTCCAAGTCAGGATTGTTTTTCTCGCTGGGCTCAGAGTTAAACTGAGACAATTCTTGAAGCCGCTGAACGGCCCAGCCAATATACCTTCTCGCATGGCCGGCACTCAGACGTCCCACTAACGGGCTAGTCCTCAAGTAAACATCAAAAAGTTTGTTGAGATTTTCGTGATCCTTTTTAGAAACTTCAAGAGCACTTTGGTATTGACCGGAATCATTTACATAGCGAGTAGCAATCAAAAGATCGTATGTCTTAAAAGCATCAATGCCTTCTCGGTCTTTTAATGCCTGAGATTTGGCATCCTGAATCGCTTTCATTTTATCCGATTCAAGATCTCTCAGGTTTTTTTTCATTTGAGCATAATTGGTCTGAAACTCCTTCTGTGTTTTTGACAACTCGGCAGAAATCATTGCCTCTGTACAAAAACCGTTTCCAGAAAGAAGATTGAGTCCCCACAAAACTAAAAAGAATGGATATTTTTTCATATCCTCTTTATCGACAAGGAAACCATTTTTATTAATAACTAGTCGAGTCAGTCTGTTCCGTAAGCTTCATCAAAATAAGGAGTGGAAGCTTGAGGGGCGCTAGCAGTCAAACCTGACTCAATGAGTCTGGCAATATCGGTTCCTACCTCATCCACATATTCTTGGGGAGTAGAAGCCCCCCCAGTAATTCCAATTTTCTTTTTGCCCGAAAACCAAGAAGGATCAATTTCACTTTTATCTTCAATCCAATAAGTATTGGCTTGATACTCTTTGCAAATTTTCACTAGCTTCGTCGTGTTACTTGAGTTTTTCCCACCTACGACCAACATGACATCAGCGGTTTTGGCGAGAACTGATGCTTCTTGTTGACGAATAGAAGTTGCATCGCAAATGGTGTTGTACACCACTACTTCTTTAAAAAGCTCCCGGCATTTTTCGGTGATTGCATCGAGAATTTTTACTTCAATCGTAGTTTGAGCAATGATTCCTACTTTCTGAGTGTCTTTTGGAATCTTACCGAGATCATTTAGATTATAAGTAACCAAAAAGTCTGGTCTTCCAAAGTAACTCAAGACTCCTTTCACTTCCGGATGCTCGGCGTTTCCTACCAGCACTAGAAAGTAGCCCTTTTGTCCGAGACTTGAAGCAATTCGCTGAGGCTTTTTAACTAGAGGGCAAGTGGCATCTACAATCTGAACTCCACGCCTTTTAAATTCGGCCTCTAGCTCTTGTTTAACTCCATGGGAACGCAAAATGACCGTTCCACTTCGCACTTCATCGGGATCGTCAACAATCTGAACTCCCGCATTCTCTAACTCTTTGATGGACTTCGGATTGTGTACCAAAGCTCCAAAAGCCTGAACCGAGCCCTCTTTTCCCCTCTTCGCTGCTTGATGCCCCAGTTTAATCGCTCTGACTACTCCAAAGCAGGCACCTGCATTGGGAGCAATGACCACTTCGACTGTTTCATCAGCTTGAAACTTTTCTACCCGCTCGGATTTAATGGAAGTTTTGGAAATCATTGGAATCAGGTTAATGAGCCCCCTGGGGTCAGTCAAGACATGCCCTTAAGGGGTGAGACTAGCTCATGGCCCCAAGCAAAGTTTAAAAAATTCATTTAATATAAATAGATGCGTCTCTCTTCTTTGCTTTTCTTAAAACTAGTCCCCGTCTTTTTCCTACTTGCCGTAATGGCACCCCCAGCTCAGGCAACCCGAATCCAGGCTTTTACTTGGGCCAACTGTTTCAAACCCCTCGCAAAAGTATTCGCTGGAAGCCTTCAAGACCCCCAATCCCCCCGGATTCGGAGTTATTCAGACCTTGAAAAAGCTCTTTCCCCTTATTTCTTAATGGGAAAACCCCAGGGTTGGGAGGAACAATTAAAAAAAGCGAGTTCCTCTGTTTATTTAAGTGGTAACGGAGGAGGAGCAGAAAGGGTTACTCTACCGGATGGAAGCCGTCTAATAGTCAAAACTTTTTGGTTAGATCGTCAAAAACTCGATGAAGCCCAACAAATCGTCAATCAAATGAAAACCTGGGAGAACACTGGAGAAGGTGTTCCTTTAAGAGGAGTTTCCACTTCTTTTAATCCTCGTACAAAACAGACATCACTCAAAATTTTCATGGAGGATTTAGAAGCCCCTCAAAATTCCGTAGGCACTACCCGTGTCTCGGGAAACGGCACCGAACTTACTCAATTAAGACCGTATTCCCATGAATCAAAAAAATGGATGGTCGGGCGACTTTTGGAAGTGCTGGATAAGCACCCTGATCCCCACCCCAAAAATGTTCAATACCGAGTAAGTAAGCTGTCTTCGTTCGGAAAACTGCCTCCAGCTGGTAGCTATTATCAAGAAGGAGATTTAATTTTTCAGGTGATCTTAATTGATGTAACCGGAGGAGAA
>Ga0214917_10006199_pt1 | contig 12501 bp, 10 predicted proteins | sample LL_1208_BB_MetaG_FD_177983 | JGI IMG/M metagenome (GOLD analysis project Ga0214917, IMG submission 177983) | Freshwater microbial communities from Lake Lanier, Atlanta, Georgia, United States - LL_1208_BB | ecosystem: Environmental > Aquatic > Freshwater > Lake | place: USA: Georgia | collected...
GAGCTTCCGCCTCAGGTGAGCTTTCTGAATCGCGCCGCCATGCAAAAATCTCTCTTCGATGTCCCTGCTGGAGGGACCATCCTGATTGATGCGCGGAATTCCGATTATATCGATCCGGATATCCTCGACCTTCTTGCCGATTTCAAAAATGTGACGGCCAAGGCGCACGGGGTGGAGTTTAAAACGATGGGACTGAAGGAAAAGTACAGCCGATTTGATGAGCAGGTTCCCTTTGCCGATTATTCGAGCAGGGAGCTGCAGAACTCGATCGAACCAAGAGAGGTTCTAGATATTTTAAAGGCCGGGCATCAACGTTTTCTGGATGGGCGACCTCTTGTCCGAGATTTGAGGCGACAGGCGGGAGCGACCGCAGCTGGGCAATTTCCCATTGCAGCTGTTTTGGGCTGTATCGATAGCCGGGCTCCGGTGGAGCATATCTTTGATCTGGGCTTGGGAGAGGCGTTTGTTGCCCGGATCGCCGGCAATGTGGCACGGGATAAGATGATCGGAAGCCTAGAGTTCGCTTGCGGGGTGGCAGGAGCAAAACTGCTGATGGTTTTGGGCCATACATCGTGTGGAGCGGTGAAAGCCTCGGTGGAGCTGAAAGTGGCTGGCAAAACGGCGGTGGAGGCAACTGGATGTGACCATTTGGATGAGTTGGTTGGCATTATCCAAGGCTCGATCGACCCCTCCCAGTGTAAGGATTTCGCGAGCTGGGGAGACGATAAAAAGAAAGCCTTTGTGGACGAAGTAGCCCGAAAGAATGTGGTTAATACGATGAATTATATTCGGGAAAAGAGCAGGATTTTGGATCGATTGGTTCGCGAGAATAAAATTAGGATCGTTGGTGCTGTCTACGACGTGAAGACGGGCAAAGTGGAGTTTCTTTCCTCCGCGGAGTCGCGGTAAAATATTTTTACGGCAGGGTGGGGATTGATCCCCAGTATGGAAGCCTGCTTGCATCGGGCTTTGGCTTGGCGTGAAATTACATATGCGTTCACGATGGCAATTTGCGGGGTGGGGAATTCTCGCGATGGTTTTTGCGGGAATGTCGCTCTATCTAATTCTGAATCCAACTCGAACCGGGGTGGTGCCCAACTATCGTTTTGCTTCGACTCACTGGTGGGTGGGGCAGTCGATGTATCCGGGGGGAACGCATGGGTTTCTGTACGTTCCGCAATTTGCGGTTCTGTTTAGCTTGATCGACTGGATTCGGCCTTCCGTTCTTGGGGAGATTGTGTGGCGCGGCTTAGGTTTTGGAATGTTCGCTTGGGCGTTATGGAAACTGGGAAATCTCTTCAGTCATCCACCCGGTCGGATAGGGATAACCACCCCTACCTTTACGTGCCTCGTTCTGTTGGCTGTCCCAGCATCCCTCGCTTCGCTGAATAATGGTCAGACCAATCTCCCGCTTTCCGCAGTTCTCGTATTGCTGTGTCTTGCTCTTCGGGAGGAGAGATGGAATCTGGGGGCACTTTTATTGACGATCGCTTTGATCCTGAAACCGATTTCAGTGGCGCCGTGGCTTTTGGTCTTTGCGATATTTTCACGGATGCGGATTCCTTTGTTGGTGGGGCTACTGGTTATGGGGTTGGTCGGTTTCGTTCACCCCAGCTCCTCGTACGCATGGGGTCAGTGGATGGAGTTCTGGGGGAAACTGACTCACTCCTACACACCGGAGAATCTTCGGGTTAGCGATATGTTTGGCATGTTGGAGAAGATGGGATTACCGAATCCCTTGGCATTCAACTCCCTGACCCGAATATCGGCCGCTGGATTGGCTCTTTTGTTTGTGGGTTGGAAATATCGTCGGGCTGGTTGGGTCGATGGATCTTGGGCCTTATGGGTTGCAACTGCGTTGATCTGGACGGTTTTGAATCCCCGGGCTGAGACGAACAGTTATGTTCTTATTTCGCCACTCCTCGCTTTTGCTGCTCTCAGTTATTGGACGGATGTAAAAGGGGAAAGGTGGAAGGGCGCAATCCTGTCGATCGCTTGTATCGGTTTGATGTGTGACGGGATGGGGAAGCCGATCTATCTGGCAACGGATGTTTGGTTCAAGCCACTGATTGTTTTGCTAGTGAGCCCGCTTCTACTTCGTATGCCTAAAAGCTGGAAAGTATAAGTCTCGAAGATTGGTACGGACGACCCTCTGGGTCGTCCTAGGATGAGCGAGACGCTCATCCGTACCCTCTTTAGATGAGCGCATCAAGGATGATGCGCCCGACCTGTCTCCGTCATCCTCTTGTGTTTTGCCCTACTGAACTGCTTGTTGAAGCAACTTTAAATACTTGGCTCTGGAAACTTCAACTGCACCGAATTTTGCGGTATGGGACGTCACCATCTGCAAATCAAATAGGAAACACCCTGCGGCGATTAGATGCCGCACTGCCAGAACTAGTGCCACCGACGAAGCATCTCGCACAAGGTGAAACATCGACTCTCCAGCAAAAAAACCGCCAATTTTCACCCCGTAAAGTCCTCCTGCCAGCTTGCCATTTTTCCAAACTTCAAAAGATAGTGCGTGTCCCATCCGATGGAGTTCGCCGTAGGCCTTAAGGAAGGCAGGCCCGATCCAGCTTTCCTCCCGCCCGACTGCGGGTTGGGCACAACCGCGTATCACCTCATCGAACGCACGATTGATCGTTAAGGAGAAGGTGCCGGATCGAACAGTTTGCTCGAGCCGAGAGGGCACGTGGAAGTGATCCAGCGGTAGAATCCCACGGGGATCTGGAGACCACCACGTGACCGGATTTTCAGTCCATGGAAAAATCCCCATGGGATAAGCTTCGAGAAGGCGTTGTGGTGTTAGCTCTCGGGTAATGGCCACCAATCCGTCTCGGTTCGACTTGGATGGATCCGGCAAAGGTTGGTTGGGCGTAAGCAGTGGGGCGGGAAGCTTCACTATTTAATCTCGATGGTGTGGGTCGGGATTTACCGCGGCGGAGATCTAGGTCGTGCAGTCGTCCCGCTTAGACCACATCCTTTGGTAGAAGGGCCATCAATCTCTTCACCTCTTGAACCCGATCTTTGGGGCAGACAAGGAGGGCATCAGGGGTATCGACCACAACAAGGTTTTTCGTGCCGAGAAGAGCGATCTGCCGCCCGCCTTGCGCAATGGCGAGTGTGTCTTGAGAGTCCACGGCAGTGATATTTCCACGGAGCGTATTTCCTCTTTTATCGGTAGGGAGTTGGGAAGGAAGGGCGCTCCACGATCCGACATCGTCCCAAGGAAAAGCGGCTTGGATGGCCAGGACAGATTTGGCTCCTTCCATGATGGCATAGTCGACAGAGATTTTGGGTAGCTTAGGGAATTCCCGCTTTAAGTAGGAAGCATAGGATCCGTGTTTGGGAAACTTTTCGATAAAACGGGTGAGGGCGGGTTGTTGGCGGCGTGCCTCGGCGAGGAAGGTGGAGGCTTTCCATACAAAGATGCCCGCATTCCAGGCGTACTGACGGGACTTCAGGTATGACTTCGCTTTGGCCAAGGATGGCTTTTCTACAAAGCGGCGAACTAGGAGGAAGGGTCCGCCCTTCAGGCTCCTGAGGGTCTTTTGCCCCAGATGGAGGTAACCAAACCCGGTTGCCGGAAAGGAAGGTCTGATGCCAAGAGTGATGAAAGATGGGGAAGCGGCGGCCGCACGAGCAGCAGCGGCTAACTGTGACCGAAAAATTGGGGCCTTTCCGATCACGGCATCAGCTGGGAGAAGGGCTAAGATGGCATCGGGATTGTTACGAAGAGCCAGCGCTGTGGCTAGGGCAGCCGCAGGGGCGGTATCGCGCTTAGCCGGCTCTGGAATGAGAGAGCTTTTGGGAAAACGGGGCAGCGCTTTGCGAAGGCCAGGGATCTGCTCGTGATTGGTGAGAATGAGGAGATGAGATGGCTTTGAGGCGAGTGGCTTAATCCGAAGAACGGTCTCTTCGAGCAGGGTTTTTGAGGAGACCAGTTTGAGAAGGTGCTTGGGCTTGGCTTTTCGGCTGAGGGGCCAGAAGCGCTCACCAGAACCTCCGGCCATGATGAAGAGGAGAAAAGGGGGCATGGGTGAAGTTTAAGGTGAAGAGGGGGATGAAGGGAGAAGGAATTTAAAGAAGAAGCGGTGGTACGGACGACCCTCTGGGTCGTCCTAGGATGAGCGGGATGCGCATCCGTACCATTTGCTGAACGGAGATCGATTCGATATCATTCGCTTATGGAAGTTCTCACCGCCCTCATCGCCGATTCGGCCAGTGATTATCAGGGGAAGCTTTGTGTTTTAGGGTCCTTTGACACCATCTGTGCGAGGCAGTACCCCGCGGTACATCCTCACTGCTCGATTGCCCTGAGGCTCCTTTTTCGGACTGGGGATGAGGGGAAGCACACCATTCAGATTTCGTTTATCGATTCGGATGGAAAAGCGATTCTTCCTGAGGGCGGTCCAAGGATCGAGTTCACCATGGGGGAACCCCCTGCACAGGCGTTTTTTTGGAGTCAGAACTTTATTTTTAATATAGCGGGGTTGCGCTTGCCGAGCCCTGGACAGTATTCGTTGGATGTTTTGTATGATGGAAAGATTGTTTCGCGGATTCCATTACAGGGCGTTCAGATTCAGCAGCCAGCTCAGCAAGGGTGAGAAAATTCGGTACGGACGCCTGTTCTCAGGCGTCCTAGGACGGTCGGGTCGGCTGTCCGTACCCAAAATTAAGATTTCGCCCCTTGAATCAACTTTGCCGGATTGACGATTCCGCACCCGTAGAGAGGGTCGAACCCAGCCAAGCCAGCATCGGCGGAGGTCCGGCACAAGTGTTCGATGAGATCCTGCTGGGTGCGGAGGGGCGTCTTTCCTCCCATCTTCCTGTGTTTTGCGAGAGCCAGGGCAACGACGCCGGAAACAAAAGGGGTGGCCATGGATGTGCCGCTGAGAACGGCATAGCCACGGGGGGGATAACAGGAGGTGATCTGATCGCCCGGAGCTACGACATCAACTTGGCGACCTCGAGAGGAGAATTGAGAGAGGTGTTTTCTGCGGTCGATCGATCCGACGGCCACCATTTCAGGGAAGCCGGCGGGGTAACCTACCGTATCGAGGTCGGGGCCTTCGTTGCCAGCGGCGGTGATCACGAAGACGCCTTTGGAGATGGCGAGGAGGAGCGCTTGGTGAATTTCTTCGTCCGGTTCGGGACTGCCAAGGCTCATCGAAAGAATGTCGGCTCCGGATTCGATAGCCCAGTGGATACCTGCAACAATATCCTGCGAAGTTCCGGCCCCCTCATCGTTAAGAACTTTAGCCACGATGATTTTGGCTTCGGGGGCGACTCCGACGATTCCTTTGGCGTTGCGTCTGGCGGCGATGATGCCCGAGACATGGGTGCCGTGACCTTGGGCGTCATAGGCTGCGGAAGGACTGCGGGTGAAGTCGCGGGCTTCCAGGATTGCAGGTTGTAGGTCGGGATGCTCAAGGGCGAGCCCTGTATCAAGGACACCAACTTTAATACCTTCGCCTTGGGTTTCCCTCCAGTGGAGTGGGATACCGAAAAGCTTGAGCCCCCAATCGATCGTCTCGGCGGTGGCCAGCATGACCTTATCGACCTTGAATGGTGGTAAGCGGTGGATTGGCCGACTCATCTAGCTACCCCCGAGGAGGCAGACACAGCGACGGAGATAGGGTCAGACCCCTCCCATATGGCGGAAAGGTCAGCTGGAATCGGGATTTCACATAAAATAGGATAATTTAGCCAAAAAAAGGATATTTTTGATGAATGCAGGCTATGTCTGGCAAGTTTAAGCTCTATTTTATTTTCTTTATCGATATAGTTCAGAAATACTCTATCGGGTTGACCGTATATCTTGTCGTGAACCACTGCGTGTCCGATATGTTCGAAGTGGGCTCGGATCTGGTGGAGGCGACCTGTTTTTGGAGTGGCTTCGACCAAACTGATCTCACCAATTGTAGGGTGGGTACGGGTTTCGACTGTTCTGTATTCGGTTTGTGCCGGGTAGGTATCGGGGATGACTGCCTGGCGAACATAGATCTGGCTAGGGCGGTGTTTGCCCAGTCGATCGAGAGGCTGATCGATGACCCCTGATTCGGGTGGGCGCCCGTGAACGAGGGCGAGGTAACTTTTTTGTATTTCACGTCGCTGCTGCATTTTGCCGAAGATGGAAGCGTTTTCCTTGCCTCGCCCCACAAGAAGCAGGCCACTGGTTTCTCGGTCCAGCCGGCTGATCAGAGAAAGGAATTCATCGGGGTACTCACCGCGAAGCCAATCGATCAGTGTGAAGGTGCCATCGGGTCGGGTGGGGTGAACCAGCCAGCCGGCCGGTTTATCGACGATGAGAAAATCCTGCTCTTCGGAGATAACGGCTGGGGTCATCTTCTCACTTTTTGGCGACAGAAAACTTCGCCCACATTATTTTCAGCTGCTCCGTGGCTTGAAATCCGCGAAACGACTTTGGATATAGTCGACGCGGCAAGAGTGGATCAGCTTGGATTGCCTGTTGCCACAAAAAGGTCGCCTGGCGAATCGTATCCGGGTTAGGTTTTTCCCTGCAAAGGCTCAGAACTTTTGAATAGAGCGCATCCAGACCATTCATATCCCATGCTTGTTCCACAAGACTGGTGGGGTTCAGACCCTTCGGTGTTGCGGCCTCCCAAAGCAGCAGGGTGCTAGAATCGGCTGTGTCATGAAAAAGCTTCCGAATTTCATTCAGTGGTTTCGTCGAGACCCATAAACTACGCTGCAGAGGGCCGAGTCGGTTCAGTTTGAGCCACCGCCACAATTTTTGCCGTCGTGCCTTTGGCTGGGAGGGTATGTCAAAAGCGAGCAAGCGCCACTGCCCATCCCACTCACGGTCCCAACAGGTTTTTGGGTCCGCCTCTTGGAATGCTAGGGGGGCTAATTCTGTGCGAAGTCTTTCGACCCATTGCCCCGATGGTTCACTTTCCCTTCGACTCCAAGACTCGCCATGAAACCGTCCTTGAATTGCTCGAAAAGTGCCTACTCCCAACTCAGTCATAGCATTCAAAAGATTTAGGGTACTGCTAGTCGCTTGGGGTTTGGCTGCAAACCTCCCTAAGGCCCACCAAGCAAGCCCCGCTGATTCGCCCATTGGCCACCTTGCCATAATTCTATGTTACAATTGTAACATAGAATTTAAAGAAAATACTTTGCCAAGCGGTATTGTATGGAAAGAGATGGGCTTTAATCAGCAAATGCCGTTTTCTCAGCAAGAGGAATAAGATGTTACAATTGTAACATCTTATTCCGTATTTTATTTGAGGGAGGTAGAGGGTGGCAGATGGAATTCGGGCGGGGGGAGGTGGGGTTGGTGGTTTTGGCTAAAGGGTGAGGGGGAGGGGGTTTCTTTTGTGGGGGGGGTGGGATATAAAGTGGGGATGAGGGCTCAAGAGTTGGCGAGGGAGTGTGACCGGATCTTAGAGACAAAAAAGTTCTACGACTATCCAGGGGCAAGCAATGGATTGCAGGTGAGCCACAACAAGCCGGTGAAAAAAGTGGGATGGGCAGTGGATGCGGATATGGAGTCGATTCGTAAAGCAGGGAAAGAGAAGGTGGATTTTTTGGTGGTGCATCATGGTTTGTTTTGGGGGAGTTCGGCGATCGATCGAAAGATACGGGCGAAGAGGATTAGGGAGGCGAAGAGATTGGGAGTGGCGATCTACTCCTCCCATCTTCCATTAGATGCCCATCCTGAGTTGGGGAATTCGATCGGACTGTTGAGGGCTTTGGGATTGGGTGAGTCGAAGCGCAAACCGTTCGGTGTGGCCATGGGGAAGGCGATTGGGTGGAAGGTGGAAGGGGGCAGGTGGAAGTTGAGGGATTTGGTGAATCGGGTGGCCCTGCTTCGCTGCGAGCCTCGACCAAGTCGGGGGAGCAGCTTCGCAGGGTTCGCGACCCGGGTGAAGATAGTTGCGGCGGGGCCGGTGGTGTGCCGGAAGATAGGAATTGTGACAGGTGGATTTGGGGATCTGGATCAGGTGGTGAAAGCGCGGTTGGATACGCTGATTACCGGTGAGGTGGACTATCCCACCGAAGTGAAGGCAAGGGAACTAGGGATCAATTTGATCTTAGGCGGGCACAGGGAGACGGAGGTATTTGGGGTGAGAGACCTTTCCAAAAAAATCTGTGCGTGGAGGGCTATTTAGTAAAATGCCTCGTATGTCACCACAGGGCTGACACTAGGCGCATCCAAATCGCGATTAGCAGGTGAATTAGTATTAGCCGTGGGCTGGTTGTAGCGCAGGTGAAGTTGGTAATATTTTCGCATCATAGCGCCTTTCGGGTTCCCATTGGTGTCGGTGAGTTGGGCTACGACGTAGATTCTATAGTTATAACTTTGGACACAGGTGAGGTTATAGATTTTGGAAAACCACTCTTCGCGCCCTTCATCATTGATGCTGGTGACTCCAGCTAATCCACCGCCCAATGAATTTGTGCCAAAAACGGCATTATTTGTCCATTGGGTGTTGCTGGTCCAATTTAGTGTGCCATGGTTGGTTGATATAAACGCCAGTTGGCTGGGGGTGATAAAGGGGTACATGTTGCGAAATAGCATCACACCGTTTGTGAATTGTTTGATCATATTGGCATTTGCGGGAGATCCAACTTTGTTCGGATCTTTGGTAAGGGTGATCCCCCCTGCCAAGGCAGCCAGAACGGGTGGGGGGGCGGTGTTAATATTAATTTTGCCAGCCCAATTGTAGGTATTGGTCACACAGAACAGGTCCAATAAACCAGCGGCCGATGTGCCGAGGCTGGGAACTGGGTTGCCACCAGCGACGAGATTTGTGAAGGCAAAGCGGGAGTGTTCGGGCCGACCTATGCGGAGGGTTTGTCCTCCTCCGTACATGGAGTGGGCAGCCGAACCAGTATCCACGTCGTAATTTACCCATTGAGGCAGAGTGGTGATAGTAGCTTTCATCCACTGCATCGGGTCAAAGATGTTTCCCAACTCTGTAATATTTGAGTACGAACCAGCGTTTGAAATTTTGCAGGGGGCAAGCCCCGGGGGCGTAAAAACTACCGTGGCTGGGTCGCTGGTGTCCGCGTAGGTAGTTCCTGAACCTACGCTAGTCGTCGAATTAGAGCTATCCGGCCAGAACTGGGGCCCCCCAGACAGGGGAAGACCCTTGAAATTATCAGTTGCGGTTGCCTTAAGGGTTTGCGGGTAACCAAGATTCCAAACCGTATTGCCGTTATAATCACGAGCCGCTAAATTACCAGGAGCGTTTGTCATGTTTGTTAAGTAAAATGTCATTCGGGGGTCGCCAAGTGAGGGGATATTGTAAGCCCCGTAAGCAGTTGTGTCGTAACCAAGCCCAGGCATACCACCTGACCAGTCTGGTGGACTGCTTGTAACTGTCTTTGCTTTCCTTTCAAACCCTGTATTCATCTTTACGTAGGTTTGGCCGCCAATTGCGAGACTGAACTTTGTGTTGGTTGCGTAAGAATTACTATTAATTGAAATAATCGTTGGCACAGGCGTATTCGTGATATCGCCTGCAAGAGAGATCGTAGTGACGGGAGTTGAAACAATCGCCCCTTGATTCGGCAGAAGTTTTAGCACAGTTAATGTTGCAGTTATGGCGTTAGAAAGCATGGGAGTGGCTTTATTTGAGTAAACATCATTTAAGTTGTAAGTAAGGGTTGGGCTACTTGCAGGAGAGGTCGCGGTGCTGAGATTCCAAAGTTGGATGAATGTTTGAACGCTAAGGCTCTTGGTTGTGCTGGTATATAAATACTTATTAAAAATAATTGTAGGGTAAGGGCATGAGTCGAAACCGACTGCGTTGCCGACGGTCGTCGGCGTGGAATCGGTATCTGCGTAATCTACGATGTTGGCGGCAATTGCGTTTACATAGTTAGTGCCATTCATGCCGCCTGCGCGGTTGGTGAACATGGGGTAGTTCGTAATGATTGAAGCGGCAATTTTAGTGGCTCCACCTGCGTTTAGTAAATTATTGCTACTTAAATTTGTCTTCCGTTGACCTGCTTGGCTTGGGTAGTAAGAGCCATTTACAGGCGTCGAGGAGATTGGGACGTAGGGGATTCGATCCCAATTACTATTCACACCGTTCCAGTTGCAGTAGCGGAGTCGGCTAGCGAAGTAGCGCAGATCGTTAGTATCGGTCAGAACTCCGCCATTGGTAGCAAGAAGCATTCCTGGGGTGAGGTATTGGGGACGTTTGTTGGTAAGAGTAGTTGGCGCGATATTCGTTGCTGAACTGCCTACTAGGTTGGCTAGTGAAATTTCTTCAGCGTTGGTTCCTGTATTGCGTGTGTTGGTTCCACACATACGATCGGCATCGATGAGACCTCCGAGGTCTTCTGTGAAGTAGGCAAAGCGTGCGACGGGTAGATTTGATGTGTTTGTGCTGGATAGGTTGGTGCGAATATCTTGTTTGATATAAACCCATCCCACAGTGGGGGAGGTGCGACCCCCCAAAAGGGGAATTTGAACACAAGTGGGGTTGGTAAGCCCAGGGCTTACTGAAAAGCCACTGGTGGCCGAAGCCATAAAAGTCTGCATATCAGTCGAGTAAGTAGCTTGGCAAATGGTATTGGTGGCGCGAATCCTAGTGTTCATGTCTGCAGAATCGAGGTTTGTCCACTGGGCAGGCGTAAAACCGCAGTAGAAGTCCCATCTTAGACTACTGGCTCCATAGGGCTTTCCAACGAAAAGGTATCCGAGTTCATCGGCCGAATTGGTGCGCCAGTAGGTTGTGACAAAGTTCCACTTGGGTTCTCCAACTCGGTTGATGACTTCCGATGCGCATTCACGACCTGTGTTGAGGGTCATTTGTAGGCGGGTGGTTTCGCCAATTGGGCGGGTGGCTTGCCGTTCGAGACGTGCGGAGGCGAGAAATGCGGTGGCAGTAAGGGCGGCTAGAGAGACGAGGGCGAGGACGCTAATCAGGGCAAAGCCAAATTTTGATTTTGGATGGGCTGGATAGGAGTGGTTCATGGTTAGTCTCTGGGGCAATCCACGCGAAACTCAAAAGAGCGAGCATATCGCTTGATATTTTCTGAATTCGTCCAGTTCTGTAGGCTGGTGAATTTCTGGGCAATTTCTTCGGGATAAAGCGTCAAGGCAATCTGCAGCTTATTCCCGCGATACGTTGTGCCCGAGGTGTTGTTCGTATAGTTGGAGCCTTCAACTATAGGCTGACCTTCGTTGTAAAAAAGGATTTGAAGATTAGCGACATTGCGAGCCAGCATTTCGGAGTTAGTTGTGACGCCGGCAAAAAGATTCCCGATGGTTGGAGTGGCAAACCAAGAGGCCAAATTGGCTGCAGGATTTGGCACATAGTAGCGGTACAGGTTGTAGCTGGTTGTAAGGAAACCGTTGATATTAGTTCCATTCGTTTCCCCTACAAAATAGCCGATGAGTGCTAGATCAGAAGAATTGGTGCCGCTGGTTTTTTTGGGGGCTACAAAAAAGAGGCAGGAGGAGCCAGACTGTATGTTTGTAATGGTCAGACCGGAGCCTGTGCCGTTGCTGGAGTAGACGAAGGGAAGAGCCTTGTTACTCAAGCTATACGCAAATTCATCCTTGGGTGACGAGTTTATCGGGGCGCGAAAAATGGGGCAGGTCAGGTCGGCCGCCATCAGGCTGACTGCGGCCCGGGCCTCGCGGGTGGCGTCGGTACGGCGGTTGGAGTTGGACCAGGCTTTGGACATCTGATCCTGCATACCAACCATCATAAGGAGAATGACGGAAAGAACGGTGGTGGCGGCCATGAGTTCGATCAAAGTAAAACCAAGGCCCTCACGCCAATGACGCGAAGGGCGCGAAGAAAAGAAGATGAGAGGATTGGGAGGTAAAGGTGCAAAGCTGAGTGAAACGTGATTAAGACTACGGTTTAGCGCCGCAGGATTCGTAGTGCGTTGGATGAGGCTTATCGATACAGGAGGAATCAAGATCATTGGAATCCCCCCGAAAAAATACGCTGTTTTCGTTTTACAGTGGGAATATCCCCAGGGGTTTCAATGGTAATCGTGGCATTCTTAGGGCCATCGGTAAGGCTCAGCAACCCTGCGAAGCAGTAGGTGAAGTCGATCTTTGCAATCGCATTAGCGCCAGGGGTGCCACTGGTATAAAAACTTCCTGGGCTTGTGGAGTTTGTAAATGGGCGAAGCATCAAATCTCCGCTCGTCTGAGATTCCTGTTTGTAGGCGATATAAATGGTGGAGGGGAAATTGGTGACATTTGTATAGTTGGCTGAGAAATTTATGGGTGAATTTAAGGATCCGACCTGGATCAGAAATCCAGCGGTTGCGCTGTATGTGGCCGAAGAACCAGTTAAGTTATCCCGACAATCCGCAAAGATGGTCTGGGCGAGGAGGGCGGCTTGGGTGTCTTCGTAGGACTCTTTGCTCATGTTGAGACCGAGGGGGAAGAGGGCGATGATGGAGGTGAAGGCGACGGCGGCCACGCCCATGGCGATGACGACTTCGGTGAGGCTGAACGCCGAAGAAAGGGGGCGAGACGTAGCGTTGGAAAAA
>Ga0214917_10006201_pt1 | contig 12499 bp, 7 predicted proteins | sample LL_1208_BB_MetaG_FD_177983 | JGI IMG/M metagenome (GOLD analysis project Ga0214917, IMG submission 177983) | Freshwater microbial communities from Lake Lanier, Atlanta, Georgia, United States - LL_1208_BB | ecosystem: Environmental > Aquatic > Freshwater > Lake | place: USA: Georgia | collected...
CTCACTAACGGCTGCTTCATGGACGCAAAATTTGCCAAACTTTTTCCTCACTCCTTCTCTCCAATCGAATTCGTTTTGCGGTTTCACGTGCATCACAAACGCCCCCATCATTAATATCAGGTACGACAAGGAGCCGAGAAAGTACTGTCTCGCAGAGGCCTTGGAGGGTTGAGAGTGGAAGGAGGAAAATTGTTTGAGCCAAATCGCGTTTACGGCAGAACCAGTCACTGGGAACATCCAGCTCGTGGCTCCTATGGCCGACGACACAAAGGGAACCACAGACAATGCCGCCATGTATGGTGCACACATTTTCGCAGTTTCTGCACCAGTTGAGTCACCCAAAGGGAACATCTTGTATCCCCCGTTTGTATAGTCGTCTCGATACATCCAAGCCAAGGGGTAGAAATGGGGGAACTGCCACAACGTTTGGATAGTGAAGAAAACCCACGGAGCACATGAAGTGAAAAAAATTTCGAAACCTCCCGCGCATGCAAATCCAATCATAACCGGGAGTGATCCCGCAATAGCGCCCACGTGAGTGTTGTAGTTTGATTTCGTTTTCATTGGTGTATAGACCTTCACATACAATGCGATCGTAGACAGCGCGATAGTTGCTGGAGCTAGAGATCCGGAAACTGCTGTTAGAATTCCACTACCAGTAGCTGCAGTGATAAGGGCGAAATTACGCGCACAAGATTCCCCCAGTCTTCCCGAAGGAAGAGGACGATTCTTTGTTCTAGCCATTTTCGCGTCCCTATCTTTTTCCTGGATCTGGTTCAGTGCCTGGCTCGAAGCAGAAGCTAACGCTGTCCCGCTCAGAATCCCCGAGATCGAAGCCAAGTCTAGCGGCGCACACACAAGATACCCGGGGAGCGCACTCAACGCGACCCAGATCGACAAATGTCCTTTCGACAATTTCCAATAGTCGAAAACGATCGATCGATCAGATACTTGAGGAGTCACCGAAATGATCGCCGGCACCACAATCGGAGAAGAAAACCGTTTCGTATGCGGAACGAGATTCCTTACTTTTTGGCACCGCGAAAAAATAAGCATTTGGAAAATCTTGTAAAAATTGAATGAGGGAAATGAAAAGCAAGCTCTCAAACGAGTCATCTAATGTCTTCTACGACTAGTGTTTCTAGACTGCTTGTTGTCGGCCGCGGCGAGCATGCTGAGCAGTTGAGGCATGAATGTGAGTACTTCACAAGTTGACGAAAATTTCTTCATGAGAAACGGCGAGATTTGACATTTGGGCGGTGGATTCGATTCAACTGTATTCATTATCTCTACTGCCCGATTTCGATCACCCATTTGATACACGCAAATCATCTCAATCATCGTCGCAGCTCCAAGAGATTCTCCTGCTAATTTCTCCGCTGCTTTGGCAGATACTAAACTGGACTGATACTCGTGATTATTGAGCGCAAGCTCTGACTCCACCAGCAAGGCTGCTATATGAAAATCAATCGTTTGAACTCCCAGCAAGCATGATTTATGGAAAACAATTTTGCGTTCCGCTAACCGATCAATTTCCGCCATATCAATAGATGTGTTGGAAGTTAAAAATTCGTCATCATCGTCAAAATCATTCAAAAAATCGTCGTCCATTTCGCTCCATATATCCTCGCCTTCTCGATCATCATCGTGCCCATAACTCGATGTGTCTGAAAACATGTCGCGAGACTAGAAAAAAGGGTCGAAAAAAAATTCTCTCCAACGATTTGTACACTAACTAATTCTTAACTGCATAACCCATATAACTAGCACTGAGATCGGTTTTGCTAGCGGAAAACGACGCAATAATATGAGCCATGTTTCCCGTCTTGAACGGTGTGACAATATCAAGATTTCCAACTATTCCTTCCCATTCGTTTACATTTGTGCGGAACCCATGAGTGGTCAACATTTCCACAAGTTCATCTGGGTTTATAAACATTGACCAATCATGTGCTCCTCGTTCCACGATTCCCAGCACCTCTTGCGCTATCAAATACGTGGATAGAAAACTCCACCACGATCGAGCTATCGTGTCAAAGACAATGATTCCACCCGGTTTCAAAATTCTCGTAATCTCATTCAAAGCTTTTGGGAGATTATCCAAGTGTTCCAACACGTCCGAAATAACTACTACATCAACCGACGTGTTTCTGATCGGCAAATCGTAGATCGATGCAACATGATACGACAAATTTCCAAATTTTTTTCCATGCTCACGACCAACTGTGATTGAGGGTTCACTCATATCGTATCCGGCGATCGTTGCATAGGGGAGATGCTTTGCGAGATTCTCTGTAACGAGTCCTCCGCCGCAACCCAAATCCACGATTGAGAGTCTGTCTTTCTTGGGCACATGGTTGATGAAATAAGGAACACGAACTGAATTCATTTTTTCGAGAATCGCAAACGACGAATTCTTACTCCACCAATCAGCTGTGTCGTAAATTGACAAATCGTTTCGCTTGATTGGTGCTACGAAATGCAGTAGCAACACTAGTACTACCGGAACACCAGAAACTAGCAATAGCTTACTCATCTAGTGTATTGAATATGGGGGTCTAGGCAACGCAAAAAAAAAGTTTTTCCACTAATTTCTACTAACTTTGTATTGAAAATGACCGCGCAATCCACGAAATCAGCATATAGAAGAATTCGTATACGATCATGAATGATGATTTCGGGACTGTGCGGGTGATTTCATTCTGAGACACGGAAACAACCGCGAGTTGCTCGGGTTGTTTCGGGGTGGCCTCATTTATAGTTCGTGTTTTCTTTTGTCGATTTTTTTTCTGCTTCTTTTTTGGCGCAACAAACAAAGTGAATTCTGGTGTTATCGGCTCTTGTGGTGTGGAGGTTACTGTCACTTGTTCATCCTCCGTCTCCTGGGGAGTCATATCCGGGACTTCCTGTTCATCATCGTCACAGTTTTCGGCAACTTCCCCTCTGAGAAGCGCACGAATCATTTCCATATACTTTGGTCTTCGGTCAACTTTTGCTCGCTGGCAATAGTCGAGTTCAGCATTCATTCGAACCAAATCATCAATTTCGGAAATTTTACGGCGAAGTTTCTTGTACTCCTTAGACTGACGAGCTCCAGGGACTCCAGGAAGACAGTCGGCGATCTCATCATCAAACGCCGTTGACCTAACTGCTGCTGGTGGAAGAAGAGTCTCTTCGGGCATCGATTCCTCGCTATCAACACAAGTTGGTTTCGATTCAGGTGACTGGGGAGCAATCCTCAATTTCGCATGTTGTTTCAGTTTCTCAATTCCTCCTTCCATTGTATTCCGCCGGCGAGCCACAGACAGGTACGGCGACTTGATAATTTGCATGCACAACTCCGGGGACATTGGAGGTAATGACGATTCCGACTCCATTGGCATGGGCAATAGTCCCTCAGGGACAACCATCATTACAGGGTAATACGCTGTCATTGGGTCGGAAAACAAAGGATGGTATGATTTTGGGGAATACTTTGCCTTGCGAGCCTTGGGAGTTGGAAGAAGACCGTCCGGTGAAGACATGGGTGGGTCAACAACGTGTTCTGATTGGGCTGCCGCCGCTTTGAGAGCCGCGGAACGAATTGCATGCACAATACGAAGTCCCTCTGCACAACCCGATCTAAACGATTTCTGATCCACCGCTAGAACTTGAAAACCTGGTATTGGATTGGATACAAACTGAATACGTGACCCCGATATCCTCGCGATATGCTCAAGATAGTTTCCATCACTGCCACACACTATCTTCTGCAAATCTTCGGCTGACAGATGAACCAGCTTGTCCGAGTCCACATAGTCCGTTAGACGTAAAAATGACGATAGTTGAGACGATGTTTTGAGAACATCAACCATCGAAACCGCAAAATTAAGTGGTTAAATGAATAACCTAGAGGAGTATGAGGTAATAGAGAAGAATTTCACTTCATTAACCACGGACGCGAGATATATATTCACATCAAACGGTACAACGACTAGGTTGTCTAGGTTTACAACGGTTCCCGGCCGGTACATCATAAGCTCAAGGATTTCAATGCCGAACACGGCCTCCGGAAAGCCCTGAAAAGGGATATGGATGTCCAGAGCTCATAAGTTCGCACACACCCGTCTTAGCTATATGTCTTACTTAAGTTGCGAGACTGACGTCGTCACTAATATTTTTTTTACTGCTCTCGATACTATCTCGAGGTGTCAGGCTTAAATTTATTTCGTGCACGTCGATGGGCTCTTGGGTGCCATTTAGTGAACCTCGTGGAACGTTTCGTTAGACTTAAGACTAATACTTTACAGTACTTTGCTTGTTAAGTCATTTAGATTCCTAATTTAGCCTAAAAGTTCCCCGTCAGGATTTTATCTGCGTATACACCCACGCCCCGACGAGGGCAACAATAGCGAGCCATGCGAGAGAGTCGCCTTTCATAGCGCTAACCGATTTGTTGGTATCAGAGCGCTCCATACCCAGCAAAGTTTCAGATACTCCGTGATGCCGAAGAACTGACCGGAGCTCTTCTATAGTTTGTACACCCGATAAATCGTCAGCCGTGAGTTTAAGATCCGAGAGGAGAACATGATCCTTATCACGTATCATATCGTCGCGGAATCCAACACCTATGGCGTACTTGGAAGGATCTGTAAGATCAGGAAAATTCGCTCGAAACTCCTTATGCCTCATATTCCGAAAGAAGGACAAGAGGGCATCATTTCGACGGCTTTGAAAACTGGATGATATACCCCCAGTGGTGAGAGGTTCCGTCTCATCTGTCATGAATGATATCAGGCCAAGAAGTATCGTTTCCACCCTCCATGAGGGGTTCCAAGATTCAGGATGATAATCACTCATAGAGAGGCAGAGACGTGTATTGACTTCGAATCGTCCAGACGGTGTTATCATATAAATGGAAGGAGGTTTGAGGGGGTATTCTCGAGGAAACACCAATTTGCCGAAGTATTGTCCACCGCAATATGGAGAGTTCTCTGGGAGACTGTGAACAACATAGTACCATGTCAAAGTATCGCGCTCGGACGGGCAGGCTCGTATCTGGTCTGGTCTAGAGTGTTGAAGTAGCGTGAACTCCTTATTCAGACGCATTATCGCTTGCTTTTCAACCATTTCGCCGATATTTCGCGAATGCGAAAAAAGTCAGGCGAATGTCAGCTGATTTGATAAGACATGAGCAGAGGGGAGTGAGTGCTTTACTAGTGCGCGTATCAAAAGACGTATATTTGTTTGTCGGTGCTATAGCGGTGATGGAGTTTGTTTCAGGTGTTGATGTTCTCTATCCATGGATGCGTGTGTATGTATTCGTGGGAACTCTTCTCATGATAGGTAGTTGGATTGCGAAAATCGCGCTCAGTAATGCTATGGCGAATTCCACGCCTCGACAGATGCTCGCGAAGCTGGACAAGAAAACCCGTTCGGGTTCAGGAGGTCCCAACGACTTATCGTTTGTTGTATCGGAAATGCAAGGATGGCGTGAACAAATGGAGGACACCACGATCTCAATTCTTAAGATGAACGAGCCGTTGGCTAACACAAGCATGTTTGCGATATTCGATGGACATGGAGGTCCTATGGTATCGAAAATATGCGAGCAGTCATTCCCATTGGAGATATGCCGTCAAGCTGGTCGCTCATCGTCTTTGGACGATTTGTCGTCCGTCTTGGAGAAATCCTATACTGAGATCGACACTTTCCTTCAAACTACTGGATCTCTGAAGAACATGCGACACAATGGCGGGGCCCCGATCCTCAACCAGACCATTTCACGAATCAACAGTGCCACGGGTGAGACTGAAGGCATAGTCCGTGAAAACTTGTTTGACTTTATCGGATCAACAGCAGTCGTTACCCTTATACGAGGAAAGGAAATATATGTCTCTAATGCGGGTGATTCTCGAGCCGTACTTTGCCGTAACGGCAATGCGATCGAGCTAACACGTGACCACAAACCTGAAAGCCCAAGAGAACGGAGCCGAATCGAGAACGCTGGTGGCCGTGTGAGTATTGTTGGACCATGCCACCGGGTAGACTTTGGATTGAATCTGAGTCGTGCTTTAGGCGATTTCCTGTACAAGCGTAACACCAGCTTGCCTGCAAGTCATCAGAAAATTACTTCTGTACCAGAGATTGTCAAGGAAACACTCACTGAAGAAGACGAATTCATTATCCTCGGCTGCGATGGTGTCTTCGAGTTGTTATCGAACCAGCAAGTTGTAAACTTTGTCCGCTTCCGACTCAAGGCTGGAATGGAACCAAGGATGATCGTCGAATCGCTTCTGGACGAATGCTGTTCCAAAGACCCCCAGAAAACATTGGGGAGAGGAACTGACAACGAATCATGTATATTGGTGTTATTAAATAGAATTAGTAGAAGCAAGGAAGGTGCCCCGAAGTAGATTGAAATTTATTGATGTTTTGGAACTCACACTATAGAAGAGTACCCTAAAACTAATTGTAATAAAGTTCTAAATTAGATCCGTCTCGAATTTCGTAATCATCCAAAGTTATATGGTCTTTGAAAACCGAGTACCATCTTTGTAGTCGTATTTTCTCTGGACGAGTTCCGATCTGCGCAGCGATAAGCGTTTTCAAATCGCCGATCGTGTCATCGGGGTTGCATTTAACTCTAATTTTCTTCCCAAGACGATCATTACAGACTATCTCTATCATCGCGGAGGAAAATTTTTGTCCATCAGTTCATGCATGAGTTGCATTTGAATGAAGGTTCTTTGGTATCTATTGAACTAATTCAACCATGTTCCACCTTCTGTCCATTTACTAAGTAACACTAATCCTACTAGCATTTTATGTCAAATATACGAATGACTATATTCATGGCTGCTCTATTGGGCATGTTAGCACATGTAATAGCTGTGAGGACACATTTACGGGACCCAACGGTCCTTGATGAATTGCGCACACTCATGTCCGATAGTCGATTTGGAACCTGTGATTCCGATCCGAGCAATCCTCAATGTATGGCTGTGAGAGATCAGACAGAGCAGAAGATTGTGCAGCAACAAAATCGTATCGATGTTGATCTTTTGAACTCGCGCGCATACATGGACTCTTTGAAGAAGGAGCTGATCAACAAAGTTGCGGATGTCAAGCATATGAATGAGACACTGTATGGTTCAATCTTCGCCCCGGGTCTGATTGAACAATATAAGGCCATACTCGATGCAATAACTCAGCTTCAAGTTGTCCTCGAGGGCGCGGATAAGAACTTGGACAATGAGATTCAAGTAAGAGGAGATTTGTACAACCAGCAAATGAGCGAGATCGCCAATCAGCAGCAAGCAAGTGCAGACTCTGCTCAAAACGCTCTTCTAAAGTTGCAGGCTATGAACTTAGCCGCTGAGTCCGCTCAAATTCAAGGTATTGCAAACAGTTACGGTCATTCCCTAGTTGATTTGAGTGATCAAGCTCAAAGTGTCCTCAGCGACAACGAGAAACAACTATCGGAACTATCTGAGCAAATGACTCAAGCTTCCCAGGATGCAAACGATGAGCTCGCTGTTATCACTGAATCAGCAAGTGTTGCTAAAGAAGATGCACGAACTGTTGCAGCTGTTGGTAATGCTACATTCAAAGCAGCCGAGCAGAACCTGTTCCAGGCAGCTCAAGATCAACTAGGTGTTTTCAAGAAATTCGCAGATGGCCTCGTTGCCGACGGAAAAAAGACCATGAATCAAACTCTGACGGAAACTATCCAGGATCTCTCTGATCGAATTATAGATCTACGATCTCGACTAATGGATCAGTTCAACAACAACAATGAAGAGATTCTCACCAACATCACAAAGCTAAAGGAATCGACTGCAAAGATCATTCCAGATGCAATCAAGCAAACGAATGATCTTGTTGACAATGCCAATGCCAAAGTAGCCACAGCTCAAGCCAATGCACAGACTCAGTCAAAATCAGTACAGCAATTAGTCGCAGACACTTCCAAACTTATGAATGATCTGATGTCCCAAATAACCGCATTGAGTGCATCGGCGAAGGACGGTCAAACTCAAGCTCGCGCAAAGCTGGATCAAGATATTTCAGGTGTGCAATCGTCGGCATCAGCTCAGATCTCAAACATCAATTCGGGAACTTCAGACGAACTTGGATCACTCAATGGTCAGTTGGCTCAAATAATGAAGGCGACAAATTCTCAGACTATGAATGCTCAGGATTCATACATGGCGAGACTGGCAGATTTACGTGCAAGTTCGGCTGGTGATTCATCGGCTGCCTTGAACGCAATCGGAGATGCCAACGACGCCACATCAACTCTTGGTCAATTAAATAGTGCTAAACTTCAACAGCTAGGTGACTCCAACACCGCCAAGATAAGTGCATCAGCACTTATGATACAGGGAGGACTTCAAGATGCAGCGGATGCAGCAAACGAAATTGCAAGCCAACAAGGAGCAAGTACTCGGCAATTCGGACTAGCAACGTCACAGCAAATCGCCGACTCTCAACAGCAAAACAATGGAAAGGTTGCGATGTTGGGAGCTCGTGTTGATTCACAATTCGCTGATGTAAATGATTCTATTGGAAAAAGTCAAAAACTATCCCAAGCTCAATTACTGGATCTGCAAAATGCCGCTGATGCCTTGTCTCAAGGTTCGTCGGCTGTTCAAGACAAGGCGAATCAAGTTGATCAAAATGTTCGTCAATTGTCTGCACAGCAATTATTGAATTTCCAAAACCTGCTTGGAAGTATTCAGACATCTTCTTCTGCTATTGGAAGCACAAGTTCAGCAGCTCAAGCTCAACTTCAATCCACAATTGCTTCTGTTCTCAACTCTCGACTCGCTGCAATGCAAGGAACCCTTGGATCGACTTCCCAGTCAGTCTTGGCCCAGCTTGCGGCTGCTTCCGACGACGCGAAAGCCTCGGCGGATCAGCTCACCGCGAGTAGCACAAAAATGAATGGTAACTTCCAAAAGACACAAACCGATATGTCTGCTTTGCTCGCCACACTGACGTCAGCAAGCACCAACGTGGGCACGAACTCTCAGAACTTGCAAGCTCTTCTCTCGTCGATGACGAATGAGCAAGTGATTCAGCTGCAAATGAAGATCTCTAAATTGATGGGGGATTCCAACAACTCGGAATCCGCTCTAAGAGACTACTTGAACGCGATGATCACAAACAAGACAGATGCTGCACGAACAGATGCTCAAGCCGCATTCATGGCGAACCAAGAAGCTCTGACTGCTGCAATTAATCAAGCAACTGGTGAGATCTCGTCAACACGAGATCTTGCTGCCCGCGCTATTGCTACCAATGGTATGGTTCAAACAAACACGACTCAATTGTTTAATGATTTTGAGACCACAGAGGACCGAATCAAAACGTTGTCGAGTATGCACGCCGATGTCTTACAGAATCTCACCATCAATATTACAAACTGGAAAGCTGGTGTAATGGAGAAAATCGCCGATATTCAGTCGGAGATTGCGGAAGGGTCCGCGACCCTTCCGAAACTCGCAGAAGAGAAACTTAACAATATCACATTATTGGTAACAATGTCGCAGAACGATTTGAAGCAGTATCTTGCTCAGTTCCAAGCTTCTTTGGATCAAGCCAAAGCCATTCAGGATCATTTCCAAGACTCTCAATCTGGTCGGATCATTGCAGCAATGACCGGTGTTTCTCAGGCCATAGTCACTGCATCTGTTCGGATGGCATCCCAAGTGGCCCAATCCAACATGAACGCAAATGAGAAAGCTAAAGCTCTGACTGCTGTTCTTGGTCAAATGTGTGACAGTATTGATAAGGCTAATTCTCAAGCTTCTGCAGATGATGCGTCCGTTGTTGCTCGAATCCACAACATGTCACTCACAGCAAATGGTACAATCGGGAACATGGCCGCAGACATCAACAACATGATGACCGGCCTTGCAACCGATAAATTGAAGAAAGATATTGCCTTGTCTCAATCAATGGAGGATGCAGTAACGAATGCGGGAGTTGGAATCAATGCAAGTGCCAACTCCCTCACTCTTGCTCAGCAAGCTATCCACAACACTGTCGCAAAAGCTGCAGAAGGTTGGGCTAACAACAAGAAGAACGTGTACACTTTGGGCGGTTTCTTGTTCAGTCTGTCTCAAGAATCCCAGCAAAAATTGCTCTATATTTTGCAGCAACTTCAACATGGCCGACTCAGTATGGATCAAGCATTATCTCTCGCAAGGCAAACTGATATAGCTCAAATCAAGTCCGCTCAAGATGTGGTTTCTGTTCTTGTTGGTGCTATGGACAGTTATGATGAAGCAGTTGAGGATATTTTCGGGAACTCGTATGAACGATTGTCGGCGGCATCGCAAAAAATTTCGGACCAATTAAATGGTACTGCTAGTGATCTGGTCACCTTGGCAGCTCTTTTGGATTACAACTCAACAGTACTATCAAACAGGGTTGCCAAGTTTGGCAATATCACGAACCAGTTCATGGATATGGCACAACAGAACATTAGTCAATTGCAAGACTATATATTCGACCAACAAGCCCAAGTGACACGAGCTCTCGCTGGCTTGTCCAGTCTCATGGACTACTCGGAGAAGGATGTCCAATTACGACAACAGCAGTTCAGCAACTGGATCGACGGTTTGATTGCAAACGAGAAAAATGTCATCGCAAACAAAACGGAGCAACTGAAAGATGCGTTGCTTGGAATATCGACAACTGCAACAACGGTTGCAGGCACTACTGCGGGATCCTCAACAATGGCGTCTGCAACGTCTGGCACTGCGTCAAATGTCACAAGTGGTAACACGACTTCTGGGACATCCACTTCTACCTCAACTGGAAGCTCTCCGTCCACTGGAAGTTCCGGTACAGGTTCTTCGTCTTCTACTGATAGCACAGGCACCAGTTCCGGGACAAGCTCTTCCTCCGTAGCCTCCAGTGGTACCACCAGTGGCAGTTCCGGTGTTGCACCTCCAACCTCATCAGACTATATTGCCCCCATAAAAGTTCCAGGCGGTGATAGCACAGTGATTAGTTTTCTCGAAACGGACAATCGACCTGTTCCTCGCGTTGTCACGGCAAATTTTTTGAAACACAATATGGATATCGTGAAGCGCGAACTTGCTGAACTGGAAAAGAGAGCCGATAAGACTCATCGAAATCGACATCTCAGAAAGACCACACCTGATCAGGCACATCTTGCTGCCTAGGTATATGATAAGAGCGTTTCTGAACCGAATTTCTTACCGTACAAATATGAAAAAATTTGTTCGATGTATCACATGACTAGACTGATTGATTCTATGCCTCTACCTGCGACAATCGCTTCCTTATCAGTGATAACGATCGCAAGGGGGTCTGTGACTGCAGTTGGAATCATCCTCTCTCTTTTCACTGTTAGTCCATCGAAATTCCATAATGTGATTCGTCGATCTGTTCCAGTGGTTGCAATTGTTGAACCATTAACCGCAACAGCTCGAATACTACAAGTTGAAGCATCAAGCACGGTGCAGAGAACTTCCACGTCGTCACCCAATCGCCACACTGCCATAGATTGATCATCAGAAACCGACACCATGAGTCTGGTGCTCCCGAGACAGGCAATAGCGTTGACGCCATTTTGATGAATGCGTTGAGCGCCAAGGACGGTCCCGTCAGCGGTCAGGGCCACAACGAATCCATTACCTGCTCCAACGAAGAAACACGACCCGTCCGTGGCCGCTGACAAACAAACGGACTTTTCAATCTCTGACACGGACAGTGATTTTGTTACTGATTTCAAACTAATATCCCAAAAATGGATTTTCGCTGTACTATCAACCAGGCACACAGTCTTGCTTGTGGCCGCGATTCCCATGACCCGCACGTCATCACAGCTTGTGCCAGAACCCGACCACGAGATGGATTCGGATTGACATATTTCCCCCACATCGTCCAGATGATGCAAAAAAGCTTGCGAACGTGAACCTCCAGAGACAAGCAAATTTTTTCCCGGAATCATACACAGAGCTCGAACAGATCCCTCGTGAACTCGTGTAGTCATCACCTCTTTCCTTCCGAAACGCAAATCAATTCTCCTCACAACATTATCTTCACAGCCAGTGAACACTAAACTTTCTCTCCTAACGATCGCGTGAACTAAATCACCGCAGTAACCAGAAACAACGTTCCAAGATAACGGACGAATTTCAGCGATCGTTACTCGATGGTTCGACGCGTGAATAAAACGGAAACCTTCCGGCCATACATCAAAATCAAATGGTCGTCTGTGACCACCACATTTATATGACCATTGAACCACATCTTGTGAATCAACAACCAGTAAATCCTCTCCCGTGAATCCCCAGGACCAACCCCATATTTCTTCGCATAAGTAATTGATCCGTCTATGTTTCTGAATAGGAATAGCTAAAGCACGTTCCAAGGTGTCGCTGGAAACAGTGATGGTGTTACCTTCGGAAGTTGTTGCTTTCAAAAAAATTTCACCAAAAGCGACAACTGAAATAATTTTTTCTCCATGAATTATTCG